>Ga0315279_10003204_pt1 | contig 23183 bp, 20 predicted proteins | sample YL17G06_20_MG_FD_203694 | JGI IMG/M metagenome (GOLD analysis project Ga0315279, IMG submission 203694) | Sediment microbial communities from Yellowstone Lake, YNP, Wyoming, USA - YL17G06_20 | ecosystem: Environmental > Aquatic > Freshwater > Lake > Sediment | place: USA: Wyoming | collected...
CAACGAGGTGGTGCTGATCGCGGCGGTAGTGGCGGCGGTGGGGGCGTATGCAGTTGTGCGCGGGTTGCGCAGACGACGTGACCGATGCGGGTAGGGGCGCAGCATGCTGCGCCCCTACAATCTGCGTTCTCTGTGGTCAATCCCTTCCTCGCTGCTGCGGGCCGGCCGTCCACCGAGCGCCCGAATCGGATCCCTTCCGCCACACCTCCTCCACTGCGCTTCGTCCCAGTTGGGTCTCGCCGGCGTACGCCAAGTCGGCGCGTGCGGCCAAAGTCGAGGTGATCTCGTCGCGGGCAGCATCGGAGCCAAGGCGCGCCACTTTCAGCCGGGCGCTCTGGCCGACCGGGTATCTCAATACCAGGTGGAGCGTCGCAACCTGGGATGAGCCGTAGGGAGAGGCGACGAGTTGGTAGTGCACGACCATGCCCTCCAAGTCCGACCAGGGAACAGACGTCGAGCGCCCGCGCCAGTCCCTTATCAGGACGCCCTCCCGATAGACCGACACGGCGCTCCGAGAGAACGCCATGAGGGAGATGACCACGGCGGTGAGCCCGACCAGGATAAGCAACGACCCCGCAATCACGTTATACACAGTCAAGGCTCGCGCGCCTGACTCCCCTCGCTGCAGCATCGCCCCCAGCGCGAGACCGCCGAAAAGCACGAAAAGCACGCCCCATGCGACAATAAAGAGCGTCCGGGCGTTTCGACCGGTGTGGAAAATGCGTTCCGGCTGGCCGGTAGGTTCCATGGCGATGTGAGCCCCCTGGCATCCCCGCTGGCGGCGAACACTGGCGACCAAACCGCAGAGCGTACACGGGCAGATCGCCGCGAGACGCGGCTCCAACAGGATGGCTATTCTTCAACTGGGCTCAGAGCAGACTCCGGGCCCCCATGAAGGGGAATCCCTCTCTGCGAACCTCTGCGTTCTCTGCGGTTAAGTCCGTCGGCTACCGCGGCGGGTACTCGCCTTCCAGCGGCGCCGGGCGGATCTCCTCGATCGCTACTTCGCCGGTCGCGTAAAGCTCCACGCGGGCCAAGAAGCGCGGCTCGTCGTACTCCTCGTAGGGGTACTCGCACACGTCTTCCAGGTGCGCCACGATCCCCTCCGGTCCCAGGTGCACCTCGACTCTATTGCACAGGTACCACACCGTCTCCGACCGCACGTGGTAGCGGTAGCGGGGCGCGTAGCGTTCGTAGCCTTCTCGCCAGGGCATGCTTGGGTCCCTCTACAGGTAGCGCTGAATCAGGGCCAGCGTCTTTTTCGTTCCCTCGCGCTGGTCGCCCGGTCCCTCGAACTCGATCGACAGGTAGCCGTCGTAGTCCGCGTTGCGCAGGATGCGAAGCAGGCGCGCGTAGTCCAGGCGCGTCTCCTCGCCGCGGTTATCGAACTCGTAGGCCTTGGCGTGCACGTGCTTGGCGTAGGGGGCGACTTTGGCCACGCACTCGTAGCGCGTCTGCTCGGGGAAGTTGCCGAAATCCGGGCAGGTGCCGAACCACGGCGAGCCCACCGCCCGCACGATGCGCAGCACCGTCTCCGGGTCCGAGCTGATGCCGCCGTGATTCTCCACCGCCATCGCCACCTTCGCCCGCGCCGCCGCCTCGACCAGCCGGCCCGCCGCCTCCATCACCCGCTCGGGCGCCTTATCCCCCTCGTCCGCCCGGCCCGTGTTCACCCGCAGCGCGGTGGCGCCCAGGCGCCCCGCGACATCGCGCAGCATCATCGCCACGCGCTCCACCTGCCGCTCCCACTCGCCGCGGTCGGTGACGGTGAAATCGTTGTTGGCCGCGATCGCCGCCACCGTCACCCCCGCGTCGTCGCATTTCGCGCGCAGCTCGTCCAGAAAGCCGCGCTCCAGCGATGGCAGGTGGCTCTCCACGATCTCGATCGCGTGAATGCCGATGGAGGCGTTCCACGCCGGGAACTCGAGCAGACCCATGGGCTCCGGGATCTCCCGGTGCAGGCTCCACGTGCTGTTGCATACCTTCACGTCTTACCGACTCCTCTCACCAGCCGGCCGCTCGGTCCGGGCGCGTGGTCAGCGAACCGGCCGGGACGCCGGTCCTACCCATCTGGTGGGGCAGCCGTCTCGGCTGCCAACCCTTCCGCGTCCGCGCTTATCGGCGGCCCGACTCCGTCTCCGCGTCCTGTGTGTTCTCTGCGGTTGATCCGGACTCCGCCGCTCACGCCCGGTTCTCGGCGGCGATCAGGCGAATGAAGCTCTCGCACATGTCGGCGAGCGGCCCGGCGACGTCGTAGATCAGCCGCCCGGGGTCGCACACCGCCTTGTCCTCGGTGTCCACGCCCGCCCCGTGGCGCGCGAAGTAATCGCGCATGTAGCGGGTGGCGACGACCTTGCCGATGGTGGCCTTGTTAAGCTTGGACACATAGCCGCGCTGGTCGTGGGCGTCCGCGTCGCTGACGCTGGTGCCGCCGTGCCCGGTGGTGGGGCGCCACATGCCCTTCCGGTGGAGCAGCTCGTTGACGTGGTGGAGCAGCTCGACGTTGAGGGTCTGCTTCTGGTCCGATTTCGCGCCGTGCAGGGTGCCGAAGTCATAGGCGATGACGTCCACCCCGGTCTGCTCTACGAAGTGCGCGATGCCCTGGGCGTGGTCCTCGATCGGGATCTCGGCCGCCGCGTGGAACGCCTGGCCGTCCTCCACCCCGCCGATGACGCTGAACTCCCCCTCCACCAGCACGTCGTTGTCGCGGCCCATCTCCACCACCCGGCGCGTGAGGGCGATGTTCTCCGCCAGCGGCAGGCTCCCGGCGTCGATCATGAAGTACGAGATCTTGCCGCTGGGGATCACCGCCTCCGCGTAATCCATGAGCTTGCGCATTTTCCGGTCGAAATCGCCGCCGGCCTTGGGCACCGACACGTGGTCCGCGGCCAGCGCCACCTTCGCCCCCGCGAACGGGATCGTCTCCGTCACCTTGCCGTCGAGGTCGCGCTTCTCCAGCTTGCCGCCGAAGCGCGCCGCATGCTCGATGTAGGCCGCGGCGTCGTAAACCCCCGCCAGCGGCTCGCCGCTGCCCCACTGCCCGAACACGCGCGGGCTCGATTCCAGGATCACCGGCGACTTGAGCTTCGCCGACGCCGCCATCGCCGCCACCAGCCACGCGTCGGAGTACGCGTTGAGGGCGAGCAGACCGTGGCGCTGCTCGTCCGGCTTCAGCTCGCCCCTATCATTGTAGACGCACGTCGCGTCGAGGTAGCGCTTGAGCTGCGCCGCGCCCAGCACCTGCACAATGAAGCTCCTTTCATCGTCCGGCTTCTTCTCGCCGCAGAGCGCGCAGAGGGATTCCTTTCCCCTTTCCGCTCCGCGCCCTCAGCGCTCTCTGCGGTTAAGCTCTTGTCCGCTGCTCAGATCACCATTACCAGCCGCTGCGCGCGCTGGTAGAGCTCCACCGGCACGGTGCGGCTGCGCGCCAGCGCCTTCTCCAGCTCCACCGCCACGATGTCCCCGCCGCGGCTGGCCACCATGTAGTCGAACTTGCCCGCCGCCAGCAGCGCCACCGCCTCCATTCCCATGCGCATGCCCAGCAGCGCATCGAACGCGCTCGGCGGCCCGCTGCGCACCAGGTAGCTCAGCACCACGTTGCGCGGCTTGTCGCCCAGGCGTTGCCTGAGTTCGTCCACCATCGAATATGTCACGCCCCCCGGCTTGGCGTGGCCGAAGGTATCAGCCTCGCCCGCAACTTTCATGCGCCCTGCGGTGTCATTCCCCGCCTTCAGCTCCACCCCCTCGGAGACGCACACCAGGGAGTATGCCTTCCCCGCCTCGCGCCGGTGCTTGAGGTGCGCCGCCAGGTCGTCCAGGTCGAGCGGCGACTCCGGCACGCAGATGTAGTGCGCGCCGCCGGTCAGCCCTGCGTAGAGCGCGATCCAACCCGCGTCGCGCCCCATCACCTCCACCAGCATGTCGGCCTGGTGGCTGAAGTTGGTGGTGTGCAGGCGGCGGATGGACTGCGTCGCGATCTCCACCGCGGTGTCGAACCCCAGGGAGTAATCGGTCTCCCCCACGTCGTTGTCGATGGTCTGCGGGATGCCGACGGCCTTGAACCCCTTGCCGCACAGCTTGTGCGCCACGCCCAGGGTGTCGTCGCCGCCGATGGCAATCAGGCCGTCGAGCCCCAGGCGCTCGAAGTTCTCGAACGCCCGCTCCGGGCCGCCCTCGATCTTGAACAGGTTGGTGCGCGAGGTGTGCAGGAGCGTCCCGCCGGTGTATGTGTGCGGGTCAACGGTGTCGGGGCGCAGCTCCATGCAGTCGCCCTCCATCACCCCCGCCCAGCCGCGGCGAAAGCCCACCACCTCGATCCGCTCGAGCGCCGCCTGCCGCGCGATAGCGCCCAGGCAGTCGTTGATGGCGGAGGAATCGCCCCCGCCGGTCATGACGCCGACGCGCGTGGGCGCACGAGTCTTCTTCATCGCTCTCTCTTTCCTCCGTTCCTGCAGAGCGTTACGTTCGGGCAGCCTCGTCGGGCCGGGCGCGAACCTGTAGGGGCACGGCATGCCGTGCCCCTACCATTGCATCGCACGCCCGGTGCTTTCTCCGCGTCTATCCGCGGCGCGTCATCCCCGCGCCCGCCGCGGCAGCAGGTTCGCCCCCTGCCGCAGCAGCGCCCGGCGCAGGGCCGCGTAGGGCAGCGCGCGGGGCGTGATCCCCTTGCGCGCGCACAGCGCGGCGGCGACCCCCGCCGCCTGCCCGAGGGCCATGCAGATGGGCATGATGCGCAGCGACGCCTGCGCCTCGTGGGTGGCCGACACCGACCGCCCCGCCACCAGCAGATTCCCGATGCGCCGCGGCACCAGGCAGCGATAGGGCAGGTCGTAGCTCTCCCCCGCCGGCACGCTCTGAATCACCGTGCCCCCGCCGGCCGGGTTGTGGATGTCGATCGGGTAGTTGCCGCGCGCCACCGCGTCCTCGAACTTGCGCGCCGCCAGGATGTCCTCGCCGGTGACGACGTACTCGCCGACGATGCGCCGCGTCTCGCGCACGCCGATCTGGGGGGCCATCGCCTGCAGGTAGGCGCGCTCGAAGCCCGCAACGCGCGACTTGAGGAAGGCCATCATCTGCCGGACCTGATCGCGCGCCTCGATCTCCGCGGCGGTCAGGTCCTGCGCGTCAACCCCGCTGCGGCCCACCACCCGCGTGGTGTTGAAGTGCACCACCCCCGGCGCGGGCACGAAGAAAAGCAGCACGTTCTCGCGCGGGTTGGTGATCTCCCCCGCGGCGCGCGCCCGGTCGTAGAGGCGGTTGATCTCGTCGCGCGGCGGCATGCGGGCGATATCCACTTCCGCCATGCGGAAGCACAGCGTCATGGGCTGGGTCAGGCCGTCCTGTCCCCTCCCGACCTCGCACGGCGCTCCCGCCCGCGCCGCCAGGTCCGCGTCCCCCGTGGCGTCAACGTAAACCGCCGCCGCCAGCCGCTGCGCGCCCGACTTGTTCTCCACCGTCACCGACTCGATGCGCCCGCGCCTGACGGCCGGCTTGCCCACCCAGGAGTGCAGCAGCAGCTTCACCCCCGCCTCGCGGCACATGTCGTCGGCGACGAACTTGAAGGCCTCGGCGTCGAAGGCGAGCGGGGTGCGCGCGCTGCCCCAGCCGCCGGCCGCCTGGAGGCGCTCGATGACCTCGGCCAGCACGCCGCCGATGATGGGCTCGCCGCGGACGTGGAAACCCATGAAGGGATTCACCAGCCCCGCCGTCGCCATGCCGCCGAGGAAGCCGTAGCGCTCCACCAGCAGCACGCGCGCGCGGCTGCGCGCCGCCGCCACCGCCGCCGCCAGGCCCGCCGGGCCGCCCCCGGCCACCAGCACGTCGTGGGTCTCGGCCTGCCCCTTGGCTTCGCGCGTCCGCGTCTGTGCTCGTGTGGTCGCTGAGGTCACGTTGCGTCGCCTACGGGGACTCCGCCTGCGAGCCGCGCGGCGCTCCCATTACCTCCTCGTAGATCTGCATCAGCTCCTTGTCGAAGAGGCTGCGCTTGCGCTCCACCGAGTACTGGCGGATGCGCTCGAGCACCAGCGCCGCAAGGTCGTCGCTGAGGGTGATGCCGTACTCCGAGAACTTATTCTTGACGGCGTGGGTGCCGGAGTGCTTGCCGATGAGGATCTGGCGCGCGAGGCCCACCTCCTCCGGCGCGAACGCCTCGTAGGTCATGGGGTTCTTGAGGATGCCGTCGGCGTGGATGCCGCTTTCGGCGGCGAAGACGTTGGCGCCGACGATGGCCTTCCAGATGGGGATGTCGCGCGCCGAGGCCTTGGCGACCAGCTCGCTCAGGCGCCGCAACTTGGTCGTCTCCACCGCCAGCTCGAGCTTGTGCAGGTGCCTGAGCGCCATCGTCACCTCTTCCAGCGCCGCGTTGCCCGCCCGCTCGCCCAGCCCGTTGACGGTGGTGTTGACGATGGTCGCCCCGGCGCGAATGCCCGCCAACGCGTTGGCGGTGGCCAACCCGAAGTCGTCGTGGGTGTGCATCTCGATCGGCAACTGCACGCGCTCGATCAGCTCCTTGACCTTCTCGTAGGTCGAGAACGGCTCCATGATGCCCACCGTATCGCAGTAGCGCAGCCGGTCCGCCCCGGCCTCCTTGGCGGCCAGGCCGAACTGCACCAGGTACTCCATGTCCGAGCGCGAGGCGTCCTCCGCGTTGACCGAGATGTGGCGTATCCCGCGCTCCTTGGCGTAGGCGACGTTCTGCGTCATCGCGTCGATCACCCACTCGCGCGACTTGCCGAGCTTGTACTCGATGTGGATGTCGCTGGTCGAGATGGAGATGGCGACCGCGTCCACCCCGCACGCCAGCGCCGCGTCCACGCTCGAGCGCACCGCGCGGCACCACCCCAGCACGCTCGCCTGCAGCCCCATGTGCGCGATCTTCTCGATCGCCGACTGCTCGCTGCCCCCCATCTCCGGGATGCCCGCCTCGATCTGGTGCACCCCGATCTCGTCCAGCATCTTCGCAATGTCCAGCTTCTCCTGGTGCGAGAACACTACCCCCGCCGTCTGCTCCCCGTCGCGCAGGGTGGTATCGTCTATCTTGATCGCATCCGCCGGTGCTGAGTAGAATCTATCCATCGCCCGCATCTACCTCCTGGCGCCCGCCGCCCCAGAATGTCCCCATATCATATCATATGCGGGCGCAAGCACAAACGCGCCCTGCCAATGGGTGCGACCACGGAGACTGGGGATCGAGGCCAGAATGTGGGGGCGGCCCGGAGTTCACCCCGAGCGAAGTCGAGGGGTGGCCGCCCGCCCCCAGCCGAGGCGGCTGTGCCACATTGCTGGCATGGTGGCCAAAGAAACTCAGTCAGGCCCCTTGCGGCTCTGGTGCTCTTTATGACGTGTGATCCCCGCTTCAAGCGCGGCTATCGCCAACGTGATGGCGGGTGCGTCTGGGTGGCGCGGAGCCTTCGACCGTTCGATCTCACTCTGCCAGTCGTCGTCAGGCAGTTCTATGTACGCGTCGACCTCGCGGTCACGGACAGGCCACTGCATGCGCTCCGCGAGCTTGCGCGCCTCCAGGTAGCCCTTGTGCCTCTTCCGTAGAGTGGAAATCATCTGCCTTCCTCGAACATCATCAGCTAGCCTGCGCCAAATGCCGCAGCAGCAGCTCGTTCACCGCCTGCGCGTCGGCGCGCCCGCGCGTCGCCTTCATCACCTGCCCCACCAGAAAGCCCAGCGCCTGCTTGCGCCCGGCCTTGAAGTCCGCCACCGGCCCCGGGTTCTCCGCCACCACGCGCTCCACCGCCCCCTCCAGCTCCCCCTGGTCCTGGATCTGGGCCAGACCGCGCTCCGCGATGATCTCCTGCGGCGCGCGCCCGGAGGTGAACATCTCCGCGAACACCTCCTTGGCCGCGTTGGCGGTGACCGCCCCTTGCTCCACCAGCTTGATCAACTCAACCAGGCGCTCAGGCGTCACCGGCGGCGCGCCGACCGGCGCGCCGCGCTCGTTGAGATGACGCAGCAGCTCCCCGGTCACCCAATTGGCGGCGGCCTTGGGCTCGATTCCGGCCCCAACCGTGGCCTCGAAGTAGTCCGCCAGCTCGCGCTCCCCGGCGAGAATGCCCGCGTCGTAGTCGGACAGGCCCAACTCCTCAACGAACCGCCGCCGCCGCGCGTTAGGCAGCTCCGGCAGCGTCTTCCGCGACCGCTGCAGCCACTGCTCGTCGATCACCAGCGGCACCAGGTCCGGCTCCGGGAAGTAGCGGTAGTCCTGCGCCTCCTCCTTGGAGCGCATCGGCGCGCTGGCGCACGCCGCCTCGTCCCACAGGCGCGTTTCACGCGCCACCTCGCCGCCGGCCCGCAGCACCTGCTCCTGGCGTTCCAGCTCGTGCTCCAGGCAGCGCAGCACGGTGCGGAAGGAGTTGAGGTTCTTGATCTCCACCCGCGCCCCCATCTCCTGCGCCCCCGCCGGCCGCAGCGAGATGTTGGCCTCGAAGCGCAGCTTGCCTTCCTCCATGCGGCAGTCCGAAACCCCCAGGTACAGCAGCAGCTCGCGGACCGCGGTCATGTACGCCGACACTTCCTCGATGCTGCGCAGGTCCGGCGCGCCCACGATCTCCAGCAGCGGCACCCCGCTGCGGTTGTAATCCACCAGCGAATAGTCGTCCCCGGCGCCCCTCGCGCTTCCGCCTTCGCGGGCCACGAAGTCCCGCTTCGGTGGACGAAGGGGTCGTAGCGAAGAAGCTTCGCCACTTCGCACAGTAGCATCGGGGTGGAGCAGCTTGCCGGTGTCCTCCTCGAGGTGGACGTCGTCGATCCCCACCGACTTCGCACCTCCCCCGACCTCGATCTCCAGTCGCCCGCCGCGGCCCAGCGGCGCCCGCTTCTGGCTGATCTGATAGTTCTTCGGCAGGTCGGGGTAGTAGTAGTTCTTGCGCTCGAAGATGCACGGGCTCACGATGTCGCACTGCACCGCCAGCGCCGCGCGCAGGCCGTAGTCCACCGCCTTGTGGTTGATCACCGGCAGCGACCCCGGCAGCCCCAGGCACACCGGGCACGTCTGGCTGTTGGGCGGCGCGCCGAAGCGCGTCGAGCAGCCACAGAACATCTTCGACTCCGTGGCCAGCTCCGCGTGCACCTCCAGCCCCATCACCGGCTCGTAGGCGGTGTCTGTCTGCAATTGGGCCATGGCTTGCTTCTTGTCCGGACTATCACGTCATCCCAGGCCCGGGACAACCGTGTCATTCCGAGCCACAGGCGAGGAATCCCCTACCTCCAACGCGTCCCCGCCGGGACGCCCAACGGGCTCTCCCCGAACCCGTCCGCGCTCAAGTTTGTTAGACCCGGATTATGCGTAGGCCCGCGATCATGTCATTCTGAGCGCCAGCGAAGAATCTTGGCAGGGAATGTGCAACCGCGATGGCAAGACCCTTCGCTTCGCTCAGGGTGACATCACTCGCTGGGTGAAGGCATCACGCTCATTACGCATAATCTAGGTTGGAGCCACGTCAGCCGCATCCCCGATAGGGGATTCCTCGTTGCGCTGCGCTCCACTCGGAATGACAGTCTCATGCCGTCATCCTGAGTCCAGCCTCGCTGTCATCCTGAGCGCAGCGAAGGATCTCTCACGGCCGGCGCCGCGACTCTGACGAATCATGCACCGCCGCTCACGACGCCCCCCGCGCGCTCGGTATTGGCCTGCCCCAACCGGCGGGCGCCTTTACCCCATCCCCTTCTGCCGCTTGGCCGCCGCCACGGTGTTGCGCATGAGTATGGTCACCGTCAGCGGGCCGACCCCGCCGGGCACCGGCGTGATGTAGGCGGCGCGCTCGGCCGCCGGCTCGAACTCGACGTCGCCGACGAGCTTGTCGCCCACGCGGTTGATGCCCACGTCCACCACGATCGCGCCTTCCTTTACCCATTCGCCCTTGATGAGCCCGGCCTTGCCCACCGCAACCACCAAGATCTCCGCGCGCTTGACGTGGTCCGGCAGCACGCCGCGCTCGCCGGTGCCGATGTGGCACACGGTAGTCGTCGCGAACTTGTCGAGCAGCAGCAGCGCGACCGGCTTGCCCACGATGTCGCTGTGGCCGACCACCACCACCTCTTTGCCGTAAAGCTCGACGCCGGTGGAGTTGATGAGCTCGACCACGCCCAGCGCGGTGCACGGCGCCAGCGTCGGGCGCCCGAACACCACCCACCCCATGTTGGCGGGGGAGACGCCCTCGACATCCTTGGCGGGGTCAATCAGCGCCTGCAGCGCGCGCGCGTCGAGGCCCTCGGGGACCGGCATCTGCAGGATAATGCCGGTGACGCTGGGGTCCTGGTTGAGCTTGCCGATGAAATCGGCGACGAACTTCTGCGAAGAATCGGCGGGCAGCTCCTCGAGCCGGTAGCTGATGCCGAGCTTCTCCGCGTTCTTCCGCTGCTGGCCGACGTAGACGGCGCTGGCCGGGTTCTCCCCGACCTGCAGCGCTGCCAGCGAGGGCGTCACGCCCTTCGCCTTGAGCGCGGCCATCTCCGCCGCCAGCTCCTCCCGAATGCGCTCCGCGATGGGGGCGCCCTTGAGCAACTCCGCTGCCATGCTCTGTCTCCTATGGTGGATTGTTAATGGATCATCCGCAGATTACGCAGATTTCGCAGATGGCTGGGGGCGGAAAGAACGCCCCTGGCGATTGCCCTCCTTCAATCTGCGCAATCCGTGGAATCCGTGGATTCTCTTTCCGTTTCCGCATCCGCCTACCCGCGCACCGCCGCCAGCACTTGCTTCCACACCTCCGCCCGCACCTGCGGCGCGCGCGCCACCGCCGGCGCCAGCTCGGCGCGCACCTTATCGTTGTACGCCTCGTCCTTGATGCCGGCCAGGTTGATCTCCACGTTAAGGTACGCCGCCTGCAGCGCCGCCTCCGCGAACACCACCGCCACCCCCGCGTCGCTGATGAGGTTGGCGCTCCCCTTCGCCGCCAGCTCGGGGCACAGCGACAGCACCTTGTCGCACGCCACCACCACCTTGTACGGCACCTGCGCCGCCACTTTCAGCGCCGCCTGGATGGCTTCGCTGCGCGCGGCCTTTTGCTCCGCCGCGTCCCGCGGCAGGCTGTAGGCGCTCGATACCTTGGAGTACACATCCATGTCCGCCTGCACCAGCTTGGTCAGCTCCGCCCGCAGCGCCTCCGACTGCTCCAGCAGCGCCCGCACCTCCTGTTCCACCTCGCGATAGGCCTCCTTGCCCACCGTGAAGTTTGCCACCATGCTCTCCAGCGCCGCCGCCAGCGCCCCCACCAGCGCCGCCGCGCTGCCTCCCCCCGGCGCCGGCAGCTTCGCCGCCAGCCGATCGAGGTACTCGCCCATGGGTTCGCGTGCCGCGTCCGCCATGTCAGCTCCCCTTTCCCTGGCGCGTGATCTCCACCTCGACGTAGTCCATCACCCCGCCCACCGGCACCTCCGTCTTGCGCGTCCGCACCACCACCTCGTGCGCCGGAAACCGCTCCAGCAGCCGCTGCGCGATGTCCTCCGCCAGCGCCTCCAGCAGCGAGTACTGTCTTGCGCTTTCGATCTCCCGGATCAGCGCGTACACCTCCGCGTAGTCCACCGTCTTGGTCAGGTCGTCGCTGCGGCCCGCCGCGCTCAAGTCCAGCGCCAGCTCGACATCAATGTAGAACTTCTTGCCCATCCGGCGCTCTTCGCTGTGAACGCCGTGATAGCCGTAGAAGCTCATGTTTATCAGGCGTATCCGATCCGCGGCCATGTGCGGGCCCCCGCCGTCAGCGCCGGTCCGCCGCGCAGGCGATCAGGCGCTTGTCCGTTACCACCCAGCCCACCGGGCGGTCGCGCTCCCAGTCGGGCACGCGCTCGATCAGTTGCTCCTCGAAGGCGAGCCCCGCGGCTACCGCGCCCGTGGCGACAGCGAGCAAGCGATCGTAGAACCCGCCGCCGTAGCCCACGCGATAGCCGCGCTCGTCGAATGCCAGCCCCGGCACCAGGATCAGGTCCGCCGCCGACGCCTCCACCAGCGGCGCGTCGGGCCCCGGTTCGGCGAGGCCGAAAGGCCCGGGCACCAGGTCGGCGGTCAGATCGCGCACCCGGCGGAATTCGAGCCGCTTCTGCGCCAAAAGCGTCCGCGGCACCCCCACCACCTTGCCCTGCGCCAGCGCCGCCGCGATGATGGGCCTCGTGCGCACCTCGCTGCGAATGGAGACAAACGCGAAGACGGTCCTCGCGCCCGCGAAGACCTCCCAGCTTATCAGGCGCTGGGCGATGGCCTCACTCTTCGCCTGGCGTTGATCCGCCGGGATCCCGTCGCGGATCGCCGCCATGCGCACGCGCAGCGCCGACTTGCTATCCAACCTCGCCCCCGCATCTGCCATTCTACGTAGGGGCCGGGCTCTGCCCCGGCCCGCCGACGGGACGATCAGGAGATCGTCCCCTACGTTCGAGCCCGCAACGCGCCTCGCTGTGGGCGGGGCACGGGCGAGTATACTATAAGCGTAGGCGGTTGTAAAGGAAACGCGCCCGTGGAGTGGACTGCGCAGGGCGGGGATCGTGCGCGCGGGCGTCACACGACAGCACTGTACGCAGACTAGCGCCGCTGCGGCCCGAACATCGCGGGCGGCGGCGCGAGGCCGGTCGGCGGGGCGGGTTCCTTGCGCGGCGTCAGGCGCGGCTCCAGTCTTTCCCCCTTGCGCAGCAGCACCGTGTAGTCACCAAACTCCGCTGCCTGCTCATAACGTCGCTCCAGGTACGCGGAGACCAGGGGATCGAGCTTCAACCCGCGCTGCCACGCTGCGGCCGGCGGCGCCAGGACGACCAGCCGCGTCTTGTCCTGCACCAGGTCCGCCACCGCCTGCGCCGCGTCGCCCGGCGCGACCTGGCCCTCGTAGGCGTAATCGATGCGCGTCGCATTGGGCCGCTCTGCCAGGAAGTATATCGCCGGCCGCCCGGGCGCGCAGAAGATCGGCTCATTGGCCGAGCTGTGGCGCTCCAGGAAACCGACCACCGCCGTCAGCGCCTGTGCCTCGGGCGGCGGGAAATATGCGCCTCCGGCCGTCGTCAGATCCAGCGGCCTCCAGTGAATCGCGACCACCGGCCGCGCGCCCACGACCTCGGCCAGGTTCAGCGCAGCCACACGCGCCCATGGGATGCAACCTGCCGCGACACCGGTCGCGACCAGCGCCGCCACCCATGCCCGCACCGCCCGCCGCGGGTCATCCGGCGGCCAGCCGACCAACGATTGCCCCAGCGCCTTCGCCGCCCAGCCGAATAGCAGCGCCGCAGTCATGATCGCCGGCGCCGCCGCCTGGGCCAGGTGATACCAGTCCCCCCTTTGCCACGACCACCCCCACGTGATCGCCCCGAGAGCGATCACGGAGAAGGCGATGAACTCGCCCTCTCCCAGGCGACGGCTGACCAGGCGCCACAGCAGCAGCGCCAGGCCCGCCGCCAGGATCGCCGCCACCGCCCACGGCACCCACGGCAGCGGCGCGGGCCGCAGGACGGCGAACACCTCACCCGCGAGGCCGGCGCGCAGGTCGGCGGCCATTGAACCCAGCGCTCTGCGCGACGCGAAGTAGACCAGCAGCGGCGCCCACACCACGACCATGCCCACGGCGAATGGGGGCAGGGCGCCGACGCCGAGCGCCAGGTCCACGGGCCGCGCCCCCACGCGCCGCATGACGAAGCCCCGCTGCCGCAGGCACAGCATCACCGCCAGCGCGACTGCCGCCGCCAGCCCGAGCAGCACGTCGAACGCCGCACCCAGCCCCAACAGCACTCCCGCCAGGAACCAGTTCGCCCCCCGCCCCCCGCTGCGCGCGAAGCCGACTCCGACGGCGGCCAGCGTCAGGAAAACCGCCAGGCTCCCACCGCCCGCCACGGCCGCCACCAGCGCGGCCGCGAACGCCATCCCCGCCGGCATGATCCGATACGACACGGAGTACACCGCCAACGGCGCCAGCACGGCCCCCGCCGCCAACGCCATGTTCCCCACCACCAGCGTGCCGCCGAAAGCCGCAAACATCCCCGCGTGCAGGTACAGCGCGCCCGGCGCGAACACGCTGCTCAGGTCGCGATATGGGATCCGCCTCGCAAGGATTGCCTGCGCGGCGTGAGCCAGCAGCCCTTGCTCCGGGACCCCCGCGCCGTCATACAGGTGCAGGAGCCGCCACGACACTGCGACAGCCACCAGCGCAAATGGGGCCAGCGCGCGGCCGACTGCCGACAGCCACAACGCGATATCGGCCACTCCGCGGGCGGGCGCGCCGGCGCCGATCGCTCCTGCGCGCGATCGCGCCGGCCCCGCGAGCAAGGCCGCCTTCGCCGCGCCCACCGCCGCCAGCGCCGTCCACCACAGCGGCGCCGCCGCGTGTCGCAGCGCCGGATCCAGGACCACGGCCCACAACAGCGCCAGCGGAGCGTAGGTGAGGGCGTCCGCGGTCAGCGCCGCCCCCCACGACCTGCCCTCCAGCCGCAGCGCCCCAGCCCACAGTCCCGCGGCCGCGACCACCGCCGCCACATAGACCAACGCCATGAGGCTGGCCGGCGGCGGCTCTGCGCGAGAGAAAGGATAGGAGGTCGCGGCGCTGAAGACGACGACGGCGCTGACCGCAGCGGCGGCGCACACTGCGGCAGCGGCGACGCGCGCCGGACCCACCGGCGCGGCGGCGGACATGCCAGCGCTGTCACCCGCGGATGTCACAGATGCCCCCAGTTCCGGGCGCCCTGCGGCGCGCCGCCTCCGGAGGGAAATCGGTCGCGCGTGCCGGCATGCGCGATGGCGGTCATCGCGCCTTGGGCGCCGTCGCGGGCAGCATCGCGATAGCGCCGGCACGCGGTAGCGTCCGGGCATACGGATGCCCGGTGTCGATTATATCCGAGGGCGCGCAAAGGGGTCAATGAAGCAAGCGCTTAGGCCAAAAAAAATTCCCGCCGACAAGAGGGATTTGCGCCCGCCTCTGCGAAAGCAGTTAAGGCGTTTGGGGTCCGCGAGATTCTTGCTTCACGGGGCGGAGAATTACGGGGGCAGACGGTGCCTGACGCACGCGACCAGCGGTTTTTCTTCAGCCTGGGCGGCAGTGCGTCTGCGACCTTCCAGCCAACCCGCTGAACGCCAGCGTGCGATCTCTTGGATGGCTGAGCGCCGTGGTGTCGGCAACGCGCGGCGAGCAAGCTTGAGGAGGGATGGATCCGGCCTGCGGGTAGGCGATGAGTGAAGCCGCTGGTCGAGGTCCCCCTGTAACATATCCACAGCTGTGGATACGTCTGTTTATAACCTCTGAATCCGCTAAAGACGATCACGGCAAGGGAGGTGTTGCGCAGGACCTTTCGTCCCGATTGAAAAATCACAGAGATACCCACGGGGGAACACGGTCGCTGGAGTGAGCGGCACAGGCGCGTGCGCCGGGACCGAAGGATAGCCGAGGCGCACGTGGACACGCAATCATCTTGGAGGAAGCCCCGCGTGAGCGGGGTCAGCAGCGCCCTGTTCGGCTTGCGTGCGCGCAACGAAGATGTCAGGGGCAGGCCGAAGGGCATGTCATCGTACGCATCGCCGCCACCATCGCTGCCTTCATTCAGCACTACCCGCACCAGCGCCAGACGCCGCCTCAAGCCGAGTTACTTCGGCCTGTCCCACGTTATATCCGGCTCTCGACCTTGTGCCCTCCAGTCTACGCGGCCTCGCCACCCCGTGGGGATCATCACTTTCCGAGGAGGGTATGCCTAACCATGGGCTGTTCGGCTGACGTCCTGTCTGAACTGTGGCAAGAGCTCACCGCGAGCCTGGAATCCACGCTGTCGCGTGCTGCGCTCAATCGCTGGCTCAAGAACATCAGCCCCATCTCCCTCGACCAAGACTGCCTGCGCGTCGGCGTGCCGAGCGCCTTCGCCCGCGACTGGCTGGAGCGCAAGGCGCTGCACCACATGCGCGCCGAGGCGGAGCGCATCGTGGGGCGCCCCCTGCGCATTGAGCTGGTGCTGCAGCAGCTCGACCTTGGCCTCGACGCCGAGGCGGAAACGCCGGCGCCCACCGCGCCGGCGGCAGCGCTCGCACACCCCAGTAACCCCCGCCGCGACGACTTCGCGCCCACGCCGCTCGTCCCGCGCTACACCTTCGACAACTTCGTCGTCGGCAAGAGCAACCAGTTCGCGCAGGCCGCCGCGCTGGCCGTGTCCAAGGCCCCGGCCCGCGCCTACAATCCGCTCTTCATCTACGGCGGCGTCGGCCTCGGCAAGACCCATCTCATGCACGCCATCGGCCATTCCGTCCTCGCCGGCCGGCCCGAGCTCAACGTTGCCTACGTCACCGGCGACACCTTCACCTATCACGTCGTCACCTCCATCCGCGAGGACCGCTTCGGCGCCTTCCGCAGCCGCTACCGCGAGGTCGACCTGTGGCTGGTGGACGACATCCAGTTCATCGCCGCCAAGGAGCGCACCGAGGCCGAGTTCTTCCAGACCTTCAACGCTCTCTACGAGACCGGCCGCCAGGTGGTCATCACCAGCGACCGTCCGCCCAAAGAGCTGCAGATCATGGATGCCCGCCTGCGCTCGCGCTTCGAGTGGGGGCTGATCGCCGACATCAAGCCGCCGGACCTCGAAACGCGCATGGCCATCCTGCAGCGCAAGGCGCGTCTCGACGGCGCCGACGTCCCCGACGATGTCATTCGCTACATCGCCAATATGGTGCAGTCCAACATCCGCATCCTCGAGGGCGCGCTGACCAAGGTCGTCGCCGCCTCCAGCTTCACCGGCCAGCTCGTCACCCTGCACCTGGCCATGGAGCAGCTCAAGGATCACTCGGTCGGTGATTACCTGCGCCCGGTCAGCATCAGCCTGGTGCAGGAGGTCGTCGCCCAGCACTTCCACATCAGCCTCGCCGACATGACCGCCCGCAAGCGCACCCGCGAAGTCGTGTTCCCGCGCCAGATCGCCATGTATCTCGCGCGCGAGCTCCTCAAGGCCTCCTTCCCCGAGATCGCCAAGCGCTTCGGCGGCAAGGATCATTCCACCGTCATCCACGCCTGCAACAAGGTGCGCGCGCGCCTGCAGGATGACGAGCAACTACGTGTGGTGGTCAGCGAACTCACCACTATGCTCACGCCTCGTTGAGCGCCGCTGGCGCAGCGCGCTGCGCTGCGCTGCGAAGCTGTGCACCCGGCTGTGGACGCGTTGGGGAACCGGCCGCGCAATGAGTGCCGCTGTGCGCAGGTGTGAATAGCAGCCGGCGGAATGCTTGCCTGCGGCACAGGCTATCCACCGCCTGCTACGACGCAACCGAGCGTGGCGCCGCAGTTATCCCCAGTTCGCACAGGATAATCATTATTATTAGAGAATTATCATATCAGTTATAATGAGTTAAGCTATCCACACCATAACCTGCGTCTGCCAGGAGGATGCCAGTGAGATTGACCAGTCCTCGCGGAGTGCTGTCCGATGCGCTCCAGCTAGTTTCCCGCGCCGTCAGCGGCAGAAGCACCCTGCCCATTCTCAGCAACGTCATGCTGGAAGTGAAAGGCGGCCGCCTGCGTTTGCTTACCAGCGACCTCGAGATGTGGGTGGACTGCTCGATACCGGTGGAGGACGCGCACGACGGCGCTATCACCCTGCCGGCGAAACTGCTTAACGAGGTGGTCGCCAGCCTGCCCGGGGGCGAGGTCGCCATGGCCACTGACGACGGCAACGCCATGACCCTTACCTGCGGCAAGTCGGAGTATTCCATTCAGGGACTGGCGGCCGAGGAATTCCCGGCGCTGCCCGATCCCGCGGGAGGCATCACTCTCACCGTGCCCCAGGCGCGTCTGCGCCAACTCCTGCGCGCCACCGAGTTCGCGGCCTCCGCCGACGAGACGCGCGCCATCCTCACCGGCGTCCTGGTGATGTGGGATGGGCAGAAGCTCACCATGGTGGCCACCAACATGCACCGCCTGGCGATGGACGCCGTCGCCGTGGAGGCTGGGCCGAGGCAGGAGCTGCGCACGGTGGTGCCGGTGCGCGCTCTGCGCGAGGTGTCGCGCTCGCTGTCGTCGGATCCCGAGCCGGCGGCGCGCATCCACCTCGGTGAGAGCCAGGCGCTGTTCGATCTCGGCCATGTCGCTATCACCTCCCGCATTATCGAGGGACAGTTTCCCAACTACGAGCGCATCATCCCCACCGAGGCCCAGCATGTCGTGCGCGCCGAGCGCCAGGCCCTGCTCGCCGCCCTGCGCCGCGCCGACATCGTCGCCCGCACCGAGGCCAACAAGGTCATCCTGCGTGTCCAGCCGGGTGCGCTCCTGATCGAGGCCGAGAGCGCCGATATCGGCCGCGCTCACGAGGAGGTCGCCATCGAGCTCGAGGGCGACCAGACGGAGATCGCCTTCAACGCCCAGTACCTGGTCGACGTGCTCGAGGTCGTGTCCGAGGAGCATGTGCAGCTGAGCCTTAGCGGCCCGCTGAGCCCGGGAGTCATCAGGCCCGCGGGCGACTCCGCCTTCCTCTACCTGGTCATGCCCTTGCAGGTGGCCTGAGGGCGCGGCGAACCATAGGTTCACCCGCCGCTGGCGGGCAACTCTCGGCAGGGGGCCGCACAGCCCCCTGCCGCTGTTGAGCCGGCCTCGATGAAGCTTGAGCGACTGCAACTGCGCGACTTTCGCAATTACCGGGACCTCGATCTCCAGCTCGGCGAGCCGTGGATGATCCTTGCCGGGGCCAACGCACAGGGCAAGACAAATTTGTTAGAGGCGGTGTCGGTGGCCGGTGTCGGCTATTCGCCGCGCGGCGCCTCCGACGCTGAGATGATTCGCTGGGGGCAGGAGCAGGCCCGCATCGCCGCGCACGTCACCACCGACCAGCGCGGCGCCCTCGAGCTCGAGGCCATCCTCGGCGCTCACGGCCGCCGCCAGGTCAAGATCAACGGCGCCCCCCGCCGCCTCGCCGATCTCGCCGGGGTGGTCGGCATCGTGCTGTTCGCGGTCGACGACCTGGACGTGATCAAGCGCGACCCCTACGCTCGCCGGCGCTTCCTCGATAACGAGCTTGGCGCGCTCAGCCGATCCTACTACTGGAACCAGGCGCGCTACCGGCGCGCCGTCGATCAGCGCAATCGCCTGCTCAAGGATATCCGGGATCAGAGGCGCGCGATCCCCGAACTCGACTCGTGGGACGAGCAGCTCAGCAAGACCGGCGCGGTGGTGGTCGAAAAGCGCGCCGCCTTCCTGGCCGCGCTTAGCGAGCACGGCAGCGAGGCCTATCGCCGGCTGACCGCCACCCAGGACACGCTTGAATTGCGATACCGCCCCGCGCTGGGCGACGAGGCGGCGTGGGTGCGCATGGCGGCGGCGGTGGACGCCCAGGACCTGCGGCGGCGCGTCTGCGACCGCATCACTCGCGCCCTGGCGCAGGGACGCGCGGAGGAGATCGAGCGCGGCGCGACCCTGTGCGGCCCCCACCGCGACGACTTCGACATCGTCGGCGGGGGAGTGGACCTCCACCGCTTCGGGTCGCAGGGCGAGCAACGCACCGCGGCCATCGCCCTGCGCCTGGGGCTGGTGCGCGTCGTCGGCGACGCGGTGGGCGAGCCGCCGGTGCTGCTGCTCGACGATGTGCTGTCGGAGCTCGACCGCGAGCGCCGGGCCGGGCTGTTCGAGGCGCTGGGCGGGGCGGGGCAGACCATCGTCACCGCCACCGACGTGGATTCCATCCCCGCCGGCGTGCGCGCCGCGGCGCGCACGCTGGCGGTGGTTGCGGGGGCGGTCGCGCCCCCCGCTTGGGGCTAGCGCGATGGAACGAGGACATCTGGGAGAGCTCCTGCGCGGCGTCATGCGGCGCCACAACCTCGAGCGGCGAGTGCGCCAGCGCGCGGCAATGGACCTGTGGCCACAGGTGGTGGGGCCGGATATTGCGCGCAACAGTTGGGCCCTGACCGTCCGCGACGGCGTGCTGCACGTCGGAGTGGCCAACCACGCGTGGGCGCAGACGCTGCACCTCATGGGCGCCGCCATCACCCAGGCGCTCAACGTCGCCGCGGGAGAGGAAGTGCTGCGCGATATCAGGGTCAGTGTGACGGAGCGCGCGCAGGGCCCCCACGCGCGGGCGCGCGCAGCCGGCGACGCGCCCCGGACGTCTGAGCTGCCGCCGCTCACCCGCGACCAGCAGCGCCAGGTGCGCGAGCTGACAGCCCAGATCGAGGATCCGGCCCTGCGCGCCAAGGTGCGGCGGGCGGTCGCGGGGCTGCTGCGCCTGCGCCGGCTGCGCGAGGCCCAGGGCGCCCGGCCGTGCGCCCGGTGTGGGCGGCTGCACATCGGCCGCGGGCGCATCTGCCCGGGTTGCGCCCCCAGGCGCTAGCGTGATAAACTGCTGGCGGGAATGGGCGCGCATCGCGCGGATTCCACACTCGCCGGGCGTAGGATACCGACTCGGTATTACGGAGGCGCCATCGCATGTCCATACTGACCTCCCGCAGGCGGCTGGTCGCGGTTGCCGCGGTGCTGACCATCGCAGCGGGGATCGTCGGCGGATGTGGCGGGTATCGCGCCTACCGCGGTAAGCCCCGGGGCTTCTCCACTCACCCGTTCCGCATCCTCTACCCCGGCTACTTCGAGCACAAGCCGATCCCGCAGTTGAAGCGTCGCATGGTCGTGCTGGCGCTGTTTTTCTATGACGCGCCCATCGACCTCAAGCGCCCCTCGCTCCCGCCGATGATCCTTGTGCGCTGCTATCGCATGCGCGACAAGGACACCGTGCGGACCTTCATGGATTGGCTCTACGACGAGCGGGCGGCGCGCCTGCTCAACATCAAGCTCCAGCGCGTGGACAAGGGCCCCTCGGGAGGGCCGGAGTACCTCCTGTCGGTCAAGGAGCCCCGCCAGGTGATGCGCCTCATTCCACTGCCGCGCGAGAGGCTGGTTTACAGCGTGGAGACCTCCTGCGGGCCCGGGTATCGCAGGCAGTTCGAGGACATTCTGCGCAGGGTCCGCGAGAGCTTCACCGTCCTTCCCGTGCTCAAATAGCCGCCCGCGCAAAGGGACGCACATGAGCAACCAGTGGACCGGCCCGCTGCAGGAGGCGGGCTGCTGCCGCTACCGCATCCCGCGCAGCTACAAGCCGTTCATGCGCACCGACGGCATCATCTACGCCTCGGCGCAGATGCTGCCCGACATCAAGTCCGACCAGTCGCCCGAACAGGTGGCCAACGTCGCCGCCCTGCCCGGCATCGTCGGCAACTCCATCGCCCTGCCCGACATCCACTACGGCTACGGCTTTCCCATCGGCGGCGTCGCCGCCACCGACCTCGACCAGGGCGTGGTTTCGCCGGGCGGCGTCGGCTACGACATCAACTGCGGCGTGCGCCTGCTGCGCACCGACCTGCGCCGCCCCGAGGTTATGCCCAAGCTCGAGGCCATCATTACTCGCATCTTCCGCGACGTGCCCTCCGGCGTCGGCTCCGAGGGGCGCGTCCGCGTCAACCCAGCCGAGCTGCGCCGCGTGCTGACCCAGGGCGCGCGCTGGGCGGTGCGCGCCGGCTACGGCCGCGCCGAGGACCTCCGCCACGTCGAGAACGGCGGCTGCCTCGACGGCGCCGACCCCGACCTGCTCAGCGAGCGCGCCCGCAAGCGCGGACAGCCCCAGCTCGGCACCCTCGGCGCCGGCAACCACTTCCTGGAGGTGCAGGAGGTGTGCGACATCTACGACCCCGCCGTCGCCCGCGCCTTCGGCATCGACGACGTCGGCCAGGTGACCATCATGGTGCACACCGGCTCGCGCGGCCTCGGCTACCAGGTGTGCGACGACGCCCTGGCGATGATGCAGCGCGCCATGCAGAAATACCAGCTTGATCTTCCCGACCGCCAGCTCGCCTGCGCCCCCGTCAACTCCCCCGAGGGGCGCGACTACCTCGCCGCCATGGCGTGCGCCGCCAACTACGCATGGGCCAACCGCTCCTGCATCACCCACTGGGTGCGCGAGGCCTTCGCTCACGCCGTGGGCGCCGCGCCGGAGGCCCTGGGGCTGCAGGTGGTTTACGACGTCGCCCACAACATCGCCAAGATCGAGGAGCACGAAATCGACGGCGAGCGCCGGCGCCTGTGCGTCCATCGCAAGGGCGCCACCCGGGCTTTCCCCGCCGGCCATCCCGACGTGCCCGCCGACTACTCCGCGGTCGGCCAGCCGGTCATCGTCCCCGGCGACATGGGCACCCATTCCTACCTGCTGGTCGGCTCCCCCGAGGCGATGGGCGAGACCTTCGGCTCCACCTGCCACGGCGCGGGCCGGCTCATGAGCCGCCACGAGGCGGTTCGCACCGCCCGCGGGCGCGACATCATCCGCGAGCTGGCGGAGCAGGGCATCCTCGTGCGCGCGGCGAGCAAGGGGATCGTGGCGGAGGAGATGCCGGCCGCCTACAAGGACGTGGACGTAGTGGCCGAGGCGTGCGAATGCGCCGGCCTCTCGCGCCGCGTCGCCCGCATGCGCCCCCTGGGCGTCATAAAAGGCTAGCCCTCTCGGGCGAGCGCCCGTTCCGGGGCGCGGCGCCCCGCGGCGCAGGCGATGGCCATCGGCGCGGCGAAACTGAATCCCCTGTCAGCTCGCGCGGCCTGGTGTCTGGCGTGCGCCGCCCGTGAGCCGCGGACGGCAGGCTGCCAACGGCAATGCTCCAAGCGCTGCGACGAACATATCTCGACATCTTCGCCCGCTACCCGGTGTTAGTGCGCCTCGCCGCCGTCGGCGGCTGCGTGGGCATGGTCTATGCGCTCATCAACAACTACGCCCTGCCGCTGTATCTGCACGACAACTTGAAGGTCTCCGCGGTCGTCATCGGCTGGGTTTCCTCCACTTTCCTCGCCGCCGAGATGCTCATGAAGTTCCCCCTCGGCCGGCTGAGCGACCGCATCGGGCGCCGCACCCTCATCGCCAGCGGCCCCGCCGTGTCGTGCGTCACCGCGCTCATCCTGCCGCTGGTGCCCGCCTCCCGCTACGCGTTGCTCTACCCCCTGCGCGCGCTGGACGGAGTGGCACTGGCGGCGGTGTGGCCCGCGGCGTTCGCCCTGGTCACGGACAAGATCCCCGCCTCCTCCCGCGCCGCCGCCATGGCCGTCCTCTTCACCGTTTACATGGCCGGCCTCGCCATCGGCCCCGCCCTCGGCGGGGTGCTCATGCTCGCCATCGCCAATCCCTGGCTGCGCGATCGCTCCCCGTTCTACCTCGCCAGCGGGGCCTTCCTGCTGGTGGCGACCATCGCCCGGCTCGGCCTGCCGGCGGCCCCCGGGCCCCGC
>Ga0315279_10003205_pt1 | contig 23178 bp, 18 predicted proteins | sample YL17G06_20_MG_FD_203694 | JGI IMG/M metagenome (GOLD analysis project Ga0315279, IMG submission 203694) | Sediment microbial communities from Yellowstone Lake, YNP, Wyoming, USA - YL17G06_20 | ecosystem: Environmental > Aquatic > Freshwater > Lake > Sediment | place: USA: Wyoming | collected...
CGTGATGGATTGACAGCCGCGGTCATAAAGGATAATCTGTCTATATGGAATGCTAAGGCAGCACCGGGTGAGGGTACCCCTTCAAGGTGTATTACAGTTGATAGAGGCGAGCATTTGAGCAGACAGGGACTACGGCTGGAGCTTATAACTTCTCTGATGGTCGTTTTAGTGGCACTGGCAATTCCATTCGCAGCCTGCAGCCAATCAACATCGCTAGACTCATATACTCTCCTAACTGTTGACCCCGAAGAGTGGGAGGCCAAAAATATCTTTGATGAGCATGGTATCATCCAGGTAGATTATGGTGATAGGGGCATTCAATATAACCCAATAACAATAGCTCAATATGCCATCGCCAATTACGAAAAGTACATGTCGACGCGGGAGGACAAATACAAAATCACTTTTCTTACTCAGTTTGAATACTTGAGGAACAATTTTGATGTTATTAGCGACGAGATGATTGGATTTCCGTATCATTTTCCCGTGCCCAATTATGGGTTGGAACCCGTTTTTTATTCTGGAATGGCCCAGGGGCAAGCGATTTCAGTTTTCGCTCGTGCGTATCTTTTAACTCATGACGAAACCATTCTGCCGCTCATCAAGAAGGCAAATAACTTCATGTTGCACCCCGTTTCCGATGGGGGTACGTTAAGATATACTCCAGAGGGAAATGTTTGGATTGAATAATATCCTTCCAAGGAGCCTTCATTGGTATTAAATGGGTTTATGTGGAGCATTCTGGGACTCTATGACTATACCCGGCTTTTCCCTGAAGACGGTAAGGTTTATCAAATGTATCGTGACTGCCTGCAAAGCCTGAAGGACTCTCTTAGATATTATGACACTGGCTCGTGGCTTAAATACGACCGGTTATACGGGAGGTTAGTAATCCGCAACCATACATCACGGATCAATTTCTGCAAATGAAAACGTTATTCGCCATCACCAAGGACAAGTACTTTGACTCCGTAGCGGCGAAATGGGAAAGTTACTTACAGGGTGAGGAGCAAAACGTTGTCCTGACCAACGGCTGGTACCATATTTCAAAACACAAGAATCTAGCCCCTTTGAGCAATATTGCTGACTGGGATAGTACCCAGACCATTAGAGGCTACGGCGTGGAGGCTCTATTCGATAATAAGCAGAGTACATATTTCGCTCCAGGACCAAATAAAGAGGACATAAGCGACACTAACCCTCATTACATTTATCTGAAGTTGAAGAGAGAGGTTGTGGCTGATTCTCTGGTGCTGACTTTGGGCAACAAAAGTCTTTTCCCCGAGGTATTGGATATACTTTACCGGTCCAGTCAGAATCCCGAATGGCTGAAGCTCGACACGGTAGTGACAAAGGATTCGGATGACATGCACATCACCTATAAGTTTGACGAGGTGCCTATTCTGGAATTGAAACTCGTCTGCAGGAAAGCTGCGGGGCAAAACCGTCTGGTTTTCTCAGAACTCGCTCTTACCGGCAGGGAATTGGAGAGCTATGGAATTTATTACTCAGGCACTATCCTTATAGATTCTCCATATCTTGAGGTACGGCTCAAGGTTGAAGATATAAATGAGGATAAGTTATTTGTACTGTATAAATATGCGGATGAAATCGAAGGGTTAAGCACAAAGATGTGGGAGTTTCAGGCTATCAATCCTTTAGAAGGGAACAGGACAGCCACACTGGGCAAATACTATCAATTCAAAATCATCTTTGAAAGGGAGACTACCAATTCAGGATTTAGCGGCTTTGAAGTCTTTCCTCGGGAATAAGGCAGTTCGTTTAATTTGGTCGCGTCAGGGAAGTCATTGTTTAAGTAGACTGAGGTTATGAGTCTGTTTAGAATTCGGGCTGAGTCCAGAAAGAGGTGCAGTCTAGAATGGTACACGGTGAAGACAGGAAGGCAGCGGTATACTATGATATGAGCAAATTGACCGATAACGACATCTACCTCTTCAATGAGGGCTCTCATTATCGTCTTTATGAGAAACTGGGTGCCCATCCTTTATCAGTTGATGGTATTGAGGGGACTTATTTTGCCGTGTGGGCACCCAATGCCAGGCGAGTGTTCGTCACGGGCGAATTTAATGGTTGGAATAAGTCGAGCCATCCACTGCATCCCAAAGGGCAATCTGGCATCTGGGAAGGCTTCATTCCAGGTGTGGGCAAGGGTTTCCTATACAAGTACCACATTGTTTCCCAGCATCGTGGCTACCGGGTAGAGAAAGCCGACCCGCTGGCATTTTATGATGAGACGCCACCCAAAACAGCCTCGGTTGTCTGGGGCTTGGATTATAGCTGGGGAGACCAAGCCTGGATGCAGAAAAGACGAGAGCGAAACGCCCTGGATGCCCCTATTTCTATTTACGAGGTACACCTGGGCTCCTGGCGGCGGGTGCCTGAGCAGCAGAATCGTCCCCTCACCTACCAGGAGATAGCCCCTCTTCTTGCTGAATATGTACAGCAAATGGGTTTCACCCATGTTGAGTTTTTGCCGGTTATGGAGCATCCATTCTATGGGTCATGGGGCTACCAGATTACAGGATATTTTGCCCCGACGAGCCGTTATGGTACTCCGCAGGATTTCATGTACCTTATTGACTATCTGCACCAGCGCGAGATAGGCGTCATCCTTGACTGGGTACCTTCGCACTTCCCCAACGATGAGCATGGGCTTGGTTACTTTGATGGAACACACCTCTACGAGCACGAAGACCCGCGACAGGGAATTCATCCCGACTGGAACAGTTTCATCTTTAACTACAGCCGGAATGAGGTAAGAAGCTTTCTGTTCAGCAGTGCCCAATTCTGGCTGGACAAATACCATGTTGATGGCTTGCGCGTGGACGCCGTTGCTTCCATGCTCTATCTGGACTATGGCCGCAAGGCTGGTGAGTGGGTACCCAACAAGTATGGGGGGCATGAAAACCTGGAGGCTATCTCTTTCTTGCGTCGTTTCAATGAAGCAGTCTATCAGGAAAATCCTGGAGTCCAGACTATTGCCGAGGAATCTACTGCCTGGCCCATGGTGTCCCGGCCAATTTATGTCGGAGGGCTAGGCTTTGGATTAAAGTGGGATATGGGCTGGATGCACGATACGCTGGAATACATGACCAAGGACCCTATCTACCATAAATATCATCACAATAACCTTACTTTTCGTATGATATACGCTTTCTTTGAGAATTTTATCCTGCCCCTTTCTCATGATGAGGTTGTCCATGGTAAGGGTTCACTCCTGGGCAAGATGTCGGGGGATGACTGGCAGAAGTTCGCCAATCTGAGGTTACTTTTCGGATATATGTACGCGCAGCCCGGGAAGAAATTGCTGTTCATGGGCGGGGAGTTCGGGCAGTGGCGGGAGTGGTCTCATGATGAAAGCCTGGAATGGCACCTGCTCAATTATTCACCACACTCAGGTCTTAAGCGGTGGGTTGAAGACCTGAACCGGCTTTATCGCAGTCAGCCCGCCCTCTATCAACTGGACTTTGAGCAAGCCGGCTTTGAATGGATTGACTGCAATGATGTTGAGCATAGCGTGGTCAGCCTTATTCGCAAAGGGCGGTCTGGCGATGATACTGTGCTGGTTGTTTGTAACTTCACTCCGGTCACTCACTTCAACTATCGGGTCGGCGTGCCGCACCCGGGCTTCTGGAGAGAGCTATTGAATAGCGATGCGAGGGAATATGGAGGCAGTGGTCAGGGTAATCTGGGAGGCGTAGAAGCCGCACCGATTCCTTGGCACGGCCGTCCGTATTCTCTGACTTTCGTGTTGCCGCCATTGGCCACTGTATTCTTCAAGCGCGCCGAAGCTTAGCCTAATCTCTGCCAGTGACTACGACTTTCTACTGAGCCCGGGCTAGAGTAAGGCGAGCTATCATTGGTAAGGAAAGTAGAATCCGGGCTGGTGCCTCAATCAGCTATGATCGAGAGGCGGATAAGAGGAGAGATTGCACAATATCAGATAACGGCATAGTGGTTGTTCCCAAACGGATGGACATAAGCCGGACTGAACTATCACTTTTTTGATGAGAGAACACCTGGTTTCTGGCTCCACGAGTGCAATGGGGCAAAGTGAGCAACCGGGTTCGGACAATGTTCGTGGCTAACCCCGCGCGTAGTGACACTCTTTTGCCTGAGCTGGACAAGCGGCGGCTGGAGGCGATTCTCCACAGTCGTGCCGGCTGCAGCTAACCGCCAGCATCCCCCTTTAAAGCTTTGGGTAGGACCAGTAATCGAAAGGGGCTATGCGCCTATGCTATAATACGCAGCAGTTCGGCTTTGTATACCCAGTAAGGAGCAAAGGAGAAAGGTAGGAATGTTAAGTATTGTTGTATGCATGAAGCAGGTGCTTGACCCGGAGGCTCCAGCATCAGCTTTTAGGATTGACCCTGAGGCAAAGCGAGCCATCCCACCTAAAGGTACGCCGCCGGTGCTGAATCCCTATGACGAGAACGCGCTGGAGGCTGCCCTGAAGATAAAAGATGCTCAACCGGCTGAGATAACCGTGATAAGTATGGGAGTGCAACTGGCTAGACCAGTAGTGAAGAAGTCTTTGGCCGTGGGGGCCAAGGATTTGATTCTACTGGAGGACGCCGTTTTTGACGGGCTGGATAGTTACTCCACCGCCTACATACTGGCCGCGGCGATAAAGAAGGTAGGGAAATATGACCTTGTCCTCTGTGGTCGTGAGGCGGCTGATACGGATGCTGGTCAGGTGGGTTCTGGCATTGCTGAAATACTCGGAATACCAAGCATCACTGCGGCTCGGAAGGTGCAGGTTACCGACCGAACGCTCAGGGTGGAGCGAGTGGTATCCGATGGCTATGAGGTAATCGAGGCCACACTGCCGGCAGTGGTTACTGCTAGCAGTGAGATTGGTGACCTGCGCTCGCCTAACGTTAAGGCGGTTATGGAAGCACAAAAGAAGCCGTTCACTGTCTGGAAGGCGCAGGATATTGGCATTGACCCATCACAGTTTAGGCGAACCAATATGCTTAAGCTGTTTATTCCCGTGCACGAAAATGTGTGCGAGATTGTGGAAGGCGAGAGTCCGGAGCAGGCCGGGGCCAACCTGGCCGTAAAGTTAAGGGAAGCCAAAGTAATATAGGAATCCGGGGAAGCTATTCCCACCCAGCTTTATATACCTTCTAGCGTTATGTCAATTAACTCGCTGCATTCTACCCGGCACTACCCAAGCTGGGCCTGGTGAGTTACCGAATCCCTGGTCTACATTGGTATCTCTGGCTCGGTAACGATGCGAGTTATGCCTATGTTCTCAATGTCATCAGGTAAGGCCTCGTTCTCAAAGAAGATGGTATTCCCCTTACGTACGAGTATTACCGGCATGATTTCGTTTCTTAAATAGAAGGTGTATTGCTGACATTCCCTCTGGCACGGAAAGATGCCGATAAGCTCCTCCTTTTCTGGAACATCGCAGGCATTCACAAGGCAAAATCTGGTGGTGGTAACATAGGCAAACGGCACATATATAGAAGCCGTGAGATTATCAAGGTGAAAATCAATGCCCTGCAGCACGTTATCTAATTCCACGCGTTTGACCCCGTGTTCGCCCAAGAAATCAACCAGAGCCGGGACGGTAAGATTGTAGCTCCGGAAATATTCCACCGTGGTTTCGGGCAGCTTGTCTATAACCATCATTAACCTTGGTCCGCGTTTCATCCTGTTTAGCAGACGCCCCATCACCGGCTCCAACTGGGTATAGCGGTTATTCAAGACTCGTAATACGCCGTAATCATTAAAAACTACTTCGCTATCAGGTCGGCTCCGGGCTACTTCGCCCAGGAGAAGCTCCAGCCTCTTCAGGCTCTTATCAGTAACGAAGGGGCTGACGAAGGTGAAATCGAGTCCATTCTCAGAAACGAAGTCCAGAATCTGCTGAAGCTCCGAGCGGGATGGCATGAGGTGCTCGCAGAATTCATTACCGAAATACAGTCTTGAAAATTGGGGATTGAAGTATTTTAGGTTTTCGACCTTTGAGATGAAAATTGCCTGTTCCATGTCTCAACCAGCACTTCGGGATAGTAACACAGATAGACCCGGCATGGGCAACCGTATGTCTCGGCATGTAGCTTCTGTGCCACCTGCCGAAACTGCTCTTTTGTCGGCTTCTTCTCTTCCAGGAAGTTCAGCAGTGAGCGGATAAATAGTATATCAGCAATCTTTCTGGCCGTTGGATTACCACGTCCGACAATCTTTACGCTGGTGATATTCATCTGACGGAATTCGTAGAGAGCACAAGCCCCACAGGGGTGGTCATCCACGTGAACCAGTTGCCAGATATGCTGCCGCTTCCACGATAGCTGTGACTCCTCAATATCACTATGGACAGCAACCGAGATTTCGTAAGGCAGCATACAGGCATTTTCATATAGCGGTTTAATGGACTGACCAGCCAAGCCATGCTGAAAAGTGCAAAGACCATCTACATTGGGACAGCGGGAATTGAGGATGAAAGTCTCCAGCTCAACACCCGAAACCTTACTGCTTATGTCGCCTATTTCCTCCAGCGTTAAATGCCGGGGAAGTATTATCCGGGATGCCCCCAGGTCTTGATAAAACTGTGCCGTCTCCGAGTTAAAGGTATTGCCACCGGTGCTGATAATTGTTTTGACGTTTATATTCATTTTCCTGAGGGTCAGCAGAAGCGCCAAATCAGCCACCATCAGTGCATCAACACCAATACTAACTACTTTCTGCACGTAGTCCATGATGAAGGGATATTGCTTTGGGGTATAGTAATGCTCATTTAGCGTCAGGAAAACTGGGAGGCTATGCGAATGGGCTATCTTGATGCAGCTCTCCAGCTCATCCAATGTGGTGAAGTTGGCTCCCCCACCGGGGCGGCGATTAATAGAGCCGGCAATATATTTATTGTGCCAATCCGCAGTCAAAAGACCGCAGTAGAACTCATCAGCTCCAGCCTTAATCAGCCTCTCTACTTCTTCAACTTTATCTACCGGCGAAAGGAGTTTCATAATCTAGATTTGAGCCAGGCCTTATTTCTTGCCCGGCTCCAACCTCTCCATATCTATGAGTCGGGTGGGATTAGCCACATTATTTGGGTCAAAAGCCTTCTTAATCTTGGCCTGTATCTGGTGAATGTTGGCAAACGCCGGTCCTATCCTGCTGACTGGGGCAACGCATATGGTGAACTCGGCTATCTTAACCTTCACTTCCTCCATTATAGTATCCCGGGCACTATCGACAGCTATCTGACAAACCTCATCCGTTTTTTCATGCGGGAAATCAACTTCCGCGGAAGCAAAGTGGCAAAAATCGTAGGCCAGAACCCAGTCCGAATGGTCACAATCCAGGATAGGAGGAGAATACCTGTCTAAAATGTCCCAGCCTAACTCTAAGCTTCTCTTACAATCGTCCAGCGAGTCGTAGGATATGATGTTGGTGGCAAAGCTGCCACTAGGTCGCATCATCCGGCAGCCATTGGTGTCCCGAATCCAGTTGTTGGCAGTGTAGGGCACCCACCGCTGGTATACTTCGTCTGGTATCAGTTTGCCGCCGGTTTCCTTAATTATTTGCTTGAGCACCTTCTCCTCATATTCCAGTTGCTTTTCGGAAGCAAATCCCCAGAGACAGACAGCAACACAGTGTTTAACATTCTTCTGCCAGTATTCCTCTGTCCAGGTGCGCCAGTACTCTTCTTTAGACTTTGCCCACCACCAGTTAAAGTAAGCGGGAGGCCAGTAATGTAGCATACCGCCAATCTCGGCTTTACCAATCTCACGCATGGCCTCGATGACCTGCTCAAAATCGGGACAGGTAAACAGGTACCACCTGAACCTCTCTGGCGGCAGCACACTTTTCTTCACTGGTGTTAGCCCCTCGGTGGGGAAGACACGGGGGCCAGGCCAGGGGTACAACTTAACGGCTATTCTGGTTACTACGCCCAGAGCACCCAGATGTCCGGCGGCACCCCTGAGCACAGCTCTGGCATCCGGTCCGGGACCCTCACCCCAGTAGTACCCTGCCCCCGGAACAGCCAGGGAACCAGTCCTCAGTATCTCCCCGTTGGGCAAAACCCATTCCACTCCCAGTATATTTCGAGGAGCATATCCCGTCCGGTAGGATGTCCCCTGCAAGCCCTGAAAGAGGTGATTCGCCATGTTAGATGCCTGTGAGCCAGCTTCGGGAGTGCCCATGTGCAGCCCCCTCTGTATCGCCTCAGCATGCAATTGGGCGTGGGTGACGTAGGGTTCGATTATGGCGTACATATTCTTTTCGTCTATCACCAATCGGTTCATCCTCTTGGTGTCAATGATGCACCAATAGGGTCTAATGGCACCGAGAAGAACAAATAAGAGTCCCGTGCCGATTACGGAATAGGGGAACTGGTAGCGGTTAGCCAGTTTTAATATCTGCTGGACATCCTCGGTGCTACCGGGCAAGACGATAAACTCTGGGCTTCGCCGGCGCAGGGTGCTCATGGCATAAAAATCGCGGCTATAGGCTTGCATCACCCCAGGGTCGTCAGAAACATATTCACGACCAAGGATGTTGACCAGCTCATCATATATTCGCTTGTGTTTATCATCCCCAAATGGCATTTCGAGTTCCCTCCTTTATAAATCGCCTGCTTACCACCCAAAATAGTTGGATAACGAGACGGCTAAAGCCTTATGCTTCGGCTTTCCCCATTCTCTCCATGTTGATAAACCGGGTGGGATTAGCTACGTTATAGGGGTCGAGCGCTTTCTTGAGTTTAGCCACCAGTAAATGTATATTGGCAAAAGCTGGACCACTACGGTCATATGGCGAAGTAGAGAGTAAGAAGGCTGGGAGCTGAGACTCAGCACTTTTCGTTATAACATCGTGAAGGATGCCCCCCACTGCTATCAAATCTGACTCATCGTCTTTCTCACGGGGAACGTCCATTTCCGCCAGAGCGTAGTGAGCAAAATCATAAGGAGCCACCCAAGCTGGGTGGTCACTATGCAGGAGTGGTGGGGTATACTTATCCAGTATTGGCCACCCGGACTCGAAGTTTCTCTCGCAATCATCCAGCGAGTCGATGGCCATATCAGATATATAATATCCTCCCGCCGGTCGTGCCATTCGGTTGCCATTGGTGTCCCGAACCCAGTTGTTGGCAGCATAGGGCACCCACCGCTGGTATACTTCATCAGGTATCAGCTTGCCGCCAGTTTCCTTAATTATTTGTTTGAGTACCTTCTCCTCATACTCCATCTGTTTCTCTGAGGTGTATCCCCAGAGACAGATGGCAACACAATTCTTAACATTCCTCTGCCAGTATTCCTCTGTCGTCCAGGTGCGCCAGTACTCTTCTTTGGACTTTGCCCACCACCAAGGGTAGTAAACCGGAGGCCAGTGATGCATTATGCCGCCAATCTCGGCTTTACCAATCTCACGTATAGCCTCGATTGCCCGGTGAAGAGTGGGGTAGGTAAAGAGATACCATCTGAACTTTTCCCGAGGCAGTTCGCACTTCTTATCAGGCGCTACCCCTTCGGTAGGTAGCACCGCAGGACCAGGCCAGGGGTAGAGCTTGGCCGCTATCTTGGTTATTATACCGAATGCACCCCGGTGTCCTATCAGACCCCTCAGCAAGCCGCGGGCATCCGAGCCTGGACCTTCACCCCAAAAGTATCCAGCGCTGGGGTTAGTTAAAGAACCAGTCCTTAAAATATCTCCGGTGGGCAAGACCCACTCTACGCCCAATACATTACGTGAGGCATAGCCAGTCCGGTAGCCTGTGCCTTGCATCCCGGCAAAGATGTGGTTGGCCAGGCTAGAAGACTGGGCGCCAGCCTCGGGTATGCCATTGAACAAGCCTTTCTTCATGGCTTCAGCCTGTAATTGAGCATGAGTGACATGGGGCTCAATTATGGCATACATGTTTTTTCCATCTATCTTTATTATCCTGTCCAGCCTCTTGGTATCAATTATGCACCAGTATGGTTTGACCGCTGATACCACGGCCAGCAGTAGTCCGGAGCCAACTATAGAGTAGGGGAACCGGTAGCGATTAGCCAGTCTAAGTATTTGTTGCACATCCTCAGTGCTCCCGGGCATGACAACAAACTCCGGCTTACCTCGAATCAAAAAGGTTGGTGTCTGTGACTCGCGGTTATAGGTTTCCATTACTGCCGGGTCATCAGAAACATAATTGGGGCCAAGGACATTCACCAGCTCGTTATATATCAGCTTGTGTTTCTCATCCCCAAATGGCATCTCCAATTGCCTCTCCTCAGAGTGCCTGCTGAACCAGTTCGACGATGTCCAGGACCTTCATCTTGTCACCGCGCTCGTTAATAGCGTCAATGAAGTTTCTCTCGCACCACGGACAGGCAGTCACGATAGCCTCGGCACCGGTTTCTTTTGCCTCTTCTATCCGCTCCGCAGCCGTAAACCGGTTGAAATCTGGATAGGCGTCAATGACGCCACCCCCAGCACCACAACACCAGGCGTACTCCTTAATACGATACATTTCAATGAGTTCCACGCCGGGGATGCTCTTAATGATATCTCGGGGCGGGTCATAAAGGCCCATAATGGCCTCGCCGGGGACATACACATGGTCACGTCTCCCCAGGTGACAGGGGTCGTGATAGGTAACGCTCATAGGGACGGTCTTGGTGAATTTGAGCTTGCCTTCCTTAATGAGGCGGTCAATGAATTCCACGATGTGCAGGACTTCAAATTTGGAGCCCAGTTCGGGGTACAGGTGCTTGAAGGTATAGTAGCCATCGGAACAGGCAGTAACTACTGTTTTGACACCGGCATTAGTCCATGCCTCAATGTTGTTTTGAGCATACTTGGTGAGTTCTCCGTAGTATCCCATTTCATAAGCCCGACCACCACAGCAGGTCTCATCCTTGCCCATAATACCGAAATCGACCCCGGCTGCTTTGAGTATGGTTACGGCTGCCCTGGCTACCTTCCACAGTTCCTCATCAAGACTCAAGCGGCATCCGGCATGAAAGACGATGTCAGCTTTTCGCTGGGTAAGGTCTTTCACCCTTAGCCCTTTCGCCCATTTGCCCCGCTCAGCTTTGGGCTTCGTCATCACCATATTATCCTCTTGGCGCAGGTGGTCGATGACCGGCACATTGGCGGGAAGGAGCTGACCATCTCCTACCAGTCTGGTTCTTATCTCCTGAATCACACGGAGCGGTTCCATGTCCTGGACACGCTTACACATGGCGTCACAACCGCCGCACATGTTGCATTTATAGAATATGTCCAGTAATGCCGGGGAATCTTCGTATTTCAGCTTGCCGTCTATTAGGGCAAGCGACACATCCATCCTACCCTGACAGGAGTAAGCATCGAAAAGGTAGTATAGGCTTGAGGGACAGATTTTAGCGAATCTGGCGCTCTTGACCTCCCATGAGTCAACCCACTTGCAGACGGAGCATCGGGAACAGTTCCAGACGACTTTCCTCATGTCCCAGTAATACTTTCTATGCCATGGGTCTTTGGGTAATACCTTCCCACCTTCCATTACCATTGCTGTTGCCTCCTTATTAGCCTAGTGATAGCTTTCTTAGAAACACAGTTTGCCCGGGTTCAAGATGTTATTGGGGTCAAAGGCGTTCTTAACCACCTTCATTACCGCAGTGTAGGTGGCGGCCCGGCTATATACCATATCTGCCCAGGGGCCATAGGGTGTAGCGAAAAGTCCCCCCATACTCATTGCCCACTCGCTGGCTTCCAGGTACAAATTGTGAACACGGCTTACCTCTTTGGCATCGTTCGGGTCGCAATAAAAGCCAAACTGGCAGAAGCAGACTCGTGCCCGTTCTACCGGTTGCAGATAGACGCCTATGTCCTTGGTCGGGTAACCATTTTCAGCGGCTACTTCATTCATAGCCCTGGCGAACCCGGCAACATTATCCAGCGTGGTATAGAAGAAAACCTCGTGGCACGCGCCTTGATAGCGGAACTTCCAGTAGCTATCTCCTTGCCATGGTTTGCGCAGCATCCTGAGTATTGTGCTGTCCAGCCCTGGGATGCCAGCTACAGTGCGCAGCGGCTCAAAGTGAAGCTCTGAGGCAACCTCCATCAGGGCTTCCTCTTCGTACGCTATCTTCTCCTCGGGAAGCCTATGCAGGCCGGATAAACAAAGGATAATGGTCCAGGGAGGTAGAGTCTCCCTCAGGCTATCAAATTCTTCTGGCCACTTTTCGGCTAGTATAGCCGCCAGATTGAAGCTGTTCAAAACAAAGCATTCGTTGCCCAGCATACGGCGCTGTATCCGATATATCGGCTCAGCGATATCCTCAATCCGTTCGAATGGTATAAAGAAGAGCTTATCCCTAGTCGGCAACCACTCAGCCTTGATATTGGCCCAGGTCATAATCCCCAGCGTCCCTTGAGCCCCCAGGAAAAGCCTGGTGCTTGGAATCAGGGCATCGGGGAAATTCTGCCCCTTCATTCCCTTGCCCATGGCGGTGCCTGTCCAGAACAGGTCTCCGCTGGCCAGGACCAGCTCTGTAGTAAGAAAGGTCTCACTATATTCGCTCTTGGGAATGAGAAGCGGTTCCCGTTCCATGGCACTGGTGAGCACGGACTTCGATGGGTGCGGTAGCAACGGATTGCAGACCATCAGTCCCTGCTTTTCGAGTTCGTCCTCTACCTGAGCCCAGGTAACACCGGGTTCGACCTTCACCTTTTTATTCCGCCCATCAATTTCCAGGATTCTATTCATCCGGGAAAGGTCAAGTATTATACCCCCCTGGCTGGGTATGCCCGCTCCGTAAAAGCTAGTGCCTGAAGAGCGGGGGGTTACCGGTATCAGGCGTTCGTTGGCATACTTAACTACCGCCTGAATTTCCGCTGTGTTCTTGGGATAGGCAACACAGCTCGGCATCCTGGGCTGAACAAAACTGTAATCCCGAGAATACTTCTCCAGCGTTTCTCGGTCGTCAGTGACATATTCGGCACCCACCATGCCGGCTAGCTCCTCTTTCATCGCCATTTCCAACCTCCTTAGTTAAAATAGGCAAGAGAATTAGCGAGGGCAATGCCCTGTGCCCATGCCCGTCGATCTAGCTCTTTAATGCTGGTATTGTACAGGCTTTCACTGTGAAAATCAAGGATTGGGCACCGTATGTCAGTCTTGATAAGCGCCGTGGTCAGGGTGTAAAATATGATTTGCTATAGTTGTTTTATCGAACGATGCATTGGGCTAACTTTGTCACACCCTATCGTCTCGACGGCTAGACCATCCCTAGGTAGTGTGGTATACTAAACAGGGCTAATTTTGCGCCTGTAATATGGGATGCAGCGCGAAGGAATAGTGGCTGAGACCGAAAATCGGCGGTTCAGTAAGACAAGAATAATCAAGTAAGGAGTGATGATGAAGATGAGCAAAGGGAAACGGAAGTTGGGTAGAGGAGTGGCTATAGTTGGGGCGGGGATGTGTAAGTACGGTGTGCGCACGGGTGTGAGCAACCGGGAGATGTTCGTCGAAGCTTTCAACAACATGCGAGCGTCGGTGGATAGAGGTATCGACCTCAAGGACATCGAGGCTAACTACGTGGGCTGTTGCGGCGCCTGGGTCTGGGAGACGCAGGCAGGTATCGGCAAGTGGTGTACTGATTGGGCCGGGTTGGTGCCCATTCCATCAACCACCGTAGATAACGCCTGCGCCAGCGCCTCAGTCGCTATCCGACAGGGCATCATTGGCATAGCTTCAGGGCTATACGACGTAGTTTTAGCCGGCGGTGTTGAGAAGATGACCACACTCCCCACCAATGAGACAACACTAGTGCTGGCTACAGGCGCTGACATGACCTGGGAAGCTTATGGGGGATACACCTTCCCCGGACTCTATGCTACCATGGCTACCGCTCATATGCATGAATATGGAACCACACCTGAGGACCTTATGGCTGTTGCCATAAAGAACCACGATAACGCTGCTTTGAATCCTATGGCTCAAATGCCCAATACCATCAGAGACTTCATGAACATGCGGATAGCCAAGTGCAAGGAGAAAGGGCAGCCGATTCCAAGCTGGGCTAACGAGATTGAATTCCTGCGTGACCCCGTGTACAACCCAGCAGTTGCCTGGCCGCTCAAGTTATTCGATTGCTGTCCCATCACCGATGGCGCGGCCTGTGTTCTAATTGTGGCTGAGGAGATAGCTAAAAGCTTTACTGATACCCCAATATATGTTATTGGCACCGGTCAAGCCAGCGGCGGCGCTCTCCATGACCGGGATTCTCTGACCTACATACCGGCGGCACGGATAGCGGCCAAGAATGCTTATGAAATGGCTGGTGTTGGGCCTAAAGATATTAAGATTGCCGAGGTTCACGATTGCTTTACTATTGCCGAGGTAATGGCTATATCCGACCTCGGCTTCTTCAAACCAGGGAAGGAAGCGGCCACCGCCGCCGCGGAAGGCAAGACGACTCGAAATGGGGTGAAACCAATTAATACCTCTGGCGGTCTAAAAGCCAAAGGACACCCGGTCGGAGCCACTGGCGCTGGTATGGTATTTGAGATATTTGAGCAGATGAGAGGACACGCTGGGAAGAGACAAGTACCGATAGATGCTAACTTAGCTATTACGCACAACGTTGGGGCACATGGTACCACCGTTGTCGTGCAAATATACGAGAGGAGATAGTGCTGATGAGCGAAATGCCTTTTACTGCAGCATCGTTTGACAAATTCTGTAGCGAAAAAAAGCTGATGGCCTCGAAATGCAAGCAGTGCGGAACTATATGGTTGCCGCCGCGCCCCCTGTGTACCAAATGCAAGGGTAATCAAATGGAATGGGTACAGCTGAAGGGTCAGGGCAAACTGGTTTCTTTCACCACCATAGGCGTTGGTACCCCGACAATGATTGAGGCGGGTTATGACCGAAATCATCCCTATTGTTCTGGAGTCGTCGAACTGGAAGAAGGCCCTAGATTCTCCGCCCAGATATTAGGTGTAGATGTCACCCACCCGGAGAACATAAAGATAGGCACTCCGGTCACGGCCGACTTCATTGAGAGGGGCAGTTTTTCTCTGGTTCCAGCGATAGCCAATGTCAGAAAGACGTACCTGGTCTTCAAGGCTTCGTAGTCCGGCGCCACGTGCAGGGGTAAGTTTTGAGGCAGTGACAGAGTGCAGTCTCAAGCAGCCTTGCAGGTTAGAAATGGGGTTGATGCTGTATCATTTAATAGTGGCTAAGCCACAATGTCTCCTGATTAATACCGAATTCACCGCTAGCGTCATCCCCCATGGCTCATAAAGCCTGTAAAAAAATCGACTTGGATGTCGATAATTTAAGTATGGAGGTTACTGTGGAAAAGGAAAGAGATGTGGTCATAGTAAGCGCAGTCAGGACTCCGTTTGGCCGATACGGCGGCTCCTTAAGGGATATTGACTACTATGACCTGGGAGCCATCCCGATGAGGGAAGTGCTGAAGCGCGTTAATCTGGATCCGGCGCGTGGGGTGGTGGATGAGGTTTTCTGGGGAGTAGGCGACACTTCACCAACTAAGGATGTCTATACTCCAGTCGTAGCCAGACAGTCGCTATTAAAAGCTGGGCTGCCCCCGACGACACCATCCATTTCTCTCGATAAGGCCTGTGTCTCAGCCATGTCCGCAGTTAAGCTGGCGGCTATGGCTATCAGGTTAGGCGAGATAGACGCAGCTATAGCCGGTGGTGCTACCACCTTCAGCCAGGAGCCGCTTATCCTTCGCGGTGTCCGCTTCACCGGTTTCAGGATGGGGAACATCACGCTTCAAGACCCGCTGTTTGAGCTTGGCTACGATGATTTCAACCCGGTAAGTGTTGACACCGATAATGTAGCTTATGAATATGGGATAGGCCGTCAGGAGCAGGATGAGTGGGCGCTGCGCAGCCATGTGAACTATGGCAATGCCTGGAAGGCGGGAAAGTTCAAGGATGAAATGATACCCTTACCCATCCCGCAGCCCAAGGGAGAGCCCAAGGTGCTGGACATAGATGAGCAATATCGCTCAGACAGTACATTAGAAAGGCTGTCCAAGCTACCCGCAATATATGGCACCCGGGCGGTTACCGCCGGCAATGCTCCCGGTCTAAACGATGGTGCCACCGCCATATTAGTAATGAGTCGTAAGAAAGCTAAGGAGCTGGGTCTTGAGGTTCTGGCTACGATAGTGGCACAGGTGTCCATCGCCATCGATGCTAGCCGCATGCCTGAAGGTCCGGGCTATGCCTGGCAGAAAGTGTTGAAGAACGCTGGTTTGACTATAGATGATATGGCCGTGATGGAGATAAACGAAGCTTTTGCCGCCGTGCCGCTGGTATCCACCAAGCTCTTCGCTGGCGACGACAAGGCACAGCTCAGGAAAATAAGGGATAGAACGAATATTAACGGTAGTGCTATAGCCATCGGGCATCCCAACACGGCTAGCGGAGCCAGGATAATTATGAACCTGATGTATGAACTGAGAAGGAGAGGCGGTGGTTATGCTTTAGGCGGCATCTGCGGTGGTTTAGCTCAGGCCGATGCTACCATAATAAAGGTAGGGTGACAGCAGATAAGGTCGAGAAGACCATCAGATAGGCAAGAAATAGAGGCCCAAGCTATTTGAGGAGGTAAACATGGCAATATTTCACGGGCTTACTGAAGACCAGGAAATGATAATCGCCAGCGTCAGGGATATGGCAAAGGACAAGATTGCCCCCAGGGTGACGGAGATAGACCGTACCGGACAATATCCCTGGGACATAGTGCAGCTATACCGGGAAAGCCAGATTCTACCGATGCCTATTCCTGAGAAGTATGGAGGAGTGGGTGCTGGTGAATTAACCTGCTGCCTGGTAATTGAAGAAATCGCTAAAGTTTGTGCTAACTCAGCTCATGCCCTGGCTGACCACTGGCTGGGGATGGAGCCCTTATTGATTGGCGGAACTGAGGAACAGAAGCAGAAGTACTGCCCCCAAATGACCACTGATTTGGCTGCCTTTTCTCTTACTGAACCCGGGGCTGGCTCTGATGCCGGCAGCATCCAGACCAAGGCAGTCTTGAAGGGAGACAAATATATCGTTAATGGCACCAAGTGCTTCTGTACCGATGGTAACGAAGCCCGCTTCATTACCGTTTTCGCCAAGACAGACGCGACGGCTGGTACTCGTGGGATAAGTGCTTTCCTGATAGAGAAGGGAACACCCGGCTTATCCGTGGGCAAGATAGAAGACCAAATGGGGATGAGAGGCACTCCGGCCTGCGAGATTATCCTGGAGGATTGCCCTGTCCCCAAGGAGAATCTCATAGGTGGTAAGGAAGGACAGGGTTTCAGGTATGCTATGCAGACCTTTGACCGAAGTCGCCCGTTTGACGCCGCCCTGGCGGTTGGAATCTCTACCGGAGCTCTAGAATACGCCATTGACTATGCCAAGCAAAGGGTTCAGTTTGGTCAGCCCATTGCTGAGTTTCAGGGCATCCAATTCATGCTGGCTGATATGGCGACCATGACTGAGGCGGCTCGACAACTGGTCTACAAGGCAGCTATTCTGGTAGATGAGGGCAAACCCGACTCCAAGTTTTCAGCTATGGCTAACTATTTTGCCACCGATGTGGGCGTCAAGGTGACTAATGACGCCATGCAGGTTCTGGGCGGTTACGGTTATATGAGAGATTACCCCCTGGAGCAAAAGATGATGGACGCCAGATTGCTCCAGATTGTAGAGGGAACCAACCAAGTTCTCAGGGTGGTCGTTGCCCGAGGCCTGATAAGATAAGAGAGTGAGTCGGCAAGTTCCCCTGTTGAGGCACCCTCTGTGGGAGCCATCATTACGCCAAGATAGATATTTACGTATCGAGCTTAGTGTTCATAATATGTATGCTTCAAGGGGGGTGAGGTAATGTAATGACAGCGTTTAAGGATTTTTTAGATAGACTGAGGTCAATAAAGGTAGAAAGGAAGGTAAGGTAATGATAACATCCACGGAGTTTGTAGACAGGATGAGGTCATTGAACCCCAACTGTTTTATGCACGGGGAGGCCATCAAGCGTGATGACCCACGGATGATGGTAGCCATGAAGGACATCCTCATGTCCTTTGACGCGGCGGCCGACCCCAAGTACAAGGACTTAGTTACAGCCAAATCACACCTCACGGGAAAAACGATTAACCGGTTCACCAATGTGCACCACAGCGTGGATGACCTGCTTAAGAAGCAGTTGATGACACGTATTCTAAGCCGTCTCAGCGGAACTTGCATCCAGCGCTGCATGGGTATAGATATGGTAAACGCCCTCTCTATAATCACCAAGGAAGCTGATGACAAGAACGGCGGCAAGACCGAGTATTTCGCACGCCTTAATGCCTTCCTCCAGGAATTCCAAGATAAGGACATGGTTGGTGCCGCTGCCCAGACTGATGTCAAGGGCGACCGCATGCTGCGACCGCACGAGCAGGCAGACCCGGACCTCTATTTGAGAGTGGTGGAAAGGAACGCTAAAGGAGTAGTGGTCAGGGGCTGTAAAGTACACACCACCGTCGGCCCCTATTGCGATGAACTTATCGTCACCCCCTGCCGTTCCTTGACCAAGGAGGAAGGCGACTGGTCTGTTTGTTTTGCCATTCCGGCCGATACTCCCGGTGTTCACCTGCTAGTCGAGGCAGCCAATCCCTCGCCACGGAAAGCCTTCCCGGCCGAAATAGAAAAGCATGGTATCGCCCACACCGTTACCATTTTTGATGACGTGCTGGTTCCATGGGACAGGGTGTTTTTGGACCAGGACCCCCAGCTTGGTTCCCGCGCCGCGCTGCTGTTTGCCTTGTACCATCGGCACAGCTACACCGGTTGCAAGCCAGCCTATACCGATATATTGATGGGAACCACCGCACTAATCGCCGACGTTAGCAACATTGAGAGACAACAGCACTACCGGCATAAGATAGCCGAGATGATTTCTGTCTGCGAGCTGGTATTTGCTGCTGGCATCGCCGCTGCCCATACTGCCACAGTGGCTTCATCTGGAACCTATATCCCAGATGTCATCTTCTGCAACGTTGGGCGAAAGCACGCTGGTGTTAACATCTACCACGAATATGACATTTTGTGCGATATCTGTGGCGGGCAGCCGCAGACTATGCCCTACGAGGAAGAGTACGCTAACCCCAAGTGGCGGGCGTACCTCGATAAGTACTTCATGAGAAAGGCGGATGTTGACCCGGAGACAGTGCACCGCGCCTTCCGTCTAGCCCAGGACCTGCTGGCAGGCCCCGTTACCTCTAACATGCAGATTGCCGGTGTTCACGGTGGCGGCTCCCCAATAATGGAGGACATTGCCATATTGGCTAACTATCCTATTGAGGAGAAGAAGAACATCGCCAGATACCTAGCGGGCATACCACAGAAGGAGATTAAGAAATAAAAAGGTAGACAAAGGTGACTCAGGGTACGCCAATCCTTTTTCATGCCATCGCTTTGATTGGTGGGCAGGAGACTGTAGCCTACCGCTACAGTCTCCTTTTCTTTATAGAGCTATCGCTGTAGACGCTGCCGCTTTTCCGAGAGGCTTATAAGCACAACCTGGGCGTATGCACAACCTTGACAATGCTTGGAGCAGACATTATCATAAGCCCGGCTAGGAAACCGAATAGGAAAGAGGAGGTTAAAAATGGCACTGAAAACGCCTGAAGAGTTTAAGGAGAGCCTTAGGGATGGGAGGGTAGTCTATATTGATGGGGAAAAGGTTAAGGATGTTACTACTCACCCCCAATTAAAGGTGGCCGTAGATACGGCAGCTACCGATTATGTCATGGCGGAGATGCCAGAGTTTAGAGACCTGGCAGTAGTGGTTGATGAGAAGACCGGTGAAGAATACAGTCGGTACTTCTACCGACCCAAGAACGGTGAGGACTTGCTCAAGCGGCACGAGCTCATGCTGGCAGCCTCCAGGCTTAACTGCATGACTACCCCATTTGCCCGGGAGATGATTGATTCCTTCAACGGCTGCGCTATCACCGCTTATACCATGGGCAACAAAGAATACATTGGAAGGATCGAGGCCTATCTTGCCCATCTGAAGAAGAACGACCTGAGCCTGGCTGGCGCCATAACTGATGTCAAGGGCGACCGGAGCCTGCGCCCTGCAGACCCAAAGCAAAAGCACTCGGAGTATTACCTAAAGGTCGTGGAAAAGGGGAAGGATGGCATCATAGTCCGGGGAGCCAAGGCTCACATTACCGGGGCGCCATACCTAAATGAGCTCCTCGTCATGCCCAGCCGGAATATGACGGAAGCTGATGCCGATTACGCTGTTGCCTTCGCCACGCCAGTCAATGCCAAAGGGATAATACAGATAGCCCATCCTTTTGATTATCACCGCGGAGCATCAGACTTCCCTATCGACATGCCAATCAGGAGTCACACCGATTCACTTATTATCTTTAACGATGTCTTTGTCCCCTGGGAAAGGGTGTTCCTCTGCGGTGAGTGGCAGTACGCCGCCACAGCCGTTTATAACTTCGCTTATCTGCACCGCCACACCGCAACCACCTATCATATAGCCTGGGTGGAGCTTCTGGTCGGGCTGGCGGCAGCTATGGCCGAGTACAATGGTGTATCGAGAGCAGCCAATATTAGAGATGGAATGACTGAGCTTATATTCTATCTTAACACCATGAAATCACTGGCCCGGGCTTCGTGCATTGATTATGTGATGCACGGAGGCCTCGCTATCCCCAATCCCATAACGGCCAATGCGGCTAAATACTTCTACGCTAACAACTATCACGCCTGCGTCAAAATAGTCGAGGACATCTGCGGCGGTATAATCAATACCATGCCAACCTTTAAGGACTGGCAGAATAAAGATACTAATGATTTCATCGATAAATACCTAGGCGGCAGGGCGGATGCGTCGGCTGAGGCCAGACTGCGCATATTGAACACACTACGGCACTACCCCTGCCTCGGCACAGAGGTAGATGTGAATAACATCCATGCTGAGGGTTCCCTGATGGCGGAACGGCTGACCATCTACTCAGAGGCGAGACAAGACCTCGCCCTCTACCGGAAGGTAGCCGAGATTCTTTCTGGCATAACTAAGGTAAGCCAGAAAGATTATGTCAAGCTAGTTCAGGATCTGGCTGCCCTGGGTAAAGGCGGAAAGTAGCTTTAGCCTGTAGAGCGGCTTAACACGGGCCAAAATAGAAAGACCGGCCGGTACTACTATCGGCCGGTCTAATTATATAGATTACCCTACTCCGGATGCATTCCGCTACCAGATATTCACACTGGCTGGCTTTAGAGCCACTGCCCACCGTCAATGAGAAGCTCGGAACCGCTAGTGTAATTGCTAGCCGCCGAGGCGAGGTAAACTATCATCCCCTTCAGTTCCTCCGTATTACCGGGCCTTCTCATGGGCCAGCCACTGATGAGCTTCTTACCACCCTCCGTCTCAAAGAAGTCACGATTCAAGGGGGTGAGAAAATAGCCGGGGCTTAGAGTGTTTACCTGAATATTATATCGCGCCAACTCCAAAGCCATCGTTTTGGTTAGCATAACTATAGCCGCTTTGGCGGCGGCATATGCCGCCATACCGGGTAGCGCCTTGAAGGAAGAGGCTGAGGCTATGTTTATTATCTTACCCTGGTTTCGCTTCATCATTTCCTGGCCTACTGCCCGGCAGCACAAGAATGAGCCCTTAAGGTCAACGGCAATGACTCTATCCCAATTCTCGGGACTCATGTCCACCACTCTCTTGTTCTCACCAAATATCCCGGCGCTATTAACCAGTATATCTATCTTGCCGAACTCAGCGACTGTCTTCGCCACCATATTGTCTACATCAGCCGGATTGGTGACATCGCACTTGATGGGGAACACTCTTGTCCCAAATTTCTCTATCGTTGAGCAAGCCTGCTGACACTGAGGCGTACCCACAATAACATCGACTACGACGATATCTGCCCCAGCTTCAGCCAGAGCCTCCGAGAAAGAAGTACCAAGTCCCGAACAGCCCCCGGTTACTATAGCCACCTTGCCACTTAAGTCAAACCTCTCTAGTTTCATGGACTTCACCTCCTTGAATATAGTTCTTTTACTTTATCCCCCACTAACGGGAAGATTACCTAAAAATACAAAAGTAAATCCCCCAACCAAATAGCTATCAAGAAAGCGGTCTACCTGCTAGAAACGCAAAACAGATTGGTTATCCTAATCCCACGGCAACTCGCCAACATCGCCAGAAGCACAAATGAGCTGGCCAGTAACAAAATGAGCGTCATCAGAAGCCAGGAAAACGATAAGTGGTGCGACGTCTTCTGGCTCGCCTACCTTTTGCAGGACATTTCTTTTGGCCATCATGTCGAACATAAAGTTTCGCAGCTCTTCTCGTACATTATTGAACATCTCTGTCCTAGCCAGCGGGGCGACAGTGTTGACGCAGATTCCATATCTGACTAATTCCTTAGAGTGCGTCTTGGTCATTGATATTATGCCACCCTTAGCCGCAGCATAATTGGACTGCCCTACATTGCCATGTATCCCGACCCCAGAGGTAATATTGATTATTCTGCCCCTTATCTTGTTGGCAATCATGTATTTGACCGCTGCCTGGCTATTCATAAAGGTGCCCTTCAGGTGAGTATCAACGACTTCATCCCACTGCTCCTCGGTCATCTGCTGTAGCAAAGCGTCTCTCCCATAACCAGCATTATTGACCAGTATATGCAGTGCACCAAATTCCTTTATTGCCGTATTGACTAATTCTTCGGCTGTTTTCTTTGAGCCTACCTTAGCTATCACCGACACTGCCTTGCCACCGGCTTTTCTGATTTCAGCGGCAGTCTTGTCGGCAGTCCTTTTCGTCTCGTCTACACTGTTTATCACTAGGCTACAGCCTTCCTTCGCCATGGCTATGGCGAAAGCCCTACCCAGACCTCTTCCCGACCCGGTAACAATAGCTACCTTTCCGTCCAGTTTTCCCATTGCGTAATTCACCCTCCGAATCAATTTTTAAATAAATGCCCTGGCCACTGCCTTTTGGGCAACATATCGACGGCTATTATACATCAGACGGCGCGCATAAGCAACGGTATCTGCTCGGAGCTTCCCGCGAAACGCGCCATATTTGATACTGCCTGATACAGGATAAGGAGTTAAGCCAGTAGAATGGCAATAAAACAGGTCATCATGTAGTGAAAACAGCTATTGGGAGCTTTTTAA
>Ga0315279_10003206_pt1 | contig 23173 bp, 18 predicted proteins | sample YL17G06_20_MG_FD_203694 | JGI IMG/M metagenome (GOLD analysis project Ga0315279, IMG submission 203694) | Sediment microbial communities from Yellowstone Lake, YNP, Wyoming, USA - YL17G06_20 | ecosystem: Environmental > Aquatic > Freshwater > Lake > Sediment | place: USA: Wyoming | collected...
CGAGCCGGCGGGGCAGGACTGGGTGGCGACGCGGCGAATTCCTTTACGGAGGCGCCTCGCTTTGCCCGTCATCATCCTTGACCAGGAGGTCATCAACCAGATCGCCGCCGGCGAGGTCATCGAGCGTCCCGCTTCGGTGGTCAAGGAGCTGGTCGAGAACTCCCTGGATGCTGGCGCCACCCGCATAAGCATCGACCTGGAGCAGGGCGGACGGCGGCTTATCCGCGTCACCGATGACGGCTGCGGCTTGACCCGCGAGGACGCCGTCCTCGCGCTCCAGCGCCACGCCACCAGCAAGATCAGCTCCGCCGACGACCTGTTCGCGATTCGCACCCTGGGCTTTCGCGGCGAGGCGCTGCCCAGCATCGCCGCCGTGTCTCATCTGCGCGTCGTCACGCGCCCCCACGACCAGACCGAAGCCACCGAGCTCGAAGTGCGCGCGGGCGAGGTCGTGGATCTGCGCACGGTCGGCGCGCCGCCGGGAACCGAGGTGTCGGTCGGCCAGCTGTTCTTCAACACACCCGCGCGCCTCAAGTTCCTACGCAGCGAGTCCTCCGAGCTGGCGCACATCTCCGAGCTGGCGACGCGCTTCAGCTTCTCGCATCCCCACGTCTCGTTGCGCCTCACCCACGGCGAGCGCGAGGTGCTGCACCGACCGGCGTCGGATGATCTGCTGTCATCGGTGGTGGCGCTCTACGGGCGCGACGCGGCGGAGCGGCTGGTCGCCGTTGACCTGCGTCTGCCTTCGCTGCGCGTGTCGGGCTTCGTCTCGCGGCCGGATTTCGCGCGCTCATCGCGCGCGCACCAGGCCTTTTTTGTCAACCGCCGCCAGGTGCGCAGCCGCACCCTGACCCACGCGCTGGAGGAACCTTATCGCGCGAGCCTGCAGGCCGGGCGCTTCCCGGTGGCGGTGATAATGGTGGACATCGACCCCGCCCTGGTGGACGTCAACGTGCACCCGGCCAAGGCGGAGGTGCGGTTCGTCCGCGAGGGCGAGGTGCACGAAGCGGTGCGGCGCGCGATCGCCGGCGCGCTGGAGGGCACTGCCTTGGTCGGCGCCGCGCCGGGGCACGCTGCTCCGTCATCGCCCCCGACCTTGACCGGGGCGCGCGGGCATCTGGCATCCGCTGCCGCGCCTCAACGCACACTGGCCTTCCCGCACCCGGCGGTCACCGCGCCCCGGGCGCAGCCTGCGCCGGCGCTCGCGTTGGCGCCGCTGGGGCAGGTGCGCGCGACCTACATCATCGCCGAGAACGCCGGCGGCCTCATGATCGTGGACCAGCACCGCGCCCACGAACGAGTGCTCTACGACCAGTTGACCGCGCAGTCCGGGGACGGCTCGCCGGCGAGCCAGGGGCTGATGATGCCGCTGACCGTGCACCTCGGCCGCCGCGAGGCCGAGCTGCTGGAGCGCAACCTCGATACCTTCGCCGCCATCGGCATGCAGGTCGAGGCTTTCGGGTCGGACGCTTTCGTCGTGCGCACCATGCCCGCGCTGATGGCGAAGGCCGATCCCCAAGAGCTGCTGCGCGACCTGTTGGAGGAGCTGGGCAGTCAGCCTTCGAGCAAGCAGCTCGAACTGCCGCGCGAGGCGATTCTCGCCGCCGCAGCATGCCACGGCGCGATCACGGCGGGCACCGCGCTGGCGCCCCAGGAGATGGTCGAGCTCCTCGATGCCCTGGCGCGCTCCAGCCGGCCCTACACCTGCCCGCACGGCCAGCCTATCATTATGTCCATCACCAACTTCGAGCTCGATCGACGCTTCCAGCGGTGAAGGACGTGGCTACGCCCTTGCTGGCAATAGTCGGCCCCACGGCGGTGGGCAAGACCGCGGTCGCGGTGGAATGCTGCCTGGCCTTGGGCGGCGAGATCGTCTCCGCCGACTCCATGCAGATCTACCGCCACATGGACATCGGCACCGCCAAGCCGTCTCCCGAGGAGCGCCGCGGCGTTCCTCATCACTGCCTGGACCTCGTCGAGCCCGACGAGGAATACTCGGTGGCGCGCTACCAGCGCGACGCGGAGGCGGCGATCGCCGACATCCACGCGCGCGGCAAGCTGCCGGTGCTGTGTGGCGGCACGGGGCTCTACCTGCGGGCGGTGCTGCACGGCCTCGACCTTCCCATCGCGGCCGCGGACTGGGACCTGCGCGGCCGCCTCGAGGACGAAGCGCAGCGGCTGGGCGCCGAGGGGCTGCACGAGCGGCTGCGGCAAGTGGATCCCCAGGCGGCGGCGCGCATCCACGCCAACAACGTGCGGCGCGTGGTGCGCGCGCTCGAGGTATATCTCCTCACGGGGCGGCCGATATCGAGCTACCATCGCCTTGACCGGCCACCGTGCGCTAAGTATAATGTCCTGGCGTTTGGGCTTAACCGGCCTCGCACCGAGCTCTACCGGAGGATCGACGCACGGGTCGGCGCGATGATGGAGCGCGGCCTGCTGGAAGAGGCGCGCTGGCTTGTCGCCCACGGCTACTCCGAGCAGCTGACTTCCATGAAGGGCCTGGGCTATCGCCAGCTCACGCAGCACCTGCGGGGGGAGCTCGACCTGGACGCTGCGGTGTACCTCATCAAGCGCGATACGCGCCACTATGCGCGCCGGCAGTTGACTTGGTTCCGCGCCGAGCCGCTGTTGCAGTGGCTCGACCTGGCCGCCGTCGGCGATGCGGCCAACGCCGCCGGGGCTGTTTGCGACGCCTGGCGCGCCAAGCGCGCGTAACATCGAGCCATGCCCAAGGGCGGGATCAACCTCCAGGACTTCTTCCTCAACTTCCTGCGCCGCCAGGAGGTGGAGGTGCAAGTCAGCCTGGTCAACGGCGCCGAGGTGCGGGGCGTGGTGAAGGGGTTCGATAGCTTCACCGTGGTCATCGAGGGCGATGAGCGGCCGCAGTTGGTTTACAAGCACGCCATTGCCTCGCTGGTGCCGCTGGCGCCGGTGCCGGACCTGTGCGCGCAGGCGCTGCGCCTGTGGCAGGAGCGCCAGGGCGACGAGGACCGCGGGCCGCAGGGATAGAGCATGCGCTTCAGCAAGATGCACGGGCTGGGCAACGACTACGTCGTAATTGATTGCGTCAGCCAACAGATAAGCGTGTCCGAGCAGAGCCTGCCGCGGCTGGCGCGGGAGATGTCGGATCGCCACTTCGGCATCGGCTCCGACGGCATCCTCCTGGTGCTGCCGTCCAAAGTCGCCCATTTTCGCATGCGCATTTTCAACCCCGACGGCAGCGAGGCCGAGATGTGCGGCAACGGCGTGCGCATTTTCGCCCGCTATGTCTATGACCACAGGCTCACCACCCGCCGCGAGTTGGAGATCGAGACCCTGGCCGGCATCATCCGCCCCAAGCTGCAGCTTCGCGCGGGCCAAGTGAGCGCCGTCGCGGTGGATATGGGCGCGCCGCGCCTGGAGCGCAAAGAGATACCCATCAAAGGCAAGGGCGGCCGCCCCCTGCGTGAGCGCCTGCGCGTGCTGGGCGAGCGCTTCGAGGCCACGTGCGTGTCCATGGGTAACCCGCACTGCGTCATTTTCGTTGATGACGTGAACAAGTTCCCGGTCGAGCGCTTCGGGCCGGTCATAGAGCACCACGACCTGTTCCCGCGGCGCACCAACGTCGAGTTCGTCCAGGTGCTGGGGCCGGCCGAGCTGCGCATGCGAGTGTGGGAGCGCGGGGCGGGGGAAACCCTCGCTTGCGGCACCGGCGCCGCCGCCTCCCTGGTGGCCGCGCACCTCACCGGCCGCACGGGGCGCAAGGTCACCATCCATCTGCGGGGCGGCGACCTCAAGGTGTGGTGGAACCCCGACGACGACCACGTCTTCATCACCGGCCCCGCCGAGGAAGTCTTCACCGGCGAGTGGCCGCGGGGATGAGCGGATTTTACCGCGGAGAGCGCAGAGGGCGCGGAGACTGAATTGACTCAATCGGAGGTTCGCCGTTCGGCGAGTGCCAAGACCCGAGTGGACGCGATCACGGAGCGCGTCATTGGCGCCGCCATCGAGGTACATCAAGAGCTCGGCCCCGGGCTTCTGGAAGCCGCATATGAGGAGTGTCTGGCACGGGAGTTCGTTTTGCGAGACATTCCCTTTGAACGACAAAAGCCCGTGCCGTTGACCTACAAGGGCTCGCACGTTGACGTTGACTTCCGACTTGATTTCCTGGTCGGCGGACTGGTTGTAGTGGAACTAAAGGCCGTGGAGGCGATCCAGCCGATTCACGAAGCGCAGGTCATCACGTACTTGAAACTTGCCCGACTGCAGGTCGCTCTGCTCATCAACTTCAACACCAAAATCCTCAAGAACGGAATTCACCGCCTCGTGCTCGGGCTTGAGGAGTAAGTGTTCCCATCCAACCTGGATCCCTCTCTGCGCTCTCCGCGCACTCCGCGGTGAAAGGAGTTGAATCTTGCAGACCGCTGACCGAGTGCTCAATACGCCGCCGTACCCATTTGCCGAATTGGCGCGCATCAAGCGCGAGATGATAGCCAAGGGCGCCGACCTGGTTGACCTCGGCATCGGCGATCCCGACCGCCCGACGCCGCCGCACATCGTCGAGGCCCTGTGCCGCGCCGCCCGCGACCCGCGCACCCACCAGTACGACGAGACGGGCGCCGGACTGCCCGCCTTCCGCGAGGCGGTCGCGCGCTGGTACGAGGGGCGTTTCGGGGTCAAGCTCGACACGGACAAGGAGATCCTGCGCCTGATCGGCTCCAAGGAGGGCCTGGCGCACATGTTCTGGTCGGTGCTCAATCCCGGCGACGTGGCGCTGCTGCCCGACCCGGCGTACCCGGTGTACAAGGTGAACACTAACTTCGCCGGCGGCAAGCCCCACATGATGCCGCTGCTGAAGGAGAACGGCTACCTGCCGGACCTGGACGCCATCCCCGCCGACGTCGCCGCGCGTGCCAAGATCATGATGCTGTGCTACCCCAACATGCCGACGGCGGCGGTGGCGGAGCGCGACTTCTACGAGCGCGCGGTGGCGTTCGCGCGCAAACACGATATCCTGGTGTGCCTGGACATGGCGTACTCCGAGATCGCCTTCGACGGTTACCGCACGCAGAGCCTGCTGCAAGTGCCGGGCGCCAAGGAGGTGGCCGTCGAGTTCCATTCCCTGTCCAAGACCTACAACATGACCGGCTGGCGCATCGGGTACGCGGTGGGCAACCCGCAGGCCCTGCAGGCGCTGGGCAAGCTCAAGTCCAACCTCGACTCCGGCGCCTTCCTGGCGATCCAGGCGGCGGCGGCGGCGGCCTTGACCGGACCGCAGGATTGTGTCGCGGAAATGATGGCCACGTACCAGCGGCGGCGCGACCTGCTGATCGAGGGGCTGCGGGCCCTGGGCTGGCCGGTCGAGAAGCCCAAGGCAACATTCTACGTCTGGACGCCGACCGCCGAGGGCTACACGTCGGCCGAGTTCGCGGAGCTGCTGCTGAACGGGGCGCAGGTGCTGCTGACGCCCGGCAGTGCTTACGGTGAGCAGGGAGAGGGTTTCGTCCGCATGGCGCTGACCGTGCAGGCGCAAGAGCCGGAGGCGCGCATCCGCGAGATGCTGGAGCGCATCGAGCGCAGGCTCGACCTCAAGTGGGGCGCGAAAGGAGCGGCATGAGGCTGCAGCGGCTGCCCGAGGGCGTGCGTCCGGGGCCGCAGCGAGCCGTCCTTGCGGCGCTGGAGCGCCCGGACGCCGAATGGGAGCAGTCGCTGGAGGAGCTGGCCCTGCTGGTGGAATCGGCCGGCGGCGAGGTCGCCGGCGAGGTAACCCAGCGCCGCGAGACCCCCGACCCCGCGACTTTCATCGGCAAGGGCAAGGCGGAGGAGGTGCGCGAGGCCGTCGGCGCCGAACACGCCGACTTGGTGGTCGTGGACGGCGATCTCACCCCCGTGCAGCAGCGCAACCTCGAGCGCATCGTGCGCGTGCCGGTGCTCGACCGCACCGCCATAATCCTCGACATCTTCGCCCGCCGCGCGCGCTCCAATGAAGGCAAGCTCCAGGTGGAGTTGGCACAGTCCACGTACCTGCTGCCGCGCCTGACCGGGCGTGGGACGATGCTGTCGCGTCTCGGCGGCGGCGTGGGGACGGCCGGCGGAGCGGGCGCGGGCATCGGCGCCCGCGGCCCCGGCGAGACCAAGCTCGAGAGCGATCGCCGCCGCATCCGGCGCCGCATCACCGCCCTGCGCAAGCAGGTGCTTCGCATCGCCGCCCACCGCCGCCAGCAGCGCCGTTCCCGCAACGAGTCCCTGCTCCCGCTCGGCGCCGTCGTCGGCTACACCAATGCCGGCAAGTCCACCCTCGTCAACGCCCTCAGCGGCGCCGACATCTACGCCGACGACCGCCTCTTCGCCACCCTCGACCCCACCGTCCGACGGATCGAGGCGGACGGAATGACGGTGCTCCTGGCCGACACCGTGGGCTTCATCCGCAACCTGCCCCACCAGCTCATCGCCGCCTTCCACGCCACGCTCGAGGAGGTGGTGGAGGCGCATTTCCTGCTCCACGTCGTCGACGCCGCCGGCGCCAACATCATCGATCAGCACGCCGCCGTCCTGCGCGTGCTCGGCGAGCTGGGCGCCGTGGACACCGAGCGCATCGTGGTCTTCAACAAGGCCGACCTCGTGCGCGACCGCGAGGCGCTGGACAACATGGCGCGGCGCTACGAGCCCGCCATCATCATCTCCGCCAAGACCGGCGAGGGACTGGATGACTTGCGCGCGGCGATAGCGGCTCTCGCCCGGCGACAGATGATAGAGCTTGAGGCCCTGCTGCCGTACGACCGCGGCGATCTGCTGTCCCTGGCTTACGAGCACGGCCAGGTTGAACGTGCCGAGCACCGCGAAGAGGGCGTCCTGCTGACGGCTCGCCTGCCCGCCGAGGTCGCCGCCCGCCTGGAAGACTACGTGGTTGGCGACGAGCCCCCACAGAAGGCGGAGGGGCTTTAGCCCCAGATTATGCATAACGAGCGTGAGGCATTCACCCAGCGAGTGATGTCACCCTGAGCCCTTCGACTGCGCTCAGGGGCCGATCTCGTCTCCAGATCCGCAATTCTCCCGCGTTCATCCGCGGCTGGCAATCTCCATGCCCGTAAACCCTGCCTATCGCGGTTTCTGCAGTGCCCTCGACGCCATCGAGCGGGGGGCCGACCCGTGGGCTGCCTACGAGCGCCACTACCTGCGCCCGCACTGCGATGTTCTCACGGCGTACTGGCGTCAGTTATGGGGGGCGGATGAGGAGCGCGTGCGCGAGATCGTGAACGCCATACGCCCGCGCGACTACCAGGCGTTGCGCGACAGCCTGCGCGCGCTCGATGTTGACGCATTCGCGAGTGAAGCGCTTGGGCGGTGCTCCGCACTTACGGATCTCCCCGAGCCACAGGTTGACCTGCTGGTGGGCCGTTTCAGCCCGGACGCCTTCCTGTTAGAGGTGGCAGGGCAATGGCACATCGGGGTGGGGCTGGAGCGTTTCGCCGACTTCTCCCATCTGCCGCTGTTCGTGGCGCACGAATACGGCCACTGCGCCCGGCGTCTGCTCGCGCCGCAGTCGTCCACCCTCGGCGACCGCCTGGTCGGCGAAGGCGCCGCCGTGGCATTCGCCCAAACCGCGTACCCCCATCAACCGCTGGCGCGGCATCTGCGCATGTCGCCGCGCCGCCTGCACGACATCCGCGAGCTCGAACCCAAGCTGTGGGCGGCCTCGGCGCCGCATCTCGACGCGCCCGACTCGGACGCGTTCCTCGGGGTAGTCTCCGGCGGGCGGCGTTGGATGGACTTCCCACCGCGCTTTGGCGGCTGTCTCGGCTACTGGGCGATGCGCCATTGGGCGGAGGTTCGGGGCGCGTCTCCGGCCAGCCGGGAGGTGCTGGCGGCGCCGACCAAGGCCGTCCTCGACACGTACCTCGGTCACCTGCGGACAACATAGTAGGCCCTTCCTTGCACGGGCGGAACCGTCCGCGCAGCGCGCGGTCCACCGCAGCGTGGACACAAAGCCCGCTGTTGTGTTAGAATCAAGCGCCGGCTGCGGAGGGCGGGAATGGCGGGTGGCGCAACGGTAGCGCGAAGGACTTTGGATCCTTAGGTTGCAGGTTCGAATCCTGCCCCGCCAGCCATTGCGGAGTCCGCGGCGCACGAACGGGCCACCCGGCGCGTGCCACCCAGCAGAGTCGGTTCGCACAGCACCATCGGAACGACGCAGCAGATGTCACGCAAGAACCACACCGCCGCGGCCATTCTGGCTGCCGGCTTGGGCACGCGCATGGGGAACGACTTGCCGAAGGCCCTGCTGCGCCTGGGCGGCGAGTACGTGGTGCAGCGGGTGTTGCGCTCGGTGCTGGACGCCGGCATCGACCGGATTGTCGTCATCATCGGCCATCGCGGCGAGCTGGTGCAGCAGGTGCTCGGCAATCACGTGTCCTATGCCGTGCAGGAATGCCAGCGGGGCACCGCGCACGCCTTAAGCTGCGCCCGCGAGGCCCTGCGTGGTTTCGAGGGCTATCTTATCACCCTCTACTGCGATGTGCCGTTCGCGCCGCCGGAGCTTCTGCGCCGCCTGGTTCGCGCGTGCGCGGAGCACGAGGCGGCGGCGGCGCTGGTGACGGTCGAGCTCGACCAGCCCGGCGCCTACGGGCGCATTATCCGCGGCCCCGAGGGCGGCGTCGTCGGGATCAAAGAGGCCGCGGGGGCGACGCCCGACGAACTCGCGATCAGGGAGATAAACGCCGGCGTTTACTGCTTCCGTGCGCCGTTGATCTTCGACATCGCCGCCGAGATCGAGCTCGACCCGGTCAAGGGTGAGTATTACCTCACCGATGCCATCGGCCTTCTGGCCGCCCGGGGCTGTCGCATCGCGGTGATCAAGGCCGAGGATCCGGCGGTGGTCATGGGCATCAATACGCCGGCCGAACTGGAGGACGCCGAGCGGATCTTACGACGCGGGTCGCGGTAACGGAGGCAGCGGATGAGTGACTACGACATGCGTATCCTCACGGGCAACGCCAACCCCAAGCTGGCCGCGGACATTGCCGCCTACCTCGGCATGTCACTGAGCGAGATGGAGGTCAGCCGCTTCAGCGACGGCGAGATCAGGGTCAAGGTCAACGAAAGCGTCCGCGGCGCCGACGTCTTCGTCGTGCAGCCTACCTGCCCGCCGGCCAGCGACAACGTCATGGAGCTGCTCATCATCATCGACGCCCTCAAGCGCGCCTCCGCCCGCCGCATCGTCGCCGTCGTGCCCTACTACGGCTACGCCCGCCAGGAGAAGAAAGCAGGCGGCCGCGAGCCCATCACCGCGCGCCTCATGGCCGACCTCCTGACCGTCGCCGGCGCGCACCGCATCCTCGCGGTTGACATGCATGTGCCCTCCATTCAGGGCTTCTTCAACCTGCCCGTGGATCACCTCAACGCGGGGCCCTTGCTCGCGGAATACTTCATCACCCGCGGCTTCGCCGACGCTGACACCGTGGTCGTGTCGCCGGACGTCGGCGGCGTCGGCGCCGCGCGCGCCGTCGCAGACCGGCTCGACGCCAGCCTGGCCATCATCGCCAAGCGCCGCCCCCAGCCCAATCAGGCGGAGATCATCGAGGTCATCGGCGACCTCAACGGCAAGCGCGCGATCTTCTTCGACGACATGATAGACACCGCCGGCTCGCTGGTCTCCGGCGCGCGCGCGGTGGCCGAACGCGGCGCCGCCGAGATCTACGCCTGCGCCACCCACGGCATATTCTCCGACGACGCGATCTTGCGCCTCGCCGATTCGCCCATCCGCGAGGTCGTGGTGACGGACACGATACCGCTGGCGTCGGAGCGCCGGATCGAGAAGGTCAAGGTGCTGTCGGTGGCTCCCCTGCTGGCGGAGGCGATCCGCCGCGTGCACGAGGACGCCTCGGTCAGCTCCCTGTTCGACCGCCAGTGGGTCGAGGATAAGCGATAGACGGCACCCTCGGTGCCTTGGAGGATGACATGCTACAGCGCGAACTCTCAGTGACGAAACGCAGCCAGGCCGGTTCCAGCGCGGCGGGCCGGCTGCGCCGGCAGGGGCTGGTGCCCGCGGTGTTGTACGGGCGTGGGGCGGACTCCATCGCTCTCGCGGTGGACGCCAAGGCCATGCGCGAGCTGCTGCACGGCGGCCACAACGTGGTGGTGCGCCTGAGCGTCGAGGACGGCGGCGAGGATTCCCCAACCGTGATGATGCGCGAAATCCAGCGCCACCCGCTGACCGGGGCGCTGCTCAACGTGGACTTCCAGCGCATATCGCTGACGGAGAAGGTCCAGGCGCAGGTGTCGGTGACCCTGGTCGGCGAGGCGCCCGGCCTGAAACAGGGCGGGGTGCTCGACCACGTGCTGCGCGAGGTTGAAGTCGAGGCGCTGCCGACCGATCTGTCCGAGCGGATCGAACTGGATGTCTCCCACCTGCGGGTGGGTGAGTCGCTGCATGTGAGCGACCTCGTTGCTCCCGCCGGCGTCGCGATCCTCGCCGATGCGACGGACGTCGTCGTGTCCATGTTCGTGCCGCGCGCGGTGGAAGAGGTCGCGCCGGTCGCTGCGGAGGTTCCCGAGGGCGAGGAAGCGCCCGCCGAGGCCGAGGGCGAGGCCGCCGAGGCAGGCGAGGAGAGCGAAGAGAGCTGACCCCGCCGTCAGCGCGTTCGATTCTCAAAGGCGCCCGCACACGCGCGGGCGCCTCTGGTTGTGCGGGGAGGGCGATACCAATGGCGAGGCCACCCGAGGATCGCATGCGCGCGGTGGTGTTTCTCGCCCCCGGCCGCTGGGAGCTGCAAACCCGGGAGGTGCCCGGACCGGCCGCGGGCGAGGCCGTGATCCGCGTCGCGGCCTGCGGACTGTGCGGCACCGACCTGCACATCTACCACGGCCGTTTCGATGCCAGCTTTCCCGTCATCCCGGGCCACGAGTTCGCGGGCGAGGTGCTGGAGGTGGGGGAGGGGGTCCGCCATGTCGCACCCGGCGACCGCGTATCGGTCGACCCCGTAATCCCCGACGACACCTGTGACGCGTGCCTGCGCAACCTGCCCCACCTGTGCGCGAACCTGCGCGCCCCCGGTATCCAGCTTGACGGCGGCTTCGCCACCCACTGCCTCCTGCCCGCGCGCCAGCTTGTCGCCATCCCCGACCGCGTGACCTACGAGCAGGCGGCGCTGTTGGAGCCGCTCGCCTGCGTGCTGCACGGCCTCGACCTGGTCGAGATCCGCCCCGGCGACCGCGCCGCCATCATCGGCGCGGGCTGGATCGGCCTGCTCATGCTGCAGTGCGTCAGGCTCCGCGGCGGGGCGCACATTACCGTCTCCGAGCCCGTGGCCTTCAAGCGCGAGCGCGCGCGGGCCCTCGGCGCCGATGTGGTGGTGGATCCGCACGAGACTTCGCTCGCTTCTACCATTGCCGGGGCCACGCCCGGCGGCGTGGACATCGCCATCGAGTGCGTGGGTTCCGCCGCCACCGCGAGCCAGGCGTTCGCGCTGGTGCGTGAGGGGGGCACGGTGCTGTTCTTCGGGGTCGCGCCGCCCAATGCTGAGATCGCGGTCAAGCCCTTTGATATCTACCGGCGCGAGCTGAAGGTGGTGGGTTCCTTCAGCACCCCGCGCAAGCACTCCCATGCGCTGCGTCTGGCCGCCGGCGGGAAAGTGGAGCTGACCTCGCTGGTGACGCATCGGTTCGGGCTGGGCGAGGTGGAAGAGGCGATGGAGGATCTGGCCGGCGGCGAAGCGATAAAGGTGTTGATCGTCCCGTCGGCGTAATGTGCGGAACAAATCCACGCTGTGCTGCAACGAACATGAGGGGTGTAACGAGAGGAACCGGCATGGGCGCAGCAGTAGCCATATGCGAGGAAAAAGGCATACGCCCGGCCGCGTTCTGCCCGCGTTACGGGCGCTGCCCCGGTTGTGGCCGCGCCCTGAGTTAGCGACGGAGGGAGAAGCTGATGAGGCTCATGGGAAAAGCGCTGGTGCTTGCGGGAGTGGTGTGGGTGTGCGCGCTGCCGGCGACGGCGGCGGAGAAGACGAAGGCCGAGTTCACCAAAGAGGTGCTGACCGTTGACGGGCAGCCCCTCACCATCATCCGCGACGGCTACGGCGTCCCTCACGTTTTGGCGGACACGGACGAGGCGCTTTACTACGGCAACGGCTACGCGGTGGCGCAGGACCGCCTCTTCCAGCTCGAGACATACCGGCGCGCCGCGACCGGGCGCATGGCGCAGGTCATGGGCAAGGGCTTTGTGGACAGCGACCGCGAGACGCGGCTCCTGGGCTATACCACGGAGGAGCTGCAGCGACAGGTTGATAACCTCTCGCCTCTGTACAAGCTTCAGGTCGAGGCCTACGCGCGCGGCGTGAATGCGTGGTTCGACAAGGTGCGCGCCGAGAGGCGCGTGCCCAAGCAGCTGACCGATGCCGGGCTGGAGCTGGAGCCGTGGCGCGTGACGGATACCGCCGCCATCAGCGCCATGATGGCGCGGCGTTTCGGCAGCGGTGGGGCTGGGGAGCTGAGGAACCTGAGGCTGCTTGCCGCGCTGCGCCAGCGCTTCGGCGATAACGCCCTCAAGGTGTTCGACGACGTGCTGTGGCGCAATGACCCCGACGCTCCCACGACCATCCACGCGGGCGAGGGCAACCCCAGCCCTGCCATGCGGCGCCACGACGGGGGCGCCAACCTCGCCTGGCTGCCGGCTAACCTGAGCGACGACCGGCTGATGCGAGCGCTGGCGCGGGTGGAGATGAGCCCCGACACGCGCGAGCGGCTCGCCGCAGTTGGCGTGCCCACCCACTGGGGCAGCAATGCCTGGGTCATCGGTCCGAGCATGTCCGCCAGCGGCAACGCCGTGCTCTACGGCGGCCCCATGATGGGATTCGCCACGCCGCAGATAGCGCACGAGGTCCACCTCGTCGGCCCCGGGATCAACGCCATCGGCATGGGCTTCGCGGGCGTCCCGGGTGTGCTCATCGGGCACAATGAGCGCCTGGCGTGGACCACTACCTCCGCGGCCGGCGATCTCAGCGACATCTTCGCGGAAAAGCTTAACCCCGACAATAAGCACCAGTACATGCACAACGGCAAGTACCGGGACATGGACCAGCGGGTCGAAACCATTCAGGTCGCCGGCGGCGAGCCGGTCGAAATGGAGATCTACCGCACGGTGCACGGGCCGGTGCTGGAATGGGACGAGAAGGCCGGCATCGCCTACGCCGTCGGCGCCAGTTTCTGGATGCGCGAGGTAAAGACGCTGGAGGCGGCCGGCGGCTTCAACCGGGCCAAAGACATCGAGGAGTTTGCGCGCTCCGCCGTCAACGTGACCACCTCCCACAACTGGTTGTGCGCCACGCAGGACGGCGACATCGGCTTCTGGTACTCGGGCAAGCTCCCGGTGCGGTCGCCCGAGGTTGACCGGCGCCTGCCGACGCCCGGCACCGGCGAGTACGACTGGAAGGGCGACATACCGTTCGAGCAGATGCCGCAGGTGGTCAACCCCAAGCAAGGCTACCTGGTCAACTGGAACAACAAGCCCGCGCCGTGGTACGACAACGGCGATGAGACCGCGTGGGGGCCGTACTGGCCGATCGCGGACATCGCGGCCGAGATCCGTGACATCGCCCCGCTGAGTGTCCCCGAAGTGGCCTACGTGGGGCTGCACGCGGGCACGCGTCACATCATCGCCGGGGCATTCGTGCCGCTGATCCTGGCGGCCGCCGAAAGCGCCGATGCCGATAAGGACCCGCGCCTGCACGCAGCGCTCCAGTATCTGCGCGCGTGGGACCTCTACCAGCGGCAAGGCGAGGTCGCGGGGACGATCCTGGAGACGTGGATGGGCCTCGCTGCCGTGACCGCGCTGGCCGACGACTTCGGGACGCTCATGCCCTCCACCATGAGCCCGGTAGGACCTTCAGCAGGCTCTGACAGCGAACCGAAGCTTGATTTCATGCAGGTCTTCTCCGTGCTCGTGCGCGCGCTGCGGGGGGCGGATGCGGGGCTGCCGCTCAAGTATGACTACCTTGGCGGCAAGCAACCTAGCGAGATCATCGTCGGCGCGCTGCGCTCCGCGGTCGCGGTGCTGGAGGCCAAGCAGGGCAAGGAGATGAGCAAATGGGGCGTCAAGCCGCAGTGGATCAAGCTCGATCCGCTTCCGCCGATACCCCAGACCGCGCGCGGCACCTACATCCAGGTGGTTGAGGCGGCGCGCCCCGATATGAACGGCATGGACATTCTGCCCCCGGGGCAAAGCGAGGATCCGAGCTCACCGCACTACAGCGACCAGCGCGAGCTGGCCGGGTACTGGCTGTTCAAGCCGATGATCTACAAGCGTCAGGACCTCGCGCAATAGCAGCGTGCACCGGGAGCGAGGGTGCGCGCCTCGCATGCCGGGCCGCTCATTTCGCGAACGGGGATTCGCCCTTATCGGGCGGCGTTTGGCGTTTGCGCGGGAGCTCGATGAACGGCGCCGCGCTGCGTTGCATGGTGGCGGTCACGCGCATGTGGTATTCCTCGTCGGCTTCGCGCTTGCCGCCCGCGGGTTCCTCCCACCGCAGCTGCAGGTCGAGCTGCATCAGCCGGTCGGGGGAAAACCACCCCGCGAGCAAGCTGGCCTGTCTGCGCCCCTCGTCGCGCGACACCTCCCACTCCGGCAGCTCCGGCGCGCCCTCGCGCGACCACCCCTGGTCGGTCATGCGCTCGTCGTAATAGTGAAAGACATCGAGCGAAGGATAGTCCAGGGCGACCGAATAGGAGACCGTTTGCCAGTCGCGATCGGGCACGGAACTCTTGCTGAGATCGACGGCGGACGGATAGACGGGCAGCACCGCCTGCGGCTGCTGGCGCTGGCGCGCGGTGTGCGTGCGCGACAGCACCAGCAGCAGCACTATCCACCCCAGCGCCAACGCGATCATCGCCGCCTTCAACCCGGCCGGTATGGGTCGCTCTCGCCGCTCGTCACCCATCTGGCTGTTCCTGCTTCCTGTGAGGACGCGCTAGTTCGCGCACGCCCGAATAGATGAAATACCCGGCCAGGGCGACCAGAAACGCGCCGCACGCCGCCAGCAGCCCCCGGTAGAACACCGGCGACATGAAGCTCCGACCGTATGCTATCGCGAACGCCACCAGCAGGTACCACACGACATCGGACCCGATGTGTCCGACGAACAATGTGCCCAGCCCGGCTGCCCCGTGGCGCTTGGCGCGCGCGATCAGCGCCATCCCCAGCGTCGCCCACCAGAACGTCCAGTAGGGGTTGGATAGGCTCACCAGCACCCCGCGGGCGATCTCGCGGCCAGCGGTGACCAGGCGCCAGGGCGCGCCTCTCGCCAGGCCCGCCACCGGTTCGAATATGGCGAGGTTGCCGGTGTCGGCGGGCGCCAGCATCCCCCATCCCATCCACACCAGTACGCCCCCGCCGATCAGTCCCAGCGCGGCGAACACGTACCGATTCCGCAGCACCGCGCCCAGGCCGACCGCCAGCGCGATGATGACCGCCAGCTCCAGCAGCCCGTGCCCCACCATCAGCAGGGGCCCCGCCCAGAACCCGTTTTCCGCCGCGTCCGCCACCGTCACCGACAGCAGCGGCCCCGGCATCAGCGCGCCCGAGAACCCGGTGCCGAACGCGTATACCAGCAGCGCGAGCAGCGGCCCGCGCGCCGGCCTATCCGTGAACCATTTCCACATTCGCCCGCGGCACGAGCGCGCGGCGGCCGTCCCCCAGATCGACCTCCACCACTCGCACCTTCGCCTCCGTCTCCACTTGCTGCGGCTGCGGCGGCAGCGCCGTCACCACCGCCAGGCGCCCAAAGTAGGGCTCGCGAATCAGGCGCACTTGAGCGCCCACCGCAAGCTGTGACCGCGCCCCCAGGCTTGCCCCTTCGCGGAGTTTATCCTGAGCAAAGTCGAAGGGCTCAGGGCAGGCTCTGAGCTTGCCGAACGGGTCGCGCGCGGTGTGCGGCGCCGTCGCCGCGGCCTCCTCGCCCAGCGGCACGACTATCTCGGGCCTGATGACGCCCGCCCGAATCTGTGTCGCACCGTCGATCGAAGCCTGCTTTCCCGCCAGCGACGCCAGCAGCTCGAAAGTCGCCGGCGCCATCGCCACTTCCCCAAACCCTTCCGTGATGATCAACGTGAACGGCACTCGTTCTTGCCCGGTGACCGCTACGCCGATGTCGTAACCGACGAACGCGCGCAGGTCGACGTCGTCAATGCCCCCCACCACGACCCCGGCGGCTCCGGCCTGCGCCGCGGCCGTCAGCAATTCACGGTCCGCCGTCGCTCCTCCCACCAGCACCGCGCCGCGCGCCCCATCCCTGGCCACCGATAGGTCCAGCGGCGCATCGGGCGCGCGCGCGGCTACGCGCAGCACCCCGCGGCGCTCGCCGCCCACGCCGAAAATCCCCTGTACCAGCGCGGCCCGGCTTTCCACGACCGCCCCCTGCCCCTCGATCACGCGCTCGACGCGCCCGGCCACGTGCGCAGGCACCTGCAGCGGCACCGGCGCCTCGCGAATCCCAACGTATCCCGACAGCCGGCTGATGTGCTCGATGACCCCGCCAACCGGCGATTCGCACGTGTTATGGAAAAGGCCGAACAGCGTCCGCGTCTCCGCGATCACCGCGCCCGCCTCCACCGCCTCTCCCTGGGACTTGAGCATGGTCCCCGGCACGTCGCCCGGATCCACCCCGAGCCGCTCCGAGACCTTCACCGTGGTGAGGTTGCCGGGCCGCATCGCCCGCGCGACTGGCGTCTCCGCCTCCACCTGCTGGCCCTGCGACACCAGCACCTCGCCCGCGATCGGCAGCAGGCGTTCCTTGCGCACGACCGTGTCGGCGGTGATGGTCAGCCCGGACGTGTAGGCGGTGGGCATGGCTACGCCTCCTGCCTCGCGGCGCTCTCGGCCTCGGCGGCGGGCACGCGGGGATCGGCGCCCACCTGCTGCAGCCACCTCCGCAGGGTTTGCGCGCGCCCGGTTTCGGGCAGCTCCAGCGGCCGGCCGCGAGCATCGATGATGAGCCCGACCACCCCGCCACGAACGCGCGCGGTCAGCGGCTTGCCGCTGCCGGCGCCCACGTCCAGCCCGCGCGCGGGCCGCACCGTGATCTCGGCTTCCTCACCCGTCGCCAGCGGAATCAGCGCCAGCTCGCCGAACGCCACCTCGACCTCCCCCCGCGGGCTGTTGACCGTCACCGCTCGCGTCCCGAACCTGGACTTGCCCACCGCCGCTACGGCCGTGCCCAGTGGAATGAGGCAGTCGCGCCGGAAGACCTCGTGGGCGGCCTCCGGCATGACCTGCGCCAGCACACCCAACTGCGGCATCATGAATACGCTGTCCACCGCCAGCTCGGTCACCCCCTCGGGCTGGAAAGCGTCGAGCAGCATGAGCGCGGCCTGTGCGCGCCGCGGGGCATGTGACAGCACCCCGCCGCTGCCGATGATGAGCCCCAGCTCCATCAGGTTGACCAGGCTCTCGGCCCCGGTGTCCTGCGCAAACGTGTCCGCGACCGTGCGGCGGCGCTGCACCCCTCGCAGCCCGACCGCCAACTGGCGGTGCTGCAGCAGCGCCAGCCGCAGCGCCTCCCGCGCCACGGCCTGCTCGATGAGCAGGTCGTCCGCGGTCTGGGGGATGGTCGTGGGCCGTATCATCTTGTTGCGCAGGCGATTGCGCAGATCCGACTCCTCGACCTCGAACGGTATCCAGCGCGCGATGCCCGCCAGCCCCGCCTCCGCCAGCACGTTGGACACGCTGTAGCTCATGCCGAGATTGGCGCTCACCGTGCGCGTGAACTGGCCGCCGAACACCGAGAAGACGTCGGTCGTCGCGCCGCCGATGTCCACCGCCAGGACGTTAAGATCCCCCGCTGCGGCTGCCAGCTTCACCATGTCTCCTACCGCCGCGGGTGTCGCCATGACGGGAGCGCTGGTCCAATCCAGCAGCTTGTCGTAGCCCGGCGCTTGGGCCATGACGTGCTCGAGGAAAAGCTGGTGGATGGCGGCGCGCGCGGGGCCCAAGTTCTCGCGCTCCAGCACCGGGCGCAGGTTGTCAACGCAGGTCAGCTTGACCGCGTCGCCCAGGATTTCCGCGACTTCCTGGCGCGCCTCGGTGTTGCCGGCGTAGATCACCGGCAACTGGAAGCCCCGGCCCAGGCGCGGCTTGGGGGCCGCGGCGTGCAGGATCTCAGCCATGTCGAGCAGGTGGCTAATGGTTCCGCCCTCGGTGCCCCCCGACATCAGGATCATGTCGGGGCGCAGGTTGCGGATGCGCCCGATTTTCTCGTGGTCCTCGCGGCCGTCGTCCACCGCGAGCACGTCGATGACGATGGCGCCCGCGCCCAGCGCCGCGCGCTGCGCGCTCTCGGCGGTCATGTTCTTGACCACGCCCGTCACCAGCATCTGCAGGCCGCCCCCGGCGCTGCTGGTCGAGACGTAGAGGCCGGCGCCACCCCCAGCGTATGCGAGGGGTAACCCTAAGCTTGCCGAAGGGCCGTTGCCCGCGCGCGGCCCCACCTTGAGCCGCCCGTCGCCGACGAATGCGTCCCCGGTTAGCTCCTCGACCTCGCTGGCGGCGTTGAGCACCCCGACGGTGACGTCGTCAAACGGAGCCTCGACGGTGGTCGGCGCTTCGCCGCGCGCGATGAGGCGAAAATGGCCGTCAACACGGCGGATGAGGATCGCCTTGGTGGTGGTGCTCCCACAGTCGGTGGCGAGAATTGTGTCCACGGAATCGGTCATGCTTGCACGCGGCCGGCGTGCCTTATCGCAGGGGCGAGAGAATCAATCTCTCCAGGCGGTTGAATCTTAGCATAGCGGTGGTCGGCCGGTCAATAAACGTGGGCGGGAGGGTGTGACCTCGAACCTTTGGGATGAGGATTCCTCTCCCTGCCAGGCCTGCCCTGAGCCTGTCGAAGGGGAGAGGCTTGCCCGCCGTAGCCTTGGCGAAGGCGGGATCGAGGAGAGGGTTGCCGCCGTCGCGGTTCACCCTCACCCCCGACCCTTCGGCATGCTCAGGGTCGCCCCGAGCGAAGTCGAGGGGCGACAAGTCGGGGCCTCTCCCTTGCAGGGAGGCGTTATGCGCATATGGCCGGTACCAAGGGGAAAGAGTCACACCCCGGAACGCGCGTAGGGTCTCACAAACTCATTTGCATCGGAACCACCCGTGGTTCCGGCGGCACGCCCCTCGCCTCTGCCGCGCTAGCCGTAGTCCTATCTGCATCTTCCGGCACTCAGTGCCCGTGGGGTCTCAAGATCCATCCGCCTCGGTTGGCCTCAGCTTGAGCGACACGATAGGGACGTCACCGGGCGACGTTGACAGCCACTCATCGTATCTGATAACTTGGGTTCCCGGATGCACCGCTGGCGATGCACCCGAGGAGATGACCATGCATTCAGGCCGCTGGCATCCACTCACATGAACGGAATCCGTCTGCCCTGCTGCCTGCTGGCCGCGTGCCTCCTCACCGGCCCGTGGTGTGCCGCGATCTCCGGGGGCTTCCCACAATCGAAGGACGCGGAGTTGAGCGGAACCCTGTCGTTTGCATCGGGCAACTTTGACGGCTGGACGCTTGAAGGTGCGGATACCTGGTCCATCGAGCGGAACCCCGCCTTTTTCATGAACCCGGCGGACGAGTCGGCCTATGTGGTGAACTCGCTGCTGCATGGGGAGGCCAAGGTTGGCACGCTGCGCTCGCCTGTTCTTACGATAACCGCTCCCGTGCAGACCTTCTCCATCGCCGGCTGGGACGGCACCGTCAACGGGCGGAACGACGGCGACCGCAACTGGGTCCTGCTGCTCTCCCATCCCGATGGCGCGGTGCTGCGACGCACGCACACGCCCGGCGGCGACAAGCTGGTCCGCGTCAAGTGGTTTACCGCCGACCTCATCGGCCGGCAGGCATACCTTGAGGTTGTGGACAACAACCCCGTGATCCGCCCCGGAGGGTTTGCGTGGATCGCTTTCTCCGACTATCGGCAAGTCACGCCAGCGGCGCTCGCGCATGCCGCCCAGCGCGGCAGTCTGTACGCCGTGAGGATCGACGCCGCCGCCGAGCCGATCCTCTGCCGCAGCGTGCCGTTCCTGGCAGCGCCCCCCGGCAACCGCGGCAGCAGCACTCGCCGCTTCACCGCGGAAGAGGAAGTCACTCCCGTAGGCGCGACGGCGGAAGCTCTCTACCTGCTCGGCATGATCAATGAGGGATGGGACGCCGGCCTGGCTCACTGGGGCGAGCATCCGGAGCTTCGCGAGCGCAGGGACGACCAGGTCTACGTGGGCACGCGCATCGGCGAAGTGGAACTGCGCTATGCCGATGGCACGAGTGATCGCATCCCGCTGGTGATTGGCGTGACCGCCTGGTTCGCCGCGCAGTGGGGTTACGGCCCCACCCACGGTGTGCTGAGGGCGGTTCGCGAACCGTTCGCCTCGCGGCCCGATTACGCGCAGGTCCTGGCGCGCAGCCTCAGGCTCCGCGAAAGCGCGGAGCCCGCAACCGACCTCAACCGCCATGCGCGCTATTACCTCGCCATCAGGCCGCGGCGCAAGCGCATCGCGGAGATCGTCGTGCGCGACAACCCCCACGTACGCGGCCGGCCGCTCGTTTCCGCCATAACCCTCGCAGCGCCGGAGCCCACCGATGGTTTCGCATGGCTGGGCGCATGGGCCGCTGATCAGTCAGACGCGCAGCCCACCGTCGAGGCGATGCAACCGCAAGACTGGTCGAGCCAGCTATCTGCTCTGGCCAGGGCGCTCTACACCGCCGAAGCCGACCTCCCGACAGAGGTGACCAGGGTGGAGTTCCCAGCCGGGTTCGACGGCACGCGCATTCGCTTCACCGGCGGCCGGGAGGCGGCGATGTTGTCGAACATATGGGCGGCAAACCTGCTGCAGATGGACAGCAAGTTCGAAACCGAAACCGGCTTCTTCCGCGAAACCGGCAAGGCCTGTCCGTGGTATGGCGGCTACTCCGGCATTGGCACCTGGGCGCCGGTCGGGGTCTATGCCGAGGGCGCGTACGCCCGCACCTCCGACCATTATGTGACCCTGGCTCTGCGCTGCATCAATAACCCGCGCCGGTGCACCAGCTACGTCGACTTCTGCGACAGGTGGCTCTACTTCTACCGCAGCAACCACGACCTCGCACAGGGCCCGCCAAACGATGAACTTGACGTCGCCAGGTATCCCGCGGACGCGCCCCCGCACTGGGCGATGGTGCTCAATTCCCCGTATTCTATCCCGTACCCCATCAACGAGCTGCCGGGGGACGAGGAGATGGACGGACACGGCGCCACCATGGTGGGGCGCTGGGCGGCTTGGCGGAGGTTGGGGCAGCCAGCCGGCGACTGGCTGACCGCCCCGCGCGCAGGGGTCTATGGCAAGAGCCGCTGGGACTCCACGCGAGACGGAGCCGACTTCGTGTGCTGGCTAATGGACTACACCGGGCGCGACGTGATGTGGAGCGAAGGCGAGTCAACCGGATGGGCCGGCGGGCCGGGATTGCCGCTCGTTCCCCCGACCATGCCGACGGAGACCGATCCGGAGAGAATCAAGCGCAACTACGCCAACGCGAATCTGTACGAACCCTATCCGACGTATGCCTGCCTGGTCGGCCTGCGCTGCTCGGCGCAGATCGCCGACGCGGTGGGGGATACCGCGCGGGCGGTGAAGTGGCGCGCCTACGCCGACCGCCTCCAGCAGGGGATGCTGCGCTTGCTCACCGTGGGAGAGCGCGCTGACTCGATGTGGCGCGTGAGCCCCTACTCCGTGTTCCCCAGCCTGCAGGACTCACTGGTGCATGCCTGGTTTTCCATCTACCTCGACGGACTCGATCCCCGACGATGGAATCCCGACATGACCTTCGTCACCAGGAACACGCTGCGGCGCCAGCTCGACCAGAGGCCCGGGACGGCGCCCGTGCTGGCGATGGGCTACGGCCAGGGCTGGCTCACGCACTCCGCGCTGCTGCTCGACGAGATGGACGCCGCCGGACAGCTCCTGTGGAACCTCGCCAAGTATTCATATGACAAGAACATGGACTACGCCGACGACAAGCGTGGGATCGACTGGCGCAAGTGGCTGTGGCTGATACCGGAGGGCACCAACATCCTGCCCGATGGCCGTTGGTATCGGATTGGCGATCTCAGCAACGGGGCCAACCAGGGCCCGGCGATGCATGCGCTCGAGGCCTGCGCCGGCGTTGACGATGCCGACCCGGCGAACCTGAGGATCTTGCCGCGAATCCCCAAGCCGCTTACCGGCATCGAAGTGACCAGCTTCTTTGCCGTGACTAGAGACGCCGGCGGCACGACGATCGCTCGCCTCAGCTATCACTTCATCCGCGGCCGCGAGTTCACGCTGCACAGCGATCACCGCCTGCCGTCGCTGGCGGTGAGACTCGGGCCCTTCGCTGGCGAGGGTGCGGCGCGCCGCACGGCGGCGAAGGGCAGATTCCCGGTCGCCGCCACGACCAGGGTGGAGCAATCCGGGCACATCGAAGGCAAGGAAGCCTACTGGCTGTGGGTGGAAGGCATGCGCGACATCACGGCGGTGCGCATAGCGCTCGATTAGAGAGCCACGGCGTGCGTGTTAAGCACGAATGAAACCCTACGCGGCTTGGCGCAGGCCGCTTGCCGAGCTAGCTTGCATTATCCATACCAGGCACTAGCTCGGTGATTCTCCATCCGTTGTCGCTTGCTGTGGGCCGGATGAGAGGATCAAGGCGGATTCGGCGCTCATGGTGGGCCTTCGGCGCATTCGCTCTTATCACACCACCCGCCCTTGGCGAGCTCACCCCGTACTGTCTATGCTCAGCCCCGGCTGAGCCGCACGCGCACCCTTGTCTCGCCCGCCGGCAGGTCCACACGCGCGAAGACCAGCTTGTCCTCGATCTGCCTCCAGTGCGCCGCGCCCTGCACCTCGCGCACCCGCCACCGCGCGAAGTCGTACCACAAGGCCAAACCGAAAGGCAGCGCCTTCTCGCTATAGATGGTGAACTCGAAATCGCCCGACTCGACCATCTCACTGCCATAGGGCAGTCGCACCTGCGGGATGTCACGCTCTGCGAAGTAGTACCTGTCATCCGGGTCGCTGGCCCCGCGGTAGTTGCGCAGTAGGATCGGCTCGAACTTGCCCTCTATGAACGCGAGCTGGCAGTCTGCGTCGAAGTAGAGAAACGTGCGCGGCCATGGCCCCACCGGGGTGCCCTTGGCATACCAGTAGGCCATGGGTGCG
>Ga0315279_10003208_pt1 | contig 23171 bp, 15 predicted proteins | sample YL17G06_20_MG_FD_203694 | JGI IMG/M metagenome (GOLD analysis project Ga0315279, IMG submission 203694) | Sediment microbial communities from Yellowstone Lake, YNP, Wyoming, USA - YL17G06_20 | ecosystem: Environmental > Aquatic > Freshwater > Lake > Sediment | place: USA: Wyoming | collected...
TTCGATGATCCGCCAAATGGCCGGCGCGCCATCGAGCGAGCGGTCGTAACCAAGGACTGGAAACTCATCCTGCGCGGCTTCCCGCGTGAGCCGGAGCGGCGCATGGACGAGCTCTACAACATGGCTCAGGATCCCGGCGAGACCAAGGACCTGTTTGGCGCTTCGGGTTCGGAGGCTCGCGTCAAGGAACTAAGCCGGGAGTTGCTCGACTGGGGGCGCCGGTACGGCGATGAAACAGCGGTCAAGTTCGCGAGCAGGTACGCAGCCCGATGAGGAAACGTACTCGCCGAGGCCTCGGCATTAGAGGACTCTGTTTCAGTCAGCCGTATTGATCGGTTATGAGAACGATAACGAGACGCGATTTTCTTGGGAACATTGGCGTGCTGGCCGCACTGGGAAACTTTGCGTGGCCGCAAAGCAGCGGTCTCCCGCGTCCCTATTCGCAGGAGATGCCGGACATGCTGCTGGCCTATCTGCAGGCAAGGGCAAACGCACTGGCTGAGAAGTGGGATGCGGAAAGGGCGCGCATCACCAGTGGCGACGCCGTTCTCGCCCGCGGCAAACAAGTGCGCGAGCGCGTCCTCGAAATGCTTGGAGGGCTGCCTGGGCGGATCCCGCTGACCCCTGTAGTCAAAGGTGTTCTTGACAGAAATGGTTACCGAGTTGAGAAACTGATGTTTCAGAGCCGCCCCGATTTCTGGGTCACCGGCATGCTCTACGTGCCGACCGGCTCACCGGGTCCTTTCCCAGCGATCGTCTCCCCCTCGGGCCATTATGAAGAGGCGAGCCGAACGCCTCCCTACCAATTGGCTCACCTGAATCTAGTCAAGAGCGGATTCGTGGTTCTGGCATACGATCCGATTGGCCAGGGAGAACGGCGCTATTACTGGGATCCTCAGACCCGGAAAAACGAACTTGGCACCTGTATCTTTGAGCATACAACCTTCGGCTTGCGCTTGATCCTGCTCGGGGAAGTGCTGATGCACTGCCGCGTCTGGGATGGCATGCGGGCGATCGACTACCTGGAGACGCGGCCGGAAGTGGATAAGAACCGAATCGGGTGCACGGGGCATTCCGGGGGTGGAACGGAGACGCTCTTTGTGACCGCGCTGGACCAGCGCGTGAAGTGCGCGGTCTGCAACGAGCCGGGAGAAGGCATCGAGCACTGGTGGCCGCTGCATTACGACACGGGGGAATCACCGCGAATCTCGGACGCTGAGCATCATTTGCTTCCCGCCGCGCTGAACGGAATCGACTACTGCGATGTTTTCCAAAGCATCGCTCCGCGGCCGCTGTTGATGACCAAGGAGTGGGCCTCGGACCGTAAATTTCAGCTTGCGACCGCGCATGTCCGCGCCGCCTACGAAAGACTCGGCGCGGCCGATCGCTTTGCCACCGAGGAAGCGACCGACGCGCACGCCTGGACATCGAAGCTGCGCCTGGCCACGGCAAACTGGTTCTGCCGGTGGTTCAGCGGTCGTCCCGGGCCCACGCACGAGCTTGCCCGGGAGACCGAGCGCATCGAGGAGCTTTACTGCACCGCGAACGGGTCGCTCCGTTACTCGCACCTCGGAACGACGCTGCATGACATCATCGTGGAAAAGCAGCGAGGCTTGCCGCCGGCCCGTGGTGTACCGAAGTCTCCCGCTGATCTCGATGCTTTCCAGCGGCAGATGCGGCAATCGGTGGTGCGCGTGCTCGGGCTGGAAGGCGACGCAAATGTATCCGGCGTTCGTCTTTTGGCGAACACGCCAAGAATGGATTACCGGATCGAGAAAATCGAGCTTCTTTCCGAACCCGGCATTTACCTGACGGTCTGGGTGTGGCTGCCGGAGCGCCCCAGGCGCCAGGCGCCGGCTATCGTCTACTTCAACGAAGCTGGTCTGTTGGGAATAGGCGCCGAGGGCGGCATGCTGGAGAAGTTGGTTCAAAACGGAAACGTGATTGTGGCGGTCGAGGTGCGTGGCGCCGGACAGACAAGACCGGTGCGCGTTCCCCGCTTCGAGCAGAGCCCCTACCGCAACCTCTTCGACATCGAGACGGGCATGGCCTATCTGACCTGGTCGATGCGCACTTCGCTGCTCGGGATGCGAGTGATGGACGTCAGGCGGGCTGTAAGCTACGCATTCAGCCGGCCGGAGATCGATCCGGAGCGGGCCACGGTGATTGGGCAGGGGCCGGCGGCATTGTGGGTTCTGTTTGCCGCTGCCCTGGATCCGCGCATCAAGTCCGCAGTTTGCGACGGCATGTTGATTTCGTACCGCGCCATCGCGGGCGCCGAGCGCTTCCTTTATAGCGCCAGCGCGCTGGCGCCCGGAGCGCTCAAGCACTTCGACCTTCCGCAGATAGCCGCGAGCATCGCCGGCCGCCGGCTCACGCTTGTTTCTCCGTTGGACGGCATGCGAGCCGCTGTGCCGCTGCCGGACGCCGAGGAAATTTACCGATTTGCGTCCCAGACATTCGAGGCCGCCGGACGGCGCGACCGCTTCCGCATCGTAAAGCGGCAGACGCCGGTCGAAGAACAGTATCTGCAACTCGCCGGGATGTAGCGCCGGAGTGTCGCCACCGGGAAGGGTACCCGTCTAGGGTGCAGGGCCCTGCCGCCCGGACGGCGGCGCTGCAACGCGAGTGGAGGTAAACCGTGCGATCGAGGCTCTGCTTGGCTACATGTTTGTGGAGCGGCTTTTTTCTTCTCTGCCTTCTTCAGCCTGGCTCCCTTCGTATCATCGGCACGCTGGCGTTTGCCGCGCCCGCGCCAGCCAGCGCGCAGCGGCCCGCCTGGACCAGAGACGGCATCGTCGCCTGGTCGGCCATGGAACCGGTCGTGTTTTACCGGCGCCGCGGCGGCGCTCCAGTCGATATCGAGGAGCGCCGGAAGGCGGACCTCAGCGAGGCGCACGTTCGCAAGCTCAAGGAAGCGGGCATCAACCTGGCCATCGTCAGCTTTTACAAGGGCGCGGGACTGGAAGCGGAAGCGGAGGACATGGCCCGAACGAAGACCTTTGTCGAGATCGCGCACCGGAACGGCGTCAAGGTCGGTGGCTATGTTGGCGCCTCGATGCTTGGAGAGACCCTCTTTCTGGAGGAGCCGGCGGCGCGCGACTGGAAGCAGGTAGACGAATGGGGCCGGCCGGTTTATTACACCTCCGATCAGACGTTCCGCTACATGGCCTGCCGCAACAACCCCGGCTACCGCGAGCACATCCGAAAAGTCCTCCGCATCGGCGTTCAAGAGCTGAAGCTGGACCTTTTCCATTTCGACCAGCTCCGCTGGCACGGGGAACCGGCTTCGTGCCGGTGTAAGTATTGCGAGGCAGAGTTTCGGGCTTTCCTCAATCGAAAGTACAACGAGCCGCAGCGCAAATTGCGCTTCGGGTTCGTCCGCATGGACGCAGTCATCCCGCCTGCTTACAACGTGGAAGGTTCTCCTATCCGCCTGACCGAATTGCGCAACCCGCTCATGCAGGAATGGGCATACTTCCGGGCAGCCAACCTGGCACAACGTTATGGCGAAATTGTGGACTTCATCCGCTCGCTGAACCCGGAGGTGGCCGTTCAGGGCAACCCAACGATGACACCTAGCGTGAACGCAGGTTTCACTTACGGCGTGGATGTCTCCCAGTTGCTCGCGCACGGCGATTTCATTTGGTGCGAGGAAGGAAACAATCCGGAGTGGACCGCGGACGGACGCCTGGTTTCCAGAATACGCACCTTCAAGGTGACGCGGCTGATGGATAAGCCTCTTTTCAACTGGCAGGCCGCGTTGCCGCCGGACGTTTGGAAACAGCCGGCCTTATTAAGGCTGGCCGAACCGCTGGCATACAACGATATGAACCTGGGATCGTTTCGCTCTCTGTCTGAAATGACACCCGAGGTGCGCCGCTACGTGAGCTTTTTTCATGCTCACGCGCGTGACTTGAGAGATACGACTCCGCTGGCCGACGTCGCTGTCCTGCGCTCCTTCCCCTCCGTCGAGTTCAACCCGGCCAAGGGCCTTTTCAGCACCGTTCTTTTTGAGCAGGTGCTGATCCAGGCGAAGGTTCCCTTCGACATCATTTGCGACCGGCATCTGAAGGATCTGAGCAGGTACAAAGTCCTGATCTTGGCGAACCAGGACGCGCTGAGCGATGAGCAGTTGGAGACGATCCGGCAATTCGTGAAAAGCGGCGGAGGACTCGTCGCGACGGAAGAGATAGCGAGCTTGACGGACTGGCGGCTGGAGAGAACAAGGCCGGGACTCGCCGACCTGCTGGGTCACGCAGCAGAAAGCGGCGATCGGCAGTCACCCTTCCAGCGCCCGTTCGGCAAGGGCCGAGTAGCTTACTTTCCCCGAATTGAATACGCCGTACCTGCACCCCCGGCGCAGATGAACTATAGCGTCGGCAACCACTACTGGAAGCTGCCGAAGAATTCTGCGGCCATGGTCTCGGCGGTTCGCTGGGCGGCCGGCCAACAGTTGTCGGCCAGCGTGCAGGCTCCCGAGTGGGTTACTGCAGAATTGGCACTGCAACGGAATACCAACACGATGCTGGTGCACCTTGTTAATTTTAAGGTGCAGACGCCGGTTGAAGACATCCAGGTCGGGCTGCGCACGCCGCCGGGAATGCGGGTCCGCGAGGCGGCCGTGGAAAGTCCGGATGTCGCGGGCCGCCAGGTCCTCGAGGTTACGACAACCAACCATATTGCCGCTTTTCGAGTACCACTGTTGAAGGTCTACGATCTGGTTACCCTCCGAATGGAGAAGGAACCGCCGGCAAGATGATCAATCCAAGGGCGCAACCGGAGGAGGAGACTCGAACATGAACCGCAGAGAGTTTCTTATGACCACGACTGCTGGTGTTGGTGTGACGGCTGCTTCCGGTTCTGTGCTGGCGTCCGACAACGAGCAGCAAGGGCGGACATCCAGCCAGCCGGAGAAGTCGGTGACGATCGACGCATATTGCGCCGTCGGCATCGACCGGGAGTACAACCTGACCGAATCGGCCCTTTTGAGCGCGATGGACAAGGCCGGCGTGGAGCGGGCCGTGATCGCGCCGCCGGACCGCTTCTTGACCGCCTTATATCGGGAGGGCAACGAGAGTATTCGCAAAATCGCGGCCACTCATCGAACCCGCTTTATCCCGGCTTGCTCCGTCAATCCCTGGTTCGGGAAGCAGGCAATCGAGGAGTTGCGCCGGGCCTTGGGAGAAGGCGGCCGCGTGGCCGTGCTGCATCCGTTTGTGCAAGGCTTCCTGGCCAACGACGAACTGACGTTCCCGTTCGTGGAAGAAGCGGGGCGCGCAAAAGTGCCGGTCTACGTTCACACCGGGCCTCCCGGCAACTCGACGCCATGGAAGGTGGTCGATCTTAGCGAACGCTTCCCTGACGTCGATTTCATCATGGGGCATTGCGGGGCGACGGACTTTTGGAACGACGTGATTCCGGCGTTAAAGTCGTCTCGCAACGTGTACGGCGAATCTTCGTTGGCCCGGCCGTTCAACTTCGCCAGCTACGTGGAAGCGGTCGGCAGCAAGCGGGGAGTGCATGGCTCGTTCGCCCCAATCAACGATTTCGGGTTCGAGTGGGAACAGATGCAAAAGTTTCTGCCCCCAGCATTCCATGCGGACGTCTTTGGCAATAACCTCCAGGCGTTGCTGCTCAAGCGCGGGCCGTTATGAACCGCGGCTAATCCACGCCATGCCGGGTGGCAAGTTGAAGAAGCACAATCTAAGAGAGGAAACGGAGAGCGTCATGCACAATCGGCGGCTGGCTGGCGCGGCCCTTTTGCCCGTCGCCATTCTGGCGATTTGGCTCGGCGGCGGTGGTGCGCGGCCTGTCCCGCCGCTTCCAACAAACCCTCGGCCGTCCTGGCTGCGCCAGGGGTTGGTTGGCGCTTCTCTGATGGAGCCTCTCAGTTTCCATATCCGGCGCGGTGGCGCGCCCATCGATGTAGTAGAGCGATGGAACGCCTCCTACAGCGAGCCTACCGCCCGGCGATTCAAGGAAATGGGGATTGACTGGGTGATCCTCACGCTTCACAAAGCGGCCGGACTCGAAGCCGAATCCGAGGACATAGCCAGGGCGAAGCAATTCACGGAGGTTCTGCATCGCTACGGTATTCGCGTGGCCGGCTACATCGGCTCGACGATGGACAGCGAGACGTTCTACCTGGAAGAACCGGCGGCACGGGAGTGGGAGCAGGTCAATGAGCGCGGCCGGCCTCTCTTGTACGGCAGTCAGACATTCCGCCGCGCCGCGTGCCGCAACAACCCGGGATACCGCGATTTCATCAAGAAGGTCCTCCGCGTTGGCATTGAGGACCTGAAAATGGACCTTTTCCACTTCGACCAATTGATGTGGTGGGGCCAGCCGAATTCCTGCCATTGCAGGCACTGCGCCGAGCAGTTTCGCGATTACCTGCGGCGTACGTATGTGACACCGCAGCAGTGGAAAGTCCGCTTCGGCTTCGCCCGAATGGACATCCAACCCCCGGTGTTTAACCTGGACGAGCCGCCTGTCCACACTAAGGAACTGGCGGACCCGCTGATGCAGGAGTGGGCCAGATTCCGCGCATGGTCGCTGGCAGAACGCTACCGCGAGTACCACGAGTTCATCCGAAGCCTGAATCCAGAAGCGGCATTGCAAGGCAATCCAACGATGAATCCGGCGGTGAACGTCGGCTTCGTTTACGGGGTGGATCTACAGCAGTTGATGCAGCACGGCGAGTTGATGTGGAGCGAGGAGTCCAACCAGGCGCGCCTGACTGGCGATGGCGCGCTCATCTCACATGTCCGCTCGTTCAAGATCGCGAGGAAGATGAAGAAGTCGCTGATAGTGACCCAGGGGCTGCCCATGGATGCGGAGCGATGGGTAGCCTTGAGGCAGCCGGGACCCGAAGAGCTTCGGCTGGCCGAAGCGATTGCGTATAACGACATGAACATCGGCGTCGTGGCCGGCGGCTTTGACTTCAGCGAGGGCTTCTTCAGCCCCGCGCGCAAGCGCTATGTTGACTTTTTCCGGGAGCATGCCCGCGACCTCGCGGACACCGCGCCTGTTGGCGACGTGGCGGTTCTCCGCTCCTTTGCTTCGGTAGAGTTCAACCCTTCCGAAGCCCTGCTGGGCGCGGTACTGTTCGAGCAGACGCTCACACAGCACAAGATCCCGTTCCACATCATCTTCGACAGACATCTTGGCGAACTGCCGACCTACAAAGTTCTTGTCCTTGCCGGCCAGGATGCGCTGAGCGACGAGCAGGTCGAGCAGGTTCGGATCTTCGTCAGAAACGGCGGCGGGCTGGTTGTCACGGGACACACGTCGATGCTCGACGAATGGCGCAGGAGGCGCGACCGGTTTGCGTTGGCCGACGTGATTGGTCTGGACGCGCCCCTTGCTGAATCGGGTCTCAATCAACCCGTGCGGCGCCACTTCGGGAAGGGCCGCGTCGTCTACATCGCGCGCATCGAGCCGGCGGTTGCTCCTCCTCCGCCGCAATTGAGCTACTACATCAGGAACTCGAACTTTCGCCTGCCCAAGAACTCCGAAGACATGGCTGAAGCCATCCGATGGGCGGCCGGCGGGCCCCTTTCGGTTCAGGTTGATGCCCCGATTTGGGTAACGATGGAACTGGCCGACCAGCACGGTTCGGGGAACCGCGTTCTCCATTTACTGAACTTCAAGGTGGACGAGCCGCTGAAAAACATCCCGGTGCGTTTAAGAGCACCGGCTGGAGCAGCGTTCGACGAAGCCGTGGTTTACAGCGCGGATGGCGATCCGGCGCAAACGTTGAAACCGAACCGATTGGACGGCGCCGTCTCGTTCAACGTCCCACAACTGAAGATCTACAGCATGGTGGTTTTGCGTCCAACAACACGCGGCAAGACCGCACCGTGAGGAGTTGTGTCATGGCACTCGGGAATCGGCGCGATTTTTTGCGGAAGGGAAGTCTGGCTCTTGCCGGCCTTCCGCTGATGTACCCGCTGCAAGTATCGGTCAATCCGGTACGGCTTTTCACGGCCCTGCAAGGTTCCTACGGCGAAGAATTTCCCGACATGCTGCTGCGCCATCTCGCTGGCAAGCTGAACGCGCTTGCCAGGAAGTGGGACGGGGAGCGCCAAAGCGTGCGCTCCTCCGAAGACGCTCGGAAGAGGTCCGCCTACGTTCGCGAACAGTTCCGGCAGATGATCGGCGGGCTACCCGAGCGAACGCCCCTGAACCCGGTTGTCACCGGTGTGTTGGAGCGCGCCGATTACCGCGTAGAAAAAGTAATGTTCCAAAGCCGGCCCGACTTCTGGGTGACTGCCAGCCTCTACATTCCGTCTGCCGGGAGCCCGCCTTTCCCAGCGATTCTTTGCCCGAATGGACACTATGCGGACGCGGGCCGCGCCGCCGGCTATCAGCGCATGCACCAGGTCCTGGTGAAGAGTGGATTTGTCGTTCTCACGTTCGATCCCGTCGGACAAGGCGAGCGGCGGCAGTTCTGGGACAGCAAGACGGGCAAGTCAATCGGCACGACGATTGACGAACACTCTACGTTCGGACAGCTTCTATGGCTGCTGGGCGAGAGTCTGACGCAATACCGTGGATGGGACGTGGTTCGAGCGGTCGATTACCTGGTCTCACGGCCGGAGGTGGATGCGGCACGAATCGGGTGCAGCGGACATTCCGGCGGAGGGGCGGACACCATCTGGGCTATGGCGTTGGACGAAAGGATCAAGTGCGCCGCGCCGATCGAGCCGGGAGGCTACCACTGGTGGCCGCTCGACCTGCCGCCCGGCTCGAACCTGAACCCCGGCGACGCGGAGCACAACTTCTTTCCGGCTGCCCTGCGTGGTGTTGATCTCTGCGACCTCTATCAGAGTTTTGCGCCAAAGCCGCTGATGCTGGGCATCGAAACTTACGCCAACAAGCGGTTTCAGCTCGCGGCCGAACACCTGCGACAGACATACCGCCTCTACAACGCCGCCGATCGCTTCTCCACGGTCGAGGCGACCGACGCTCACTACTGGACGATGAAGCTGCGCCTCGCCGTGACGGATTGGTTTTCGCGCCGGTTCTACAATCGGCCCGGGCCCGCCCGTGAACCCGGCACAAAGCCGGAGCCGGTCGAGAATCTCTATTGCACCCCAACGGGTTCGCTCATTGATGCGCGGCGCGGCGAAACGGTCGGTTCGTTGATCCTCCGCAAGCAGGAGAAGCTGCCGCCTGAATGGCCGGTCCCGAACAGTAAGGCGGAACTCGAGTCGTTCCGGGAACGAATTCGGAAGCAGCTTACCGGCATGCTGGTGCTCGACGCTAAGACAGAGCAGCCGTTGGGAGTTCGCTTGCTGGCAAGCACTCCGCGCAACGGCTTCACCATTGAAAAACTAGAGTTCCTGTCCGAACCCGGCATTTACATTCCCACGTGGGTCTTTGTGCCGGAGAATCGCGATGCAGCCAAGCCGGTGGCACTCTACGTCGGCGAACAGGGAACCGAGCAGGTGGGGCACCCCGAGTCTGGCTGGGGAGGCGAACTGGCGGAAGCCGGCCACATGGTAATCGCGGTGGACGTGCGTGGGATGGGCCAGACGGCGCCGCCGCACGCCAGCCCCTTCGATCGCAGCAATTGGTCGTATTTCTTCGATGTCGAGGCGGGCATGGCTTACATGTGCTGGTCTATGGGCGAATCGCTGCTGGGCATGCGTGTGCGCGACGTGATCCGCGCCGTCGATTATGCGCGCAGCCGGCCCGAGGTGGACCCCGCCCGCATGGTGCTGATTGGCAGCGGTATGGGCGCGGTATGGGCCTTACTGGCGGCCGCTCTGGACCCGCGTATCGCCTCGGTTGTCGCGGAAAACGGCCTGGTTTCCTATAAGGCACTCGCGCAGGCGAGCCAGTACAAACACGCCGCAAACGTCATGATGCTCGGCGTACTCAAGCGCTTCGACCTGCCTCATGTAGCCGCCGCCGTCGCTGGTCGGTCGCTGACGCTCATCTCGCCAGTCAACGCGATGAAGAGGCCAATACCCGCAGCCGAAGCCGTCCAGGCATATGAGTTTGCTCGCGAAACTTACGCTGCTGCAGGCGCCTCGCAACGTTTTTCAATTGTGGATTCGGATCGCGCCGCCGGCCCCGCGCAGCGTTACGGAAAAATTCTCGCAGGCTGGAGCCAGACCGCTTAGATTGCTGGGGAGAAGCATGCAATGATCATCGACTGCCACACGCACTGGGGAACAGCCTGGGAGGAGCGGGACCATGGAGATCCCTCGAGATGGCTGGCTGTTCTCGACAACCACCGCGTTAGCAGGACGTTTCTCATGGGAAACGCCGCATTCCGGTCCCCGGAGTGGACGAGTTCGGACAACGACCTGCTTGCGCGTGTTTCTGCAAAGGCGCCCGACCGGCTAATTCCTTTGGGCACCACTGCGCCGCAACTCGGTAAGCGGGCCGTCGTCGAAGTGCAACGTTGCGCGGAAAAGCTGGGCTTCAAAATGCTGAAGTTTCACCCCTGGCTTCAGGGATTCAGCACCGCTGAGCCGGTATTTTCCGAGATTTGCGGCTTGGCAGGCGAACTTCGCTTGCCCATCGCTTTCCATGATGGAACACCCTGCTACAGCCTTAGCGATCAGATCGGAGGGCTGGCGCGCCGCTTCCCGAAAACTCGCTTCATCCTCGGACACTCAGGGCTGCTCTGGGAGTGGCGCAGCGCGCTCGAAGCCGCACGCCAGCCGAACGTCTGGCTCACGCTCTGTGGGCCGCACATCCGCGCAATCGAGTCGCTGTGCAAACAGGGTGATCCCAACCGCATTCTGTGGGGGTCGGATTTTGGTTCCGGCATGGCTGATCAGATTGAGTACCGCTTGAACCTGTTTCTTCGAGCTGCACTCACCGATGAACTAAAGCAACGTATCCTCGAAGTCAATGCCCTGAACCTATTGAAGCCGTAGGCCGATGGGGTATCGTACGGAGCGCACCAGAACGGGTGCCCGTGATTCGTTCTTGACAAACATTTATCGGTAAACTGCATACTAGACCAGTAGCGACTCGACAAGCGAAGGAAGGAGCAACGATGATCTTCAAACTGGATGCGACAACCGTGGCGGAACCCCCGACTTCCAGCCTGACTGCTATTTCGCGTGTTTCGGCCAAGGAAATGGTTATGCAGCAGATCCGGACGGCTGTCATGCACGGGGAGCTGACGCCCGGACAGCGCCTGACTGAACCCGCCCTTGCCAGCACATTCGGTGTGGGTCAGGCGACGATCCGCGAGGCACTCATCGAACTCGAACACCAGGGTTTCATCCAGCGAGGTAAGCCTCGCAAGACGTTTGTCACAAAGTTAAGCGTCGGGGAAGTGGATCAGATCTACGCTGTTCGCCTGCCGCTTGAACTCGCAGCGCTCGAAATGCTGGCCGCGAATCGCGATTGTTCCTTGTCGGCGTGTGAACAATCGTACCAAGCCATGCTGGACGCGGCGCGAGCAGGGAAAGTCGGCGAATTCAAAACCCATGACCTGGAGTTTCATCGCGGTCTGTGGGCGGCCACCGGGAACGTCTACTTGAAGGACGTACTGGAGCGCCTGGGCACAAGGCTCTTCGCCTTTGCTTTTGTGATCATCGGGCAAAGCCACTATACGGTTCCACAGTTAGTCGACTTGAGCGAGAAACACGGCAAGATCCTCACGCTGCTGCGCGCGGGCGACGCCGAGGGAGCCAAGCAGGTCATGCTTGCCTCCATGGACAGGAGTTGGGTGAAGGACCTTGAGTCTTGATTGCACGCGGGGGAGAAGCACGGGTGCGCGGCCCCCCCCGGGGCTTTTTCTCGCCTCTTAATTCCTTTTCTATTCCCTAACGACGCTGGTTTCAGCGGATTCCAGGTTGGACGGCTCTCCAGACCAAGGAGTGACTTCCCGAAGTAAACGAACACGGGTATTAAATCGATATTTTATTGACAACACTTTATCGTTAAACTATATTTGTTAGCGTAAACGCGCACCGCCGGGAGGATGCATGCAAGTACGCACCTTGAAGTTGAAGAACGTGGACTTCGGCAGGCAGTGGTTCGACGAAGCGCTCGACCACTGGGACTACCGAGATTTCAAGAATCGGCCGGATTGGCGAAAGGCATGGATCAGCTTCGACTGCGCCTTATATGACGCAGCCGACGACCGCGTGTATCTCGGCATTACGTCTTTCGATTCCGATATTTTCAAGGCGTACGACAGGAAGACCGATCAGTTCGTGGATCTTGGTTACTGCCGCGTATCTGGGCCGTTCGATGCCAAGTTTCACCGGTCACTATGCAAGAGCAAGGATGGGTGCATCTATGCGGCGATCGCGTTGCTCCATGATACGGATTCCTACATGGATGCACCGGGAAGCCCGATCGTCAAGTACGACCCGGCGTCGGGGTCCATCTCGAAGATGGCTATACCCGTGCCTCATGCTTACATTCAGGCGATCACCTTGGACGATGAGCAGCGGATGATTTACTGCCTCTGCTTCCCTCCCGAAAAGCTGGCTTCATACGACCTTCGGACGGGCAAGACGCAGGAACTTGGCTTGATCGGACCGGGTATAGGCGGCATGGTGCAATCGGAAAACATCGAACTGGACGACACGGGCTGCGCGTGGAGCGGCTGGGGATTGATTCGGGCCTGGCAATATGCCCCGGGCGCCGATTCCTATCGGCTCTGCAAGTACGATCCCAACCAGCAGCGAATCGTCTTCTATCGAAATGGACTGCCGCGCCCCGACGGCCAGTATGGGACCGTTCGTCCCGAGGCCTTCTTCAACTTCCACGATGACTTCATGTATGCCAGCGGCGCGAATGGCTCGTTGTTCCGCATTGATCCGGAGACAGGAGCAGCGGAGTATTTATTCACGCCGACAACCGACCGCAACAGCCGTCTGTCAAGCCTGATCAAGACCGAAGATGGCGTGGCCTGGGGCGTAACCGGCAGGGAAGGGAAATGCGAGTTCATGTGTATCGATTACCGGAAAGGCGCCTTCGAGAAACTCGGGCCGATCTGTGATGAAGAAGGAACAGCGCTGTGGCAGTGCCATCACATCGTGCATGCCGGCGGAGGGGTGTTCTACGTTTGCGAGAATGATAACCCTTACCGCAGCTCGTATCTGTGGGAGATTACCGTGGACTCCGCTTGAGCGCACGCAGCCGCTCGGCCAATGCTATCTCGGTAGTTCAGAAGCACGCGCATCGCACACACTTGCTGCCAGCGGGTAGCCTATAGGCTCAAGGAGAAACCCTGTTGAAGTCACGAGGAGGCGAATTGGGCGAGCGCAGTAGGATTACGCGAAAGGAGTTTCTCGAAAAGTCGGCAGGGGCTCTCCTGGGTTGCTCCATGAGTGGATCCTTAAACGAGGCCCCCTCAGCGAGAGGAGAGGCTCTGCCGACCGCGGAACTCCGGACTTTAGGCAGAACCGGAATCCAGGTGAGTTCGCTTGGCTTCGGTGCATCGCGCACCATGGAGCAGGCCCTCTTGAGGACGGCTCTCGACGCCGGCGTCAACTTTTTCGATACCGGCCGCAGCTACTTCAACGGTCAGAACGAAGTGATGATCGGTGAGTTGATCAAAGGAATCCGAAAGAACACAGTTGTTCAGACCAAAGTGATGATTAGCCGGCAGGGAGGCGACGCTGCCGACGTCGTTACCGACACGTTTCCACGCTTGACCGAGAGAATGAATACCTCGCTGAGCCAGAGCCTGAAAGCCCTGAACTCGGACTATGTCGACATCCTCGTGCTTCACGGTATCTCAACACCGGCCATCCTGCGCAATGAGGAGGTATTGGCGTTTTTTCAAGCAGCCAAGAAGAGCGGACGGATTCGGGCCTGCGGGTTTTCCGCGCACTTTGGGCAGGCCGAGTTGTTGAGAACGGCCGTCGAAATCGGATCTTACGACACGGCGATGATTGCTTACAATCACCGGGGTGCGTATCAGCACATGAACATCGCGCGCCATGGGGAGTGGGACAAGGCCGCCATAGATGAGGAGCTGGACAAAGCCAAGAAGGCCGGTCTCGGGGTTGTGGCGATCAAGACCTGTTCCGGTGGACCCTATCAGCCTCCTGGAGAGGCCAAAGCCTCGTTCCGAGCGGCCATACAGTGGGCCGTGCGGCGAGACTGCGTTCAGGTTGCGGCCGTGGCCATGGGAAACATGAAGGAAGTCGAGGAGAACCTGCAGGTGCTCAGCAAGTAACCGTGCGAGAACTGCATGAAACGCCATATCTTGCTTCTGTCGACGCTGGCGGCTCTGTTTTTGACCACATCATCGCCTACCCTTCGTGCCCAGACGACCGCCCGGCTGGTGCCCACAGCCGCTGATCTGCCTGGTTTCAAAATCACCAGAGGGGCCGAGTACTACAATGCCGGCAATCTCTGGAAGTATATTGATGGAGGCGCTCCGGGGTACCTGGCCTATGGTTTCCGAGAGGTAGCCGCCCTTGTTGCCACTCACTCTGCTACTCAGATCGAGCTCACGGTAGATATCTACGATATGGGGGATGCGCTCAATGCCTTCGGCATCTACTCCACCGAGCGATTTCCGGACGGAAGCGCCATCGGCACGGGCAGTGAGGGCTACCAAACCGAGAACGCGCTGTTCTTCTGGCAGGACCGGTACTATGTGAAGATCATCGGCTATGAAGCCGCGCCGATGCTGGCCACCATGTCGGCGACGCTGGCGGCTATCGTTTCACGCAAACTGCCTCCCAAGGGGGTTCTTCCAAAACTCTTCTCGGTGTTCCCTCAGGAAGGGAGGATCCCCGGACGCGAGCGGTTCCTGGCACGCGACGTGCTCGGCCAACCCTTCCTCCACAATGGCTACATAGTCGAATACGCGAAGCAGGACACGAAGTACCGAGTCTTTCTGATTCGGGCCGGGGACGCCGGTCAAGCCGAGCGCGGATTTCGGCAATATCGACAGTTTGTGGAGATGAACGGGTCCATTGCAGCTCGACCCCAGCAAATCGGCGAGGACGCCTTCATAGGGAAGACAAGTGTTTATGGGGAAGTGTTTGTTGCTCGCAAAGGGCCTTACATGGCAGGCGTGCTTGGATTGGACGATGCGGAAGCTGCGGGCGCGGTTGTTCTATCCATGCTTACGAAGCTCGACCATCGGACTCCGACACAGTGATGATTGCCCTGCCTTTTCAGATCGTGCGCACGATTCCCTGTTCGGTGGCCTTGTTGTTATGCACCAGGGATAAGATGGCAACAACAGCCACGAGCGGAACCAGGCTGGCACCGATGAGGATGGGCTGGAAAGAATAGCGATCGGCGACAACACCGATTGTATAAGTGGCCAGGATGGTTCCTACGCCTGCCCCGGTCCCGCTCATTCCGCTGACCGAGGCCACGGAGCCCGTCGGATAGATGTCGGCCGGAAGGTTCAGAAGCATCGTCGAGAGAGCTGCGTAGGCGAAGGTCGAAATCGCGAAACAAAGCACGATGACGGAAAAAGTCGCGACGAAAGCCGCGGGAACCAGCAGGATCATGCCGATCCCGCAAATCAAGATGACGAACTTTCGCGCCTTTCCGACCGGCCAGCCATGCGCAATCAGAAAGCTGGATAAGCCACCACCAAAAAAGTTGCCGAGATCGGCCGCTAGAAATGGCACCCAGAACGCCAGCAGGCTCTCCTCTAGCTTGTACCCTTTGGCGACCAGGTAGATAGCGAGCCAGTCGGTGATGAAGAACCAGACGGGGTCGGTCAGCATCCGGCCGATGATCACCCCCCATGTCTGGGGCAGCGAAAGCAGCACTCGATAGCTGAGCCTGCCCGACTGGCCCGCTGTTGCGACCGCTGCTGCTTCCCCCCGGCCTTCGATGATGTACTGGCGCTCGGCATCTGACAACCGGGGATGTTCCTCCGGGCGGCGATACACGGAGCGGAACAGCAGTAGCCAAATGAGGCCGAGCGAACCGGTAAGTAGAAAAGCCGGGCGCCAAGTTCCGAAGTAACGGTAAAGCCACAAACCGAGAACCGCCGCGGTTGCGCCGCCGATCGACGAGCCGCTGTCGAACAGAGCAACCGCCCAGCCGCTTTCGCGCCGAGGAAACCATTCGGACACCGCCTTGGTGGCCCCTGGCCAGTTTGCCGATTCGCCACTGCCGAGCAGGAAGCGGAACAGGCAGAAACTGCGCAGGCCCGTGGCGAGCGACGTCAGCATGGCGACCGTTGAGTAAAAGGCAACGGTCATGCTCAAACCGCGCAGCGTGCCTACCCAGTCGAGCAAACGTCCCGCCACAGTCTGCCCCACGGCATATGCCACTCGGAACGATATGATCAGCAGGGCGAAGTCGGAGTTGCTCCAACGAAACTCAAGCTTGATATAAGGCGCCAGCACGCTCAGGGTCTGCCGGTCGATGTAGTTAATGACCGTGGAGAGGAACAGCAAGCCGCCGATGTACCAGCGGAGCCTGCGGATCGGCTTCTTCCCGGCTGACTTTCCCGCTTCGCGGGCGGTTTGCTGCATCGGCTCGGCCTTTCAGACTTGGAATAGCAGCGCTTATCTCAAGAGTAGCGTGGGATCCGTTCTCCATCGGTCCGTAAACGGAATCGGTGGCCTGGGCTCAGTTCGCACGGTCTTCAGATACTCCTCGATTTGTGCCAGCACGCGCGCATGGTCGCGTGCGAGGTTCCGTGTTTCACCGATGTCTTCCTTGAGGTTGTACAGCTCCAGAGGGCCATTCGCCAAGGGGCGAACCGCCTTCCACTCGCCCACTCGAAGAGCTTGTGGCGCAATTTCCTTGGCGTACGCCCAGCGGTTCTTCGGATCGAGGTTAGGCAGCTCCCAGTAAAGGAACTGATGCTTCTGCTGCTTGCGGTCCGCTGCCTGCGCGGTAACGAGCGTTGGGACAATCGAGATGCCGTCAGTATCCCTCGGTGCCGTTGCCCCAGCCAGTTCCGCTGCGGTTGGCATGAAATCCTGGAAGCCCCAAGGTAGATCGCTTACCACGCCGGCTGGGATGTGTCCAGGCCAACTGGCGATCATCGGGACGCGAATCCCGCCCTCATACAGATCCCATATCCCGCCGCGCAGCGGGCCGCTGCTGTGGAAGTATTGATCGCCATCGGATAGCGGCAGCGGTCCGTTATCGCTCGTCAGGAAAACCACGGTGTTTCGGTCGATCTTCAGTTCCTTAAGCAGCACCATGATTCTGCCCACGTCGCGATCCATACGGGTGATCATGGCCGCGTAAGTGGCATGCGCTTCTTGTTGCTTCGCATATCCTTTTTTTTCGAAGACGCGCTCCTCGAATTTGCCCTGGTACTCGGCCAGCGAATCTTCCGGAGCAAGCAACTCCGGATGCGGAATCGTGAAAGGCACGTAACAGAAAAATGGTTTGCTCTTGTTCGCCCGGATGAAATCGAGCGCCTTCCCGGCTATCGCATCATGCGAATAGGTGGTGCGGCGGCCGTTTTCGTTCCCCGCCAGTCGATATTCCCGCTCGTTCTGGTAAAGAAACTCAGGGTAATAAGAGTGGGCGTGGCTCTGATTCAAGAAGCCGAAGAACTGGTCGAAGCCCTTGCGAGTTGGAATACCAGGCGTATCCAGTTCTTCGCCCAATCCCCATTTTCCAAAGCAGCCGGTGACATAGCCGGCCTTTTTCAGCACCTCGGCGACCGTGGTTTCCTCGGGCAATAACGACCCCACGCCGTTGGCGCGGATCGGCGTGTGGCCCATGTGATAGCCGGTCATAAGCACGCTTCGCGAAGGCGCGCATAGGGAGCAGCCGGCATAAGCATCGGTGAATCGCATTCCTTCGCGAGCCAGGCGGTCGATATTAGGCGTTCGAATCTTGTCCTGTCCGTAACAGCCAACGTCTCCGTATCCCAAGTTGTCGGCAAGAATGAAAATAATATTGGTACGAGGGGCGGCGGCCGCGCGCGGCTGCCAGGGGGCGGCCAGCATACCGGCCGCGGTTGCCAAACCTCCGGCTGCCTGGCACAGGAAATCCCGTCTATGGATGCGTTTCATGCGCTCCCTCGTCATTTGGGCTTGTAGAACACCAGGGCCAGCCGATAGTCTATGTTGTCGATTTTACCGCCGGATACCATGGGCCTGCCTGGTTGGGGTTTGACCTCGACTACACCTACAAAATAGACGGTACCGTCCGGCCCTGTGTCCCCGGCGGTCATGCCGTACACGCGGCGCCCGTCCTTCGATACCATGGCGCCCAGGTTCTCCATCTTCCCGGTGTCGATATTGTAGGTAATCAGGTAGACATTGCCCCACTTGGGTGTATTGAAATGGTCAAACTCGTGGTCACTGGCAGCGTAGTAGAGCTTGCGATCGCGGCCCAACGCAAAACCGAGGTTTGTGAAAGGGATATCGCGCCGATTCTCGAATCCGGGAGCACACATCTGCCCAAGCTGCCGCACCTCACCCTCTTTTCCGGCTTTCGGATCGAAGGAGAACAAGAGCCCCGCGCTTTCGTCCAAACCATAAAACCGGCTGGTCTTGTCGTCCCAAGCTACAACTCGCCAGGCGGTTTCCGATTTCCCGTAATCGCGGCCCAGCGATATGCCTTTCTGCCGGAGCGGGATGTGCACGGAAAGCTCCCGAATCTCGTCGGTGCGAGGGTCGTACTTGAAAACTTGGCCAATGCCGAAGGACCCGTACACGTTCCCTTCCCTGTCGATGCCCAGCGTTCGGCAGATTGAGTCCCAGTTACTGACACGGCCCTTGTCCACCGATTTGCGTTTGGCGACGTCGTAGTAAACAAAATGGCCCCGGGGCGAGGCCATGCCGTAAATGCGATTGAACAGCGGGTCGTAGGCGCCCGTATTGATGCTCTGATCTCGGAGGCCACCCAAGCCAAAGTCCTCGATGCGGTTGGTCTTGGGGTCGAAGGCCATCCAATGGAACCCGGGATATCCTTCTTTTGTACCGAGCCGCGCCCAATTGAACCACCAGCCCCGCTGGGTGCCGAAGTAGATGCGGCCGTCCTTGCCCTCGCCAAATTTTGCGTGGATCTTGGACTGCGGACCGAGTCGCCGCAGCGCCTCTCCGGCGGCCTCGGTCAAATTGCCCCCATCGTGCATGCGGTCGGTCTTGGGGTCGTAGTAGGCGAGGTGACCATCGCCACCATGGTTGCACAGTCCCACATAGACTTTGCCGTCGCTGGCGGCGTAGAGCGCTGACCAATTCCCGTCCATCGTCTCCAGCCCGGTGAACTCCCGATACTCGACCGTGACCGTACGAGAGGGCAAGTTGGCGCCGAAAAGACCCGCAACCGACAACACTAACAGCACCAATAAAACCGTTTGCTTTTTCACGTCCGTTTCCTCCACGCGCCTACTGCAGCGGCTCATTGACCCTTAGTTTTGGAAACCGCCGGTTTCCTGCGCTCCATCTCTGGATAATAGAGATACAGCTTGGATTTCCGCTCGGTCTCGCCAAGATAGACGGTGCCGTCGTTTCCGATAGCCAGCGCATCGATCACCCAGGCTTGCCAGGCGTAGTACGGCCGGCGATTGACCTCGATCAGGCCCAGCATGGCGTACACGCCGCGAGCCGGATCGTAGGAGAAGAGCCGAGCAGGTTCGTCGTCGTCCCCTCCGATCCCATAGAGCTTGTCGTTCGGCGCAATCACCAAACCGCGAATCCGATACTGGTTGAGTGGCTTCCCCAGGTTGTCCATCTCCAGCGTCTTCGGATTGAGCCGGAACAGATAGCCATCCGAGGTACCTCCGTAGAAAATCCCGGAGGGATCTTTCGCCCAGGCATCCACGCGGTTGTACGGTTCGCGGCCAAGCACCGTGGGCGCTGTCAACTTCAGTTTCTCGAGCCGCCGTTTCTCGGCGTCGAAGCGGTAAATCGATCCATTTTCGCCGGAACAGAAAACGTTGCCGGCGTCGTCCACAGCCAACGCCCGGGAGATGTTCTTTTCGTTCTCAAACTTCTCGCCCGGCATGATGTTCTCGGCCACTTTGCCATGCACGGCGAATTTCGCCGCCGCGATGTCATAACTGAAGAACTGGCCGTGCGGGTAGCTAAGACCGTAGATGCTGTCTCGCTCCCGGTCGATCGCCAGCGTGTACACCGCTTCGCCGCGGATCGGGATTCCCAGGTCGGTAACATCCAGCGGCGTATCGATGCGAATGGGCTTTGACTCGTCGTTCTTGGGGATGTACTTGAGCAGATGGCCGCCGGCGTACCCCTCGTAGCCCTGCCCGTTGTTGTCCACCTGTTTGGCGGTACCGATATACACATAGCCGGCCTTGGAAATGACCAGCGACCGGTGGACGGTCGTCACCCCTTGCAGAAAGCCCAGGGGCTGGACGTAGCCGTTCTCCGGGAAGAGGACAAAGAGGTGACTGCGCGTGCCGCTGGTGGCCCCGTAAAGAGCCCCGCCTGGAGAAACGGCAAGCGCGCGGATAGCGCACTCGTCCGACGGAATCACGTCGATTGGTGGATAGCCCAGGTCGCGCAGGTCGATGCGCACCTGGCTGACCATCCGGCTGGAATACTCTGTCGTGCGGAAGCCTTGTCCCATGCCCGCCGAGGCGAGCAGAAAAGAGAGCACTACGGTGAATGCAAAGATGCGTCGGTTCATACAGTTTTCCTCGGCTGATAAGTAATGAGGGCCAGGCGGTAGTAGATGCCGCTGGACCTGGGGCTTGCCTCGTTGAGCTTACCCGGCTCGGGGTGGACCTCAACCGAGCCGACAAAATGGATGGTTCCGTCTGCAGCCGTGTCGCCCGCAGTGGCGCCAAACAGGCGGCGACCGTCGTCGGGCGTCATGACGCCAAGATCCTCGATCTTTCCTGTGTCCACCGCGTATGTCATCAGGTGGGGCGGCACCCAGTGCGCAACCGCGATGAACTCGTAAATCCATTCGCTGGCCGTGTAGTAAAGCTTGCGATCGCGGCCCATCGCGAAGCCCAGACTGGCATACGCCACGTTCCGGCTGTTCTCCGTTCCAGGGACACACAACTGCCCCAGTGCGCGAGTTTCACCCTCCTTACCGGCCTTCGGATCGAAGGAAAACAGAATCGTCGCGCTCTCTTCGACGCCATAGAAGCGCCGCGTTTCCGCGTCCCAGAGAATGGCGCGCCAACCGGTTTCCGACTTGCCGTAGTCGCGCCCCAGCGAAATGCCCTTCTCCCGAATGGGAATGTAGACGGGAAGATCACGCAGGGTATCGGTGCGGGGATCGTATTTGAAAATCTGCCCGCGCCCGAAGGTCCCGTAGACGTTTCCCTCCTCGTCGAAACCGAAGGCACGGCAGAGCGATTCCCAGTTGTTGACCCGGCCCTTATCGACTACTTTGCGCTTGGCGACGTCGTAGTAAACGAAATTCCCGTGTGGCGCTGTGATCGCGTAGATACGGTGGAACCGCGGCTCGTAGTCCCCGCTTTGAAAACCGTAGTTGGGAATGGCAAGACCGAAATTCTCCACGCGATCTGTTTTCGGGTCGTAGGCCATCCAGTGCGCACCGGGATAACCTTGCTTAGTGCCAATTTGCGCCCAGTTAAACCAATACCCGCCGTCGGTGCCGAAGTACATACGCCCGTCCGGACCTTCACCGATTCTGGTGTGGATTTTCGATTGGCGCCCGCGCTTCAGGTGGGATTCGCCGGCGTGCCAGGTCATGTCGCCCAGGTCGTGCAACTGGTAGGTTTTCGGATCGAAATACACCAGGCGTGCGCTGCCGCCGTGCTGAACCAGGCCGACATAAATCCGGCCATCACGCGCGACCTTCAGCGCCGAGAAGTTGCCGTCCATCTCCTCCATTCCTGGGAAGACGTGGTACTCGACCCGCACCGTGCGCTGCTGCTTAGCTTGTGCCGGCGCCCGTGTTGCCAGCACGCCCGAGCCGATGCATCCGATCAGGCCTCCTACGACGCTTCGCCGATTTAACATTTCTACCCTCCGTTGTCCGCGTTATGCCTTCTCCAACTGGAGCAACACCAAGTTGTAGATCCTCAACTGCTGCACACGGAATACCGCCGTCCGGACTGAAACAGAGTCCTCTAATGCCGAGGCCTCGGCGAGTACGTTTCCTCATCGGGCTGCGTACCTGCTCGCGAACTTGACCGCTGTTTCGTCGCCGTACCGGCGCCCCCAGTCGAGCAACTCCCGGCTTAGTTCCTTGACGCGAGCCTCCGAACCCGAAGCGCCAAACAGGTTCTTGGATTCGCCGGGATCCTGAGCCAAATTATAGAGCTCGTCCATGCGCCGCTCCGGCTCACGCGGGAAGCCGCGCAGGATGAGTTTCCAGTCCTTGGTTACGACCGCTCGCTCGATGGCGCGCCGGCCATTTGGCGGATCATCGAACAGGCAGGTCAGCCAGACGGGCGCGCCCGCCAGGTTCTGCAGGAAAACCGGCTGGTCCCAGTTGTCCCGTCCATCTCGCACGACCTTCAACAGATCGCGCCCTTGTACCTCGGGTGGAATAGGTATACCCACGGCTGCCAGGATTGTCGGCATGACATCAATTAGACTGGCGCCGCTATTCCACACCTTCCCTTTGGGCAATACCCCCGGCCATCGCAAGAGCAAAGGGACGCGGGAGCTGTCGCCATAGGACACCGTCTTGTGGGTCGAGAAGGGACGCCGCCCGAACGTTTCGCCATGATCCGAAGTGAAAATGACCAGAGTGTTGTCAGCCAGCCCGAAACGATCAAGCGCTGCCAACAGCCGCCCGACGTTCCAATCTAAGTCCGAGACCGCCCCGTAGTACTCCTTTGGTTCCAGGTTCGTCCTCTCGTAAAGCGCGACGAACTTTTTGGGAGCGGTAAATGGCGTGTGTGGCGGATAATACGACTGGCAGAGCAGGAACGGCCTTGAGCGGTTCTCTTCGATGAAGCGCAGGCCGTGGTCCGTTTCCGCGTCCGGCCGGTACGGCGATGTTTCTTCCTCACCCAGCCAGTGGACAGGCCGTATTCTATTGTAACCAATGTAGCGATCGAACAGGTGCGTCCATAGATCCCTCTCGCCGAGATGCCACTTGCCTACCCATGCGGTGCGGTAGCCGGCTTTCTTCAAAAGTATCGGAAAGTTCACCGACAGGCGGTAGGCCGGATCCGAGACAGGGTCCGATTCTTCCATGACATTGCCAATCAGCCGGTGCGTGTGCGGGTAGAGGCCGGTAATCAGCGAGGCGCGCGCAGGGCTACACAGTGCCTGAGGCGTGTACGCATTGGTGAAGCGCACTCCCTGGGCAGCTAGGCGATCGAGGTTCGG
>Ga0315279_10003209_pt1 | contig 23169 bp, 19 predicted proteins | sample YL17G06_20_MG_FD_203694 | JGI IMG/M metagenome (GOLD analysis project Ga0315279, IMG submission 203694) | Sediment microbial communities from Yellowstone Lake, YNP, Wyoming, USA - YL17G06_20 | ecosystem: Environmental > Aquatic > Freshwater > Lake > Sediment | place: USA: Wyoming | collected...
ACGGCCTCCCGCTCGGGACCTCGCCGGAGACATGGAACGTCGAGCGGCCGGACATCGTCCAAAGAATCCACACGGATTATTTCGAGGCGGGATCGGACGCCGTCTCGACCAATAGCTTCGGTGGGAACAAAATCAAGCTGGCCGCCCATGGCCTGGAAGGCCGTGCCCGCGAGCTGAACTTGGCCGCGGCCCGCGTCGCCCGCCGGGCGGCTCCGGACGGGAAGTTCGTTGCCGGAAGCATGGGACCCACAGGCAAGTTCCTCCAGCCCCAGGGAGAGTTCACTGAAGCGGAGTTCGAAGAGGCCTACGGCGAGCAGGCCGGCGCCTTGGCCGAGGGCGGAGTCGACCTCCTGATCATCGAGACGCAATATGACCTCAAGGAGGCCCTGGCGGCTCTGAAGGGCGCCCGGCGCGCGGCCCCCTCCCTGCCCGTTTTCGTCACCCTGACCTTCAACAAGTTTCCCCGGGGCTATTTCACGCTGATGGGGAACACCGTCTCCCTCAGCGTCGAAGCGCTGGAAAAAGAAGGGGCGCGGGCCGTGGGCGCCAATTGTACCCTCAACAGCGAGGATATGGTCGGGCTGGTCCGGGCCTTCCGGGAGGCGACGAAGCTTCCCGTCATCGCCCAGGCCAACGCGGGGAAGCCGGCGCTTTCCGGGGATGGGCAGGTCTCTTATTCGCAGGGCTTGGAAGACTATGTCCGGTTCATCCCGGAGATGCTCAGGGCGGGCGCGAACATCATCGGCGGCTGCTGCGGAACCGACCCGGGGTATATCCGGAAAATGGCGGAATTCATCTTAAAATAGAAATCTTCATCGAAAGGAGAAAAGCATGGTCCGGGAAGAACTTTTCAACGACATTCGGAAGGCCATCGTGGAGGGCGACAAACCGAGGGCCCGGGATCTGGCCCGGGAGGCCATCGGCTTGGGGGCCGACCTCAACGAGGTCATTGACAAGGGCTACGTGCCGGGGATCCAGGCTGTCGGAGAGCTCTGGGAAAAGGGGGAATATTTTCTGCCCGAGCTTATTTCAAGCGCCGAGTGCATGAAGGCTGCTATGGACATCCTTCAGCCGGAGATGGCCAAGGCGAACATCAAGTCCAGGTCTTTGGGCAAGGTCGTGATCGGGACGGTCGAAGGCGACATCCATGATATCGGGAAGAACCTGGTGGCATCGATGCTCCAGGCCAACGGCTTCGAGGTCTTCGACCTCGGCGCCGACGTCAAACTGGAGAGGTTCATCGAGAAGGCCGAGGTCGAAAAGGCGGATATCATCTGCCTCTCGGCCCTACTGACGACGACGATGCTCAACCAGAAGAGGTTCATCGAGATGCTCAGGCAGAAAGGCCACTACGGGAAATACAAGGTCCTCGTGGGAGGAGCGCCGGCCACCCGGAAGTGGGCCGACGACATCGGGGCCCAGGGCTATGCCGAGAACGCCGCCCTGGCGGTGAAGGCGGCCAAGGCTGCGATGGCCAAGTGAGCGGGGAGAAAACATCATGATCCAGACCAAGAGACCCAAAGTTGAGCTCCTGAGCGCGGAGTTCATCGAGAAGATTGTCGACGAGGCCTGCCTCCTCCTGGAAAAGCAAGGCATCTTCGTCGAGAACCACGAAGCCATGGAATTGCTGGCGGCGGCCGGGATGAAAGTCGATCGCTCCACCCAGAGGGTCCACCTGACCCGGCGGTTGGTCGAGGCCGGCCTTGCGACGACGCCGTCGGTCATCAAATTGTATGACCGCTCGGGCTTGAAGGAATATATCATCGGCGGAGACGAGATCCACTTCGATCCGGGTTCGGCGGCCGTATCCATCCTGGACCACAAGACGCAGGCCGAGCGCAAGGCAGACACTGCCGATCTCATCCGCCTCTACCGCCTCGTCGAGACCCTGGAGAACATCGACCTCCAGAGCACGGCCCTCATCAGCGCCGACGTCCCGCATACGATCGCGGACGCCTACCGTCTCTACCTGGGGCTCCTCCACTCGGCCAGGCCGTTCATCACGGGAACATTCCGGGTCGAAGGCTTCGCGGCCATGCGCGACATGCTGACGGCCGTCCGGGGAAGCTCCGAAGGGCTTCGGAAAAAGCCTCTGGCCATCTTTGATGCCTGCCCATCCCCTCCCCTCAAATGGAGCAACCTCACCACCCAAAGCCTGATCGATGCGGCCCGGGCCGGCCAGCCGAGCGAGCTCATCTCCATGGGTCTCACGGGCGCCACCTCGCTCGTGACCCTTGCCGGGACGCTCGTCCAGCATGTGGCCGAGAACCTCTGCGGCACGGTCATTTGCCAGTTGGCCAAACCGGGGGCCCCCGTCATCTTCGGCGGTTCTCCCGCGAGCTTCGATATGCGGAAAGGTACGACGCCGATGGGGGCCATGGAAACGATGATGATCGATTCGGCCTACGCCCAGATCGCCAAGCGCCTCGGCATGCCGACCCACACCTACATGGGCATGAGCGACTCCAAGATCAACGACTCCCAGGCCGGGCTGGAGACGGGCATGGGCGCGGTCCTCGCGGCCCTGTCGGGTATCAACGTCATTTCCGGGCCCGGGATGCTCAACTTCGAGAGCGCTCAGAGCCTGGAGAAGCTGGTCATCGACGACGAGATCTGCGGGATGGCCCGCCGTCTCGTCCGTGGCATTGAACAGAGGGACGATATCCTGGCCGTGGACAAGTTCGAAGAGCTGGCCGCGGGGGCGCAATTCCTTTCGCTGACCCACACACGGAAGTGGTACAGGAAAGAACACAGCTTCCCCAAAATCATCGACAGGGACACGTATGAAGCTTGGGTTTTGCTCGGGAGGAAGTCGATGGAAGACAGGGCCGCCGAAGACGTCGAACGAAGGCTTGCCATGCCCGACGCGGCCCCCTTGGAAGCAGACAAGGCCGGCGAGCTCCGGAAGATCATGCTGGACTATGCCAAAGCCATGGGGGTTTCTTCGCTCCCGGAGTCCGGGACCTGATGGCCGGGGAAGAACGGGAGGCGTCAACATGCCCCGGCTGATCGGGGGCCCTCCGGACATCGTGATCTCCTTCGAGGAACGGAGGGTCCTCGTCCGGCTGGGCTACAGAAAGCCCGTCGGCGACATCGATCCGGGAATCAAGCTCGTCGTCCACGAGGAGGCCGAGAACGCGAAAAAACTCGTCCGGCCGCGGGTCCTGGCGGCCATCCTCGACTCCGCTGAGCTTCCGGACCATCCCATTTTCCGGAACGCCGAAAAGGCCGCCCTCTGCCTTTGCACCATAGGCTCGGAACTGGAAGGGACGGTGGCCAGGCTGATGTCCGACGGAGACATGCTCAGGGGCCTTGTTCTCGACTGGCTGGGGTCCGAGGCGGTCGCCTGCGTCTCGAAGCAGGCCGAGGCCTGGCTGAAGAAGGAAGGACCGGCCCTGGGACTTTGGCCGGGCAAGAGGTTCGCCCCGGGCTACAAAGGGTGGGACGTCTCCGGCCAGAAGCTCATCTTTGCCGTGCTCCCGGCCGCGGAAATCGGGGTGAGCCTGACGGAGTCCTTCATGATGATGCCCCGGAAGTCCTATTCGTTTCGGATCAATTATTTCAGAGACAAGGCGCTCGCGACAGGAAAGCAAAATCAGTCATCTGAACATCGCGGTCATTGAAGGCCTTCCGGCCTCAGTCGAGCTCGTATTCCTGGAGGTATTCCGGAACCTCGACAGGCCAGCCCCGGCCCCGGCGTAGCTCCGCCCCGAGCTTGAGGGGGACCTCTTTTTCGCCGTGGGTCAGGAAGAGCGTCCGCGGAGGCGATTCCAAGGCGTCGAGCCAGCGGAACAACGCCTTCCGGTCGGCGTGGGCCGAGAACCCGAGGATCTTCTCGATGCGGGCCATGACCGGAAGCTCCTGTCCGAGGATGCGGACACGGCGGTTCCCCTCGAGGATCTGGCGGCCGAGCGTCTCTCTGGCCTGGAACCCCACGAAGAGGATGGTGGACTCGGGCCTTGAGATGTTCCTGAGAAGATGCTGTTTGATCCGCCCTCCCGTGCACATGCCCGAACCGGCCATGATGACGCAAGAGCCTTTGATCGCGTTGATCGCCTTGGACTCGTCGATGGTCCTAATGAATTTCAGGCCCGGGAATTCGAAGGGCTTGTTTCCTTCACGAAAAAGTTTCAGGGTCTCTTCGTCCAGGCACTCGGGGTGGCGTTCGAAGACGCTGGTCACATTCACGGCCATCGGACTGTCGAGGAAGATGATGATGGGGGGAAAGCATTTCTCCCGGCGGAGCCGGCCGAAATGAAACATCAGCTCCTGGGCCCGTTCGATGGCGAAGGTGGGGATAACGACGTTGCCGCCGGCTTCGATCGCCCGGTCTATGATGTTGCAGAGCAGTTTCTCGACGTCCTTCATGTCCTCGTGGTCACGGTCGCCGTAGGTCGTTTCCATGACGACATAATCCGCCCGTTTAAACACGGAAGGGTTGCGGACGATCGGCTTGTCCCACTGGCCGATGTCTCCCGAAAAAACAACGGTCCTCTCTTCTCCGTTTTCCCGGCCCCGGACCTCGAGCATGGATGAACCCAGGATGTGCCCCGCGTCGTGGAACGTGACCGAAACGCGATCATTGAGGGCCGCGGGCGCGTCGTATCCAACCTCATCGACGAGGGGCAGGGCCCGTTGAACGTCCTCGACGGTATAGAGCGGGATTTCTTCGTGAGGACCGCGACGGCCCTCCTTCTGATGGCGCTTTTTCTTGAAGGCCGCGTCTTCCTCCTGGATCCTGGCGGAGTCCATAAGGACGATTGACAGGAGGTCGGCCGTGGCCGGGGTCGTCAGGATCCTTCCGGAAAAACCCTGCCGAACCAGCCTGGGGATAAGGCCGCAGTGGTCGAGGTGGGCATGGGTCAGAAGCAGGAGATCGATATTCCTGGGAGGGATGGGAAATGGGTCCCAATTCCGTTCGAGAAACGACCGTTCCTGGTAGAGGCCGCAGTCCACGAGGATGCTCAGGCCGCCGGCTTCCAGCGAGTAACAGGAGCCGGTCACCTGTTGGGCCGCCCCGAGGAAACGGAGTTTCATCAGGTGTTCCTTGCCACCCAGTCCTCCCAGCTCGCGAGGCGCGGGAAGTACATGAAGACGAGGACCAGGGAGACGGCGAGGAGGGCGTAGAAGTCCTTGTTCAGCCCGCCGATGAGGAAGAGGACGAGTCCCAGGATCGCCGGGACCTCGCTGAGGCAGACCGTGAGGATGGAGGCCCGGAAAAGTTTCTGGACGGCGATCTTGACCGTGTCTCCGGGGGCGTGCTTGAGGAGGAGCGACTGGAGGAGCCGGATGACGAGGACCTCGAGGACGGCGAGGCCGTAGAAGACATAGCGGAAGGTCGTCATCTCCGGAAGAGGGGCGAAACCACGGAAGGGCTTGAGCTGGGTCCGCAGGACCTCGACGACGATAAGATAGACGAAAAGACTGACGATGATCGTGATGCCGATCATGGAGGCCGTTTTGTAGGACCTCTTCAGTTCCTCCCGATTCTCCATGGCATCCTCCTTTCCCTGAATACGCAACCCGATTATAGCATTAAAATCGGGCCTGGACGCCAGCGTCGCCGAATACGGCGTCATCGATGTCGGGACGTTTCTTAGGAGATAGGGCTATTTCTTTTTAAAATAGACGCTTTTTCGTGATCCTGGTGATGAGGAACTCTTTGATTTTGTCGAAAAAAGCTTTGCCCCAGCCCGGGAGGCGGCTGTTGAGCATGTAGTTGTTGACGGTCGAGACTTCGATATATTTGCCTTCCCGGATCAGGATGTCACGGAGGGCCGTCCACTTCGCCTCGTCTTCTTTCTTCATCGGAGCGCAGGTCTCCTCCTTCTCTGAGACGGTGAGCTGGAAGCCCTGACCGTCGATGACGCGGACATCGTTCTTCTTCGCGAACGCGAAGGCCGCTTCTTCGACCTTGGCCTCTTCGGCTTCTAGGCCTTCGATCTGTTTCTTCAGCTCTTTCTTTTTTTCCTCGAGCTCCGCGTACCTGGCCACCAGGACGACGCCCTCATCTTTCAGGTACTCATTCTCGGGAAGCTTCTTCATCGCCTCGGGATGCTTCCACTCCGGACAGATGTCCTGAAAGCCGCACCAGGCGCAGAGAGAGCTCCTCTTCGACGGGAAATCCGCGCAGGCCTCGATCTCCCTGACCCTCCGGACGATGTCCTTTTCGAGTCCGGCCAGTTTTTCCGCCGTCCGGCTCGACTCGATCCGCTTGTTAAAACGAAGGTAGTGCCAGATGAGCCTGACGCGATCGGCGTCGGGCCACAGGCTTCTGACGGCGAGGTGGTAGAGGCCGAGCTGGTCGTCCCCGTCAACTTCCGCTTGGGTCGGCAGGCTCCCTGAAGTCTTGTAGTCGTGGATCTCGTAGATCTTTTTCTTGTCGTTCCAATCCAGCCGGTCGATGTAGCCCAGGAACTCGACTTCCCCTCCGTCACCGCGGAGCTTGAATTCGACCCTTTTTTCGGTCGCGACGACCTTGGCCTGATCGAAAGGTGCGTATTCGCCGTAGTAATCATCGAGGCATTTCCGGCCCTCCCGGCGATAGTCGTTTTCGGAGAGATCGGACTTGACGACCTTCACGGCGGTGGTCATGTTTTTTTTCCAAAGGTCCTCATAACGTCCGATAAGCCAATCCCGTGGCTTGACGACGCCGTTCCTGACGAAGCCGTAGAGCTCGTCGAGAGCCTCGTGGGCGCGGCTGCCCATGAAGGCTTCGATGGTCTCTTTATCGGCCTTCAGATGGTCCACGTATTGGTACTTGTACCTGAGCCGGCAGCCCTCGAAAGTCCCGATCCGGCTGATCGAATAGATGGTTCCCATGTCCCCTCCTCAATCGACGTAGAGCAGGAGCCCCTTGAGGTACTCCGTTTCCGGGTGGAAGATATTGACCGGATGGTCCGGGGCCTGGCGGTGCCTCTGGAGGATCCGGACGTTCCTCGATGCCTCGACGGCGGCCTCGAAAACGATCTGCTGGAAGAGCCGTTCGTCCACAAAATGGGAGCAGGAAAAGGTCAGAACGAACCCCCCTGCCGAGACCTTCTGGAGCGCGAGACGGTTGATGTCTTTGTATCCCCTCCCGGCTTGCGGGACGTCGGTCTTTCGCTTGGCGAAAGCTGGAGGGTCGAGGATGAGGAGGTCATAGCCCGACACCGACCCGCGCAGGAACGCAAAGACATCGGCTTCGATAAAGCCATGCTCTTCGGGGTGGAGGCCATTGAGGAGGAAGTTCTGCTTCGCCATCTCGAGGGCTGGGCCCGACGTGTCCACGGAATCCACCCGGGACGCCCCGCCCAGCAGGGCATAGACGGAGAACCCGCCCGTATAAGAAAAACAGTTGAGCACCCGCCTTCCCGCGGCCAGCGAACCGGCCAGCTTCCTCATCTCGCGTTGGTCAAGGTAGAAGCCCGTTTTCTGGGATTCGGCGATGTCCACCAGGAAGTCGAACCCGTTCTCCCGGATGAAGACCTTTTCGACTTGTCCTCCGAAGAGGAACCCCGCTTTGTCTCCCAGCCCCTCTTCCCGGCGCGACAGCAGGTTTGATTTTTCGTAGATCGATGCGGGACCAAGCTCTTGGACCAGCGTCTCGACGATAAAATCCCGCAGCTTCTCCATGCCGAGAGTCGCGATCTGGATGACGAGGGTCGTGTCGTACTTGTCCACGATGAGGCCGGGGATGCCGTCCCCTTCGGCATTGATCAGGCGATAGGCGTTCGTTTCCTTCCCATCGCCGAAAAACTCATTCCGGACGGCAATCGCCCTTTGGACGTTCTTCCGGAGAGCGGTGAACGGGTCTCCGGGGCCGAAGCTCACCATCCGGCCGATGATGGAACATTTCCTATTGAAATAGGCGTATCCGAGCGAAGCTCCTTCATGGCTTGAAACGGGGTACATCCCGCCGTCGATGAGGCTCCCGGGAAGGCTTTCGACCGCCCCCGAGAAGATCCAGTGATGCCGGTTCCTGATCGGTTTGTCCTTGCCTTTGTCGAGGACCACGGCCTTGTCCGTCATGACACGCATCCTTTCGTTCCCTCGTCCCGACGCCCCCGGGGAAAGACGGTCGCGGCCACAAGGCGATCGGGCTCGGTCAGGTCGAAATCTCCCAGGTGTCCCGGTTCGACCCAACGGACTTCATCATGATCATGACACCGGATCTCCCCGTCGAGCAGGCGGGTTCTGAAAGCCATTAACTCGATGGAAAGCCCGGACGTTTCGAACGGAACGGAGCACAGAAATTCCCCTGCTTCGACCTCGACGCCCATCTCTTCGCGGAGTTCCCGCCGCAGGCATTCCTCCGGGCTCTCCCCCGCTTCGATCTTCCCTCCCGGAAACTCCCATAGGCCTTCGAAGCGGTCGCCCTTCTTCCGCCTGGCGATGAGGACCTTGCCGCCGCGCTCGATGACGGCCGCGGTTACCTTGACAGAGGGTCCGCCCGATCCTTCAGACTTTGTTCGATCGTTCACTTCACTCATATTACCGGGTTGTCCGAATCTTGACAAGCTTTTCCCCTCTAACCTTCGGCCGCGTCTTTGTGCTACAATCGCCGCATGATGAAGATCGCGTTTCTAGCTTCCGAGGTCATCCCGTACGCCAAGACCGGAGGTCTGGCGGACGTCGCCGGCGCCCTGCCCAAGTATCTGAACAAGCTCGGGGCCGACGCCAGGCTCTTCATGCCCCTATACCGGGAGGTCAGAAAAAAGCGCCTGGCTCTCGAGACCGTCCTGGACCATGTCGAAGTGGATTTAGGCGGCCGGAAGACGGCCTTTGCCGTAAAACACCATTCCGGAAACGGTTTTCCCGTGTATTTCATTGAAAAGGATGAGTATTTCGACCGTGATTTCCTTTATGGGACCGCGGCCGGCGATTACCCGGATAACGGCGAACGTTTCGGGTTCTTTTCCATTGCGGCCCTCGAGACCGTCAAGCGGCTCGGGTTCGCCCCGGACATCCTGCACTGCCATGATTGGCAGTCGGCCGTCGCCTTGGCGTATCTCAAGACGACCCATGCCGCCGATCCATCCTTTGCGGGAACCCGGTCGCTTTTCACCATTCACAACCTGGCCTATCAGGGGCTTTTCGAAAAAGATGTCCTTGGGAAGATCGGTCTGCCCGAATACCTCTTCAACTTGAACGACCTGGAGTTCTGGGGGAAGGCGAACTTCCTCAAGGCCGGGATCCTCTATTCCACGGCCGTCAACACCGTGAGCCCCCGCTACAGCCGCGAGATCCAGACGCCGGAGTTCGGCTGCGGCCTGGACGGGCTCCTGCGGAGCCGGTCCAAGGTCCTCTTCGGCCTGCTGAACGGTGTCGATTACGCGGCCTGGGACCCCGCGACGGACACGCTCATTCCCTCGCTGTACAATCCTTCGGACCTCACGGGCAAGAAGGTTTGCAAGGCGGAGCTGCTGAAGACGTTCGGCCTCACCGGAGGGACGGAAATTCCCGTCGTCGGGATTGTGTCTCGTTTGGCCGCCCAGAAGGGGTTGGACATCGTTTATGACGCTCTGCCCTCCCTCTTCGCGCTCGGCGTCCGGCTCGTGGTCCTGGGAACGGGAGATGAGAAGATCCAGAACGACCTTATGGAAGCTCTGAAGTTTTATCCCGTCCAGCTCGGACTCAAGATCGCTTTTGACGAAAGGATCGCCCACACGATCTACGCCGGGAGCGACCTCTTTCTGATCCCCTCCCGGTATGAACCCTGCGGCCTGACCCAGATGTATAGCCTTCGCTACGGCACGGTCCCCGTTGTCAGGGCCACCGGCGGGCTGGACGACAGCATCCGGGAGTTTGATCCCGCAACCGGAACCGGGAACGGATTCAAGTTCGAGGTCGCCTCGCCGGACGCCCTTATCGGCGCCGTCAAGAACGCTCTGGCCGCCTTTGGGCGACCGCACGACTGGCAGGCCCTTGTCCGGAACGCTTTTGACAGCGATTTCTCATGGGAGAAGTCCGCCGGGGAATACATGGACCTCTACAGGAAGGTCGCCGAACTTTAACGTTCCTTTCACCGCCCGCCTGAAGGCGGTGAAATCGGGAGGAAATAAAAAACCAGACAGACCAAGACAAGAGATGCGGAATATTTCATGGTTTCTCCTCCGATCCAACGATTCTTATCGGATCAACAAAAGCGCCTTTTGACGTCCGTCGGCGAACGCGCAGCCCTCCGTCGTGAAGATGGCGTCTTCTTCGTAGCCGACGCGGACGTCCTGGCCGTCCCACTCGGGGACCTTGGTCGTGGCGCTGAATTCGATGGAATACATCGTATTCAGGTGGAGCGGATATTCCCCCCGGAGGCGGGATCCTTCCGGCGCGCTTTCGGGGGCCCGGGCATCGATCGGCGGACCGGCGGCATGGCCATAGACGCCGATAGGATGGGTGTAGATGAGCGGTCGCAGGCCTTCGGCTTCGCCTTTCTTCATGGCGGCATCCACGACCTCATTCCCTGTTCGGCCTTCGCGGAACTCCGCCATGAGGACGTCCGCCAACCGGTTGGCGTTGGCCAAGGCCACCTTCAGGCCCTGCGGCGCGTCCATTTCCCCGGTTTGCAGCACGTAAGCGGACCATTGCATGTCCGTATAGAGACCCAGATACCGGATCCCGATATCACAGTGGAGGAGATCGCCTCTCCGGATGACGTCTTTGTCCTTATATTCGGCTTCCTTTTTTTTGCTCCTCTGGATATCGATCGAGGGATGGAACCAGGGTTCGACGCCGAGGTCCTTCACCCTCTGCCGGAACCACCATTCCACATCCTCTGTTGTCGTGACATCCGGGACGATGACCTTGTTGGAGAAAAAGTCGGCGATAATGTCGTGGCTGATCCCGCAGATGTGACGGTAAACGCTCAACTCCTGCGGGCTCCTGGTCTCCAGCCAGCCGACGCAAAGACGGTCGGCGGAGACCAGCCTTTTAGAGTATTCGGGGCCGAGGGCGCCGACCAGCTTGTCTTTCAGTCCGGCCGTCAAATGATCTCCGTAACCCCAGAGCGGAGAGGCGTCGATCCCGATCTTTTTCGGATTCAACTTCCTGATCGTTTCGGCCAGGCTTTCGAACTGAGTCTTGTTCTTTTTGTCCAGCCAGGTGGGTTTATACCCGGCGTCGTTCCCTATGCTGCCTCCCGATAACTGTTCGACGCCGAGCTCTTTTCCCCGGTCGTGAAACATCAGGATGGAGGTTCGGACGACATACAAGCTGGTCGCGGGAAGCAGGGTGAAGTAGACCGGGCCCGGGTCGGGCTCATTGCTCATGACGAGCCAGAGGTCGATCCCCTCCTGCCTCATCAATTCCGGGAGGATATTGTCCAGCCTCCATTTTAGCCACTCATCCATGATTCGCGCTCGTTCTCTTTCCGGCAGAATGTTCATGCTGTCAACGGCGGCGTTGACTTGGAGGCCGGCGGAAAAAGAAACAGTCAGGATCAAAATCCCCAAAAGGCAAGAGAACAATTTGAGCGCTCGTGCTGCCTTCGCCGCTATCATGCTTTTCCCCTCCTCAAATAGATTTATTTCATCTATCCATCAATGGCCGGCATTTTTCAGTCGGTCTTGGTGCTCAAAACCGTGTCTCGGAAAGCCGCCTGTTATTTATCTTCCCTCAGGTATCGCGCGGCGGTCTCGGGCGGAACGGGGTTGATGTAGAACCCGGTCCCCCATTCGAAACCGGCGACCTTCGTCAGGACGGGAAGGACCTCCATATGCCAATGGAAGTATTGTTCGATCCCCGGCCAGGCCTTTTGGGACACCGTTGGGTTTGGGGCCTGATGGAGGATAAGATTGAAGGGCGGGTCGGAGACCGTCGTTTTCAGCCTGGTCAGGACCGTCTTCAACACCCCCGCCAACGAGGCCAGCTCTTCATCCCCCGCGGACGTGAAGAACGGGGAATGGCGGAGGGGGTAGATGGCCATTTCGAACGGGGACCTGGATGCAAAGGGCGTGATCACGCAAAATCGATCGTTCCGGAGGACAAGGCGTTCGTTGAGGGCCGTTTCCTCCCTAAAGGTCCGGCAGAAGACGCATTCCTTGAGGGTCCGGAAAAGCCTTTCCGAGCCGTAGACCTCTTCTTTGACCCGCTTGGGAACGATGGGGGTGGCCATGATCTGCGAGTGAGGATGGCTGAGCGAGGCTCCGGCCTCCTTGCCCTTGTTCTTGAAGACCTGGACGTACTGGTAGTGGAGATCTTCCTCGATGGCGTTGATCCGTTTCCGGTAGACCTGGAGGACGTCGGAGATGTGGGATGTTTCGAGGTCGCTCAACTCCTTGTCGTGGTCCGGGTTCTCGATGATGACCTCGTGGACGCCGACCCCGGGCATCCATTGGAAGATGCCCTTGGCCGACTTTGGCGGCGGAGCGCCCGGGCTCAGGGCGGGGAACTTGTTCGGCACGACGCGGACCTTCCAGCCCGGCCCGTCGGGGACCGTGCCGCTCTCGCGAAGGGCGAAGATCTCCGGCGGCGTCTTCGATTCGTTTCCCATGCAGAAAGGGCAGAACCCCGACCCGCCTTGTTTCTTCTCCGGCGTTACCGGCCGGAAATCGTCAGGCCTCTTGCTCCGCTCCGAGGCGATGATCACCCATCGTCCGGTGACCAGGTCTTTTCTCAGCTCGGACATCCTAATCCTTGACCAGTTCCCGGACCTTGGCTTTGAGCTCGGCGAGAGACGAGGACTTGACCACGTAGGCGTCGGCGGCCCAGGTCATGAAGTCCTCCTTGTAGCTTTGGTATGCGGTGTTGATGATGATCGGGACGTCCTTCCGGAGGCCCATGATCTGGCCGATGAGTTCCACACCGTCCTTACCCGGCATGCGGATGTCGGTGATGATCAGGTCGAACGTCTTGTTCTTGAGCGCGTCCAGGGCCGAATCCGCGTCGTGGACGGACATCACTTCGTAGCCCTCGGCGGACAGCTCTTCTTCGTAGAGGAGGCAAAGCGGCAGCTCGTCTTCCACGAGGAGTATCTTTTTCATGGCGTGGCGCTCCTTTCCTGGCATTGGAATAACAGGCGGAACCGGGTCCCTTTGCCTTCCCTGCTCTCGACCTCGATCCTGCCGCCGCAGGCGTCCATGACCCTCTTGACGAAGGGCAGCCCGAGACCCATCCCCTTCTCTTTCGTCGTGAAGAAGGGTGTAAAAAGCTTTGCTTTGTCGGCTTCAGCAATCCCTCTGCCCGTATCCTTGACGCTCAAGACGAAGATCTTTTCGTTCTTGGCATAGGCCAGGACCGATATCTTTCCTTCCGCGGGAGTGGCGTCGATGGCGTTTTCCAGGACATTGCGGAAGACTTCCCCGACGTAGGTCGGGTCACAGAGGACCTGGGGCGGGCACTTGGCGATCCGGACGTTCAGCCGGACGCCGCGCCTTTTCACCTTGATCTTGATCTCCGGGCTCTCGATCACCGATTCGAGGATGGGCCGGACGTCGAAGGCGACCGGCTCCTTGAGGGTGACCTTGAGGAAGTGGGCGATCTGGTAAACGACGTCTTCAAGCCTCTTCGTTTCGTCCCGGATGATGCGCAGGTTGCGGTTCTTTTTCTCCTCATCAAGGTCCGGCTGGAGGAGTTGCTCCGTGAAGCCGCCGATGGTCGCGAGCGGGTTCCTGAGCTGGTGAGTGACGAAGACTGCCATTTCGCCCAGGGCGGCCATCTTTTCCGCGTCGACGAGCTTCTTATGCAGGGCGGCGGAGTAGATATAGTTCCCGGCGATCAGAGCGCAGATGACCGCCAGTTTGATGTCCATCGGAGCGATGGGGGCCCCGGTGAAGGCGTTGTCCAGGATGATCTCTCCGAAGACCTCGTTCCTCGCCAGAAGGGGAATGCAGACGAAATCATTCACCCCGATGATCTCCAGAAATTTGGGGTCCACCAGGGGCTCGTTCCGGGCGTCCTTGACCAGGAGAATGTCTTTGTCCCTGGCCGGGAGCGCGGGGATCAGGAGCGCCTCCCCGCCTAGAGGATAGCGCAGGTTCCGGACGCGCCGGCTCAAGGTGTCCTGGCTCTCGCTGACAAGGGAACGGTTGTATTCGATGACCTCGACGTAGCCGATGCCGGGGGTCGACAGGACCTCCCAGATGTTCTGCGCCTCCTGGGCCGATCTCGGGCCGAGCCACATCTCGCCGCGCAGGGTGTCGCCGTCCTTTAGGAAGAGCATGGCCCGGTTGAAACCGACTCCGGAGCCTGACGTCAGGGCGGTCAGCAGGACCAGGAGGTTGTCCTCCATGGAGAAAGGCTGGACAAACCCCTGGGAGATGATCGAGAGGAGCATGAGCTGGCGGGGGGCTTCTTTTTGGACCTCGGAAAAGTAGATGCTGTATTTCTCGATCATGCCGGCTTCCAGTTCTTGGGGACGACGCGCACGCCTTCCTTGCTGATCTTGAAGTTCCTGGCGTCTTCCTCATTTGAGAAGCCGATGGCGAAGCCTTCCGGGATCATGGCCCGCTTGTCGATAATGACTTTCCGGAGCCTGGCCCCCTTCCCGATCTCGACATCTTCGAAGAGGATGGAGTCCTCGACCTCGGCGCCTTCGAGCACCCGGACGCCCGGCGAAAGGATCGAATTGCGGATCGTGCTCCCCGTGATCGAGCAGCCGGAGCTCAGGATGGACCTCCGGATGTCCCCGTTCTCGATGAAAGCCGGAGGGTACTGGGGCCTGTAGCTTCGGACGGGCCAAGAGGGGTCCTTGAGCTGGACCGGAGGGGCCGGCGAAAGGAAGTCCATGTTGGCGCGCCAGTAGGCGTCGATAGTGCCGATGTCCTCCCAGTAATCGTCGAAGACGTAGGCGTAGATCCCGTGCTCACGGACGAGCTTGGGCAGGACGTCCTTTCCGAAGTCATGGGAACTCAAGGGGTTCCGGGCGTCCTTGATCAGGGCCTTGATCAGGACGGGCGTCCTGAACACGTAGACACCCATGGAGATCAGCGTCTTCTCCGGGTCCCAGAGCAGGACGGGCGGCTTCTTGGGCTTCTCCAGGAAATCGATGATCCGGCTTTCCCTGTCGACCTGCATGACGCCGAAACGGGACGTGTCCGCGGCCGAGACGACCTTGGCCAGGACGACGGCGTCGGCGTTCCTGCCGGTGTAGAAATTGAGGACTTTCCCATAATCGGCCCGGTAGATGTGGTCACCGGAGAGGACAAGCACCGCCTCCGGGTTCTCCTGCTGGATGGTGTAGATGTTCTGGAAAACGGCGTCTGCCGTGCCTTCGTACCAGTGATCGCTCACCCGCCCCTGGGCTGGGAGGGAGATGATGTAGTCGCCGCTTTCGGAGTGAAAGATGTTCCAGCCGCGCTGGATATGGCGCTCGAGGGACAGGGACTTGTACTGGTTGAGCAGGGCGATCCGGCGCAGTCCGGAATTAAGGGCGTTCGAGAGGCTGAAATCGATGATCCGGTAGGCGCCGAGGAACGGGACGGAGGGCTTGGCCCTGTCCTTGGTCAAAGGATAGAGCCTCTCTCCTTTGCCGCCGCAGAGGACCATGACCAGGGTTCGTTCAGATAACGCGTCCATCGGGTGTCACGACCTCCTTGAACAGGCTGTCTTCCGTCTCATAGGTCTTCAGAAGCTCTTCTTCTTGTTCGGACAGCTTGCGGCCCGGCTCGAGCCAGCCGGCCAGCCTCGCGGCCCGGTCGAAATGCTCGGCGGCCCTTTTCTGGGCGTAGTCGCGGGCCGTCCCGGTCGAGATGAGGAACGGCCAGTCCGAGCTCTCCAGGAGAAACTTTTCCCTGATGAACTGCTTCCAGACCCGAGAGTCCAGGTCTTTCCGGGACATGAGCCTTGCGGCCTCGTCCTCGATCCGGTAAATATTCTCCCAGATCCAGGACGTATCCTCGTTGAGCCAGATCCAGTGGAAGCCACCCTGTCCCCAGGACCCTTCCGGCAGGGAGACGATCGTCCGCGGAGGAAGCGCTTCGAGCGCGGCCGAGCCCGTCATGGGGCGGACATCGCTCCGGCTGAGACCCTTCAGGACCAGGTAGAGCCACTCAGGCCCTTCGAACCACCAGTGGCCTAAAAGCTCGGTGTCGTAGAGAGCGACGACGGTCCCATCCTCCCGTTCCTTCAGGATGTTTTCGAGGACCGAGATGAAGTGGGCCGCGTGCCCTGCCAGCTGATCCCGCGTCTTTTTCGGATCGTAAGGGGCCTTGTCGCCCAGGCCGGCGCCGCTCGATGTGATCCGCCAGTAACGGTTTCCTCCGGGAAAATGCTTTTTATGGAATTCAAGATACCATCCGTCGCCGGGATAGCCCATGTCCCGGCTCCAAACCTGGGACCCTGAGATCTCATCCCTGACCAGGAATGGGGTATTTGAGGGGTAAGCGAGGTGGGCCGTATAAGGATCGCGGGAAGATTCCTCGGCAGGCCGATACTGGCCCTGGAACTTCTCCCAGAGGAGCTTGAGCCCGGGGAACCGGTCGGCGTAAACCCCTTTGGCTTCGCCACCTTTAAGCAGGTGGGTGTCGACGAAGAAGTAACCGATGCCCTCGGCTCCAAGGATCTCGTCCACTCCCACCCTGGGATAGGGCTCTTTGCTCCCCAGCGGCGGTTTCCAGGTGTATCCGGGACGATAGGCGCATTCGGGGATCCAGAACCCTTTGGGGTCGCGGCCAAAGTGCCGCCGGTAGGTGTGGCAGCCCTGCCGGACCTGGTGGCGGATCGTTTCGTCCCGCGAAAGCAGCGGGAAGTAACCATGGGTCGCGGCCGAGGTCAGAACCTCGATCTGGCCCTGGTCTTGGAGGTCGCGGAAGCCGTCGAGAATGTCCTCATGAAAGGTCTCGTGAAAATCCATCGCCAGCTTTTCATACCATTTCTGCCAGAAGACCGTCAGGGGAAGAAGCTCCCTGTCCCCGGTCCTTTCAAAATTGGCCCTGTCCTTCGCGGCGATCGCGATTTTCATATCGAGGTATTCGCCGAACCCCGCCTTGAACGACTTGTCCTTGAGCTGGTCCGCGAGGACGGGAGTGAAGCCGATGTTGACCCGCGGGGGGACCCCCTCGTCCCGGAGCCGGCGGAAGACGTCGAGCAGGGGCAGATAGCTTTCCGCGGCCGCCTCGTAGAGCCAATCCATCCCGTGCGGCCAACTGCCGTGGGCGAGGACGTAGGGAATGTGACTGTGCAGGACCAGGGTGAAAAACTTATTGGACATTTTTCTCCGCCAACACGATGGCCATTTGAGATCTTCCTTTTCCGGGGAGATGGAGCCTCCAGACCGGAAGAAGACAAAATCCTTGATGGATTATATCATATCCCTCCTCGGACTGGGAAAGCGTCCTGAGTGGGAAAGTCCAGAGCTCGTCGGCGCCCGGCGCCTGGAAGGCGAGCCTTCCCTCGAGAAGTTTCGCTTCGCGTCCGGAGACGATGAGATCACCCTCGAATGCGTAGAGATTCCACTCCGGGGCGAAGACGAGAGAGATGGACTCCCCTTCTCCGTTCTCCACCTCGTATTCGACGGTGATGACACCGGGGCCCGGGGTGATCCGTTTGCGGACGGTGATGGAGCGCCTTTTCCCGTCGGCCCAGACGCTTCCGTCCCTTTCCAGTTGGAGCGACGGCCCCTCGACGGCATAAGAATATTCCCGGTTGACGAAATCTCCCTGCTCCCCGAAATCGACCCGCCGGAAATCTTCCAGTCGGGTCGCGGGATGGAGGAAGTGGTCGAGCGAGGAATAGCGCGGGTGCCAGTCGTAGCGAAGGAGGTCTTCGGCCCCTTCGGGAAGTTCCTTCCGCAGCTCATGAATGCTCTTGCCCTCCCCGACCCCCTTTTCCGGCGCCGCGTGGTAGGCCTCAGGCCGCCGGGAAAGCACGTCCGAGAGGTTCCGGGAAAGGGGCTTATGGTCGATCTCGACGATACCTCCTCCGAAGGAGGGCTTGACGATAAGGTTGAAGTGGTCGCCGAAGTGAAGGACTTCCACGCGCCCGTCCTGATCATAATCCTCCATGCGCCAACCCGTCTCCTCCGGCATCCTTTTTTCGGCTTCGATGAGATGCCGGTAGGCCGCTTCCCGGAGGTGGGGCAAGTAAAGCCCGCCGAAGACGCCGTGCCAGAACGGGTCATTGCCCTGCGCTTTGTAGAGCTCTGTCGCGGCGGATTCGCTTCCGGAGGCGCGGACCTTCTTTGAGGTGAGAAGCATCCGTTTATGGAGATGGTTCGATTCCGGATATTTCAGGAAGAAGTCCCTGAAAAAGCCGCCCCTGAGGAAGCGCCGCGCCTCGGCCGGGCTCTCCTGCTTGAGCTTCTTGAACGTCTTGAGATCGGTCGGCTCCAGGACCCACTCCATCATCTCTTCGTAGGACGCGGGCGGCAGGTAGACCTTTCCGCCCGGCGGCTCCGCGGCCGCATATTCCGAGAAGGTCATGGTCCGGACCTCTTTCTCTTCAGTGAACTTGAGGAAATTCTCGAGCCAGCCCTCCTCATAGACCCAGGCCTTCGTGCCCGGCCAGAGTCCGAACTTCTCGCCGTCGTCGCCGAGGACGGCAATCCCGCCCCTCTCGCGGATGTCGTTGAAATAGGCCTCGATCTCGCCGAGCGGCTTGAACGGAATGAGGTAGCGGAGCTTCTTGTCGATGGGAAAGACCCTCAGGGGATATCCTTCGTCCTCCGTGGCATAGGACGTGTGGATGTCCTTGACTCCCGCGTAATGGAAGTGTTCCTCGTCGAGAAGCGTGTATTTGATCCCGGCTCGGGAAAGGGACTTCGGGAGGTGGGGCTCCCAAACCCTTTCGGCCAGCCAGGCGCCCTTCGGCGTGACGCCGAAGTTCTCTTCGATGTAGCGGTTCATCATCCGGACCTGGCCGATCCTGTCCTCCTCGGGGATGATGCAGAGGATCGGTTCGTAAAAACCGCCGCCGAGGAGCTCGACCTGGCCTCGCCCGGCCAGCTCTTTGACGAGCGCCCGGCACTCCTTCCGGTGTTTCTCCATGTGCTCCCAGAGCGGGCCTGAGAAATGGAGGGCGAACTTGAAGGCCGGGTGCCGCGCGACCGTGTTCAGAAAAGGTTCGTAGCAGTCGTCGAACGCCTTGTCGAAAACGTGGCCGAAGTTCCCCACGGGCTGGTGGCAGTGGACGGCAAAAAGGAACCGGAGCGGATTCATGGACGCCTCCCGGTCCCGGCTTTCCGTAAGGCCTCACGCAGATAGCTCTTGAAGAGGACGTCGAACTCCCCCTTGCCGGGTTCGCCGTACCACCAGAACCAGTCCGAGCCTTCGGCGATATAGATCTCCTCACTGGGTCCACACCGGTCCCGGACCTCGGTGAGGTCGTCCCAAGCCTTGTTCTTGGCGGGATCGCCGACCCACTTCGAGAAATCCCCCAACCATGTGCCGGGGACAAGGGTGAGCTCCGGGGCGGGAGTGTGGTTTTTCAGATATTCGCCGGGGAAAACGGGTGTCGTCCCGTCGGCCTTGAGGAGGCGGGCGAAGAACTCCCTGAGGAAGGGCACGCCGTTCCCGGGATAGAACTCCCAGGGGTTCTCGCCGTCCAGGATGACGACGCAGATGGAATCCTCGGGAGATGTTTCGCGCCTGTCTTCGAGCCGGCGGAGGAAATCCGAGACCGCTTCCGAGGCGGGCCATTTCTGATACTCGAAGCTCAGGAGATCGGACAGTTCCCGGTCCCTGAAGAAAAGGGAAAGGCCTTCGGCCGAGTACGGCCGGTAAAGCTTCTTGCGGTCGTAAGGTTCTTTCAGGCTTTTCCAGAGGACGTTCTCGTCCGTGAGGGCGAAGCCGAAACCCGCCTCGGCGACGGCCATGGCCACCTCCCGGCTGACCCCTCCTTCCGAGGGCCAGAGCCCGTCGGGATAGAAGCCGAAAATCTTCCGGAAATAGTCCCGCCCCTTCTTGAGCTGGGCCGTTCCGTCCTCCGGGCGCCTGAAGCGCTTCGCGGGCAGTTTTTCTTCCGTCGGGCAATGGCTGTCGAAGACGAGGGGCAGGAGCGGATGATAGTAGGGCGATGTGAGGAGCTCAACGAGGCCGTTTTTCCTAAGTCTCTTGAAAAGAGGAATGAGGTCCTTGTGGATTTCTTTTTGAAGGGCCAGGAGCCCGGTTCTGTCCTCGCTGGGTTCCCGGAGGGGCGAGAACAAGGCCTGGAGGGCTTTCGCTTGGACGTGCGCGGGATCGCCCTCGTCCGGGACGATCTTGCGGAGGAGCTCGATATCCGCAAAAGAAAGGGCCTCGGGGTCCTTCTCCAGCGCTCTTTGGAACGGGTCCTTTGCCGTGCCGGCCGCGTATTCCATGAGCTGTTCGAGGAGGCAGGGAACGAAATTGAAGGCGCAGGGGAAACCCGTCTCCCGGACGAGCTCTCCCATTTGATAATAGTTCTTGGTGGCGTGGAGGTTCACCCAAGGCAGGACGTATTCGCCGCTCGACGCGTCCTTGTAGATGGGCTGATGGAAGTGCCAGACGAGAGAAAGATACATGGTTCAGATCCCTTCCTGGGCGAGGATATACGCGTATATGGCCAATGTTATGGCATTCAATTCAAGCTCCCGGGGATGGACGCTCTCCAGAATATCATGCCCGGAGTGATGGACGTCGAAATAGCGCTGGGAATCCGGGCTGATTCCCAAGAGCACCGTCCCTTGTGCGGCCAGAGGAGCCACGTCCACTCCTCCCCCGCCGGGTCTCATCATGGCGATGCCGAGAGGCTTGAAGAGATACTCCCACTTCTTGAGCTTTTCGAAGACCTCAGGCTTGCCCCCCCCGACCGCGATCGGGAGGAAGCCGCCGCTGTCCAGCTCGATGGCCGCCAGGTGCTTTTCACCCTTTCGACGTTCGTCCATGGCGTAGAAGCGGCCTCCGGTCCCGCCGAACTCCTCGTCCATGAACATCACGGCCCTGATCGTCCGGCGCGGCTTTAGCCCGGCGGCTTTAATGAGCTTCAGGGCTTCGACGGAGTTTGCGCAGCCCGCCCCATCGTCGTGGGCGCCGACGGCCAGATCCCAGCTGTCCAGATGGCCGCCGACCAGGATGATCTCGTCCGGGCGCTTTGATCCCCGGATCTCACCGACGACATTGGCGGAAGGCACGGGAGCGAGGTTTTGGCAATTCAGTTCCAAATGGACCCGGACATCCGGCTCTTTCCTGAGCAGGGCGCTCAGGAATTCGGCGCCGGCTGTGCTGACGGCCGCGGCCGGGATCTTCGGCGCCGCCGGATCATATTCCAGGAGTCCGGTATGCGGAAAATCGTCTATCCTGAGCGTCAACGAGCGGACGAGGATGGCCGATGCGCCGAGTTTGGCCGCTTCCGACGCCCCGTGGACCCTCTGGTCGGCGGCGCCTCCGTAAGCCCCGAACGTCTGGACGAGCTTTCTGTCCATGGGGCGGTTGAAGAAGACGATCCGGTCCCGGACCTTCTCGCCGAGCGCCTTGAGCTCCCCGAAGGACCCGACCTCGACCACGGGGGCCGTGACGCCCAATTCCGGCGTGCCGACGCTCCCGCCGAGGGCGCAGATCGTGAGCGGAACGCTCCCGACAAGCGGAGAACAGATGATCCGGGCTTTTTCCGTATCTCCCCGTACCCAGCGGTTTACCGTGATCGGCTCGAGGTGGACGTCGTCGAACCCGAGGTCCTGCATGACCTGCCTCATGAGCTCGACACCCGCCGCCGCTCCCGGCGACGCCGTCAGGCGCGGGCCGACCGAGACGAGCTTCCGGAGGATCTCGTAGGCGCCTTCATCCTGGAGCCCGAGCCCGGTGAGCTTTCCGACGATGTCGAGATAAGGCCTGTCCTGGGGCTTTCCCTGCGCCGCGGCAGGGGTTGGGAGGGGCAGGATCATGAAGGTTGAAATCAAAATGACAGGTAACATCAGAATTTCCCGCTTCATGTCCCGCTGGGCCATCTTCGCTCCTTTCGTGTCCATCAGCCGCAAGCGCTATTTATCCCTCAATCCTGAACCCCTGTCAAGAAAACGGGGCCGCCCAAAATTGCCGATAGGCCGTGAGTCGGAATTCCGGATATCACCAGAAGTCGGTGTCATCGCTTGAGAAGAAAGAATTCCTTCGACAATTTTGGGAAACGCGCTTATTTCGTCTTGAAGAATAGCCAGTTGACGTCCTTTTCTTTTTCCCGTGGTTTGAGTTTGATGAGGGCGTAGCGGCCATCAAGCTTCCCGCCGTGTATATTGACGATCTTCTTCTCCGCGGTCATCTCGACCGGCTCGTACGTGCCATTGTCCCAGATCTCGACCGTGCCCGCTCCATATGCGCCCTCGGGGATGGCCCCTTCGAATCCGGCGTACTCGATGGGATGGTCTTCGGTCCGGACCGCAAGTCTTTTTTCGCCTTCCTTCAAAGGAGGGATCTTGGGAACGGCCCAGCTCGTCAGGACGCCGTTTTCCTCGAGCCTCAGGTCATAATGGAGACGGGAAGCGTCGTGCTTCTGGATGACGTAGATCAAACCCCCGTCCGTTCTCTTCTCTCCGGACTCAGGAGGTTCGGGGGTCTTCGAGAAATTCCTTTTGGCCCGGTATTCTTTCAGTCCCATCTTCGCACGCGCTCCTCGTTCTCGTTCCGAGGGCCCGTTATCTGTGCAGGAAGCAGCGCTCGCAGTCCACCTCGCCGGGTTTGCGGGTCGCGATCATGGCCAGATCGAGTTCGTCGGCTCTGGCGATGACCTCCTGGTCCCTGATCGATCCCAACGGGAAAATGATGGCCGTGATCCTGTGCTTCGCGGCGAGTTCGACGACGTCGGGGAACGGCATGAACGCGTCCGAGGCCAGGACACAGCCTTCGGGGCCGTAACCGCGCCGAGAGAGCCGGATGGCGTCCTCGGCCGAATCGATCCGGCTCCGCTGTCCGGAACCTATCCCGTGAGTCTTATCGGAGGCGCCGATGATCACCGCGTTGGAGCGCGTGAAACAGGCGACGGTCCAGTTGAACAAGGCCGCCCAAACCTCTTCTGCGGTCGGCTTTCGCGCGGATACGGCATCCACGGATTCCGGGGAAACAATCTTCGAGTCGAACCGTTTCTGGACGAGCATCCCGCCGGCCACCCGCTTGAACTCGAGGCCGTTGTCTTCGGCCGGAACGTCGGGCGCGGCGCCCATCTTGACGACCCTGAGGACTTTGCGGGTCGCCAGGACCTCCAGCGCCCCGGGCCCGAAATCGGGGGCATAGACGACCTCGACGTTGCGCGGGCTTTCGACAAGCAGTCGGGCCAGCGGTTCCGTGACCGTGTAATTGAACACGTCGACGC
>Ga0315279_10003210_pt1 | contig 23169 bp, 17 predicted proteins | sample YL17G06_20_MG_FD_203694 | JGI IMG/M metagenome (GOLD analysis project Ga0315279, IMG submission 203694) | Sediment microbial communities from Yellowstone Lake, YNP, Wyoming, USA - YL17G06_20 | ecosystem: Environmental > Aquatic > Freshwater > Lake > Sediment | place: USA: Wyoming | collected...
GCCAGCGCGTAGTAGGCCGCGGCGTCGGCCGGGACGCCGCACAGCATCCGCAGGCCGACGACGACGTCGGACGCGATGAACAGGTGCGCGCCTGCGACGAGCAGCCACGAGCCCGGCGGCGCCAGCGCCCACAGCATCACGTCGACGGACCTGAACGCGACGGCGACCTCGACGAGCAGGTAGATGGCGAGCGCGGCGACGGCGCTCGCGCTCGCGCCGCCGCACGCGGCCTCCAGCAGCATCACGCCGCCGAGGCAGAGCACGAACGCCGCCGCGGCGTATGCGGTGGCGATAGAGAGCGACGCCAGCCTCGGCCTCGGCTCGCCCGCCTCGCGCGGCGAGCAGAGCGCGGCGAGGATCAGCAGCTGGCCGAGCGCGAACGCGACGACGCCCGCGGCCGACGCCGCCGCGTGCGCGTGGACCATGAGCAGCGCGTCCCCCGCGGCGAACGCGAGGAACGCTGCCGCGAACAGCACGCACCAGATGTCGACCTGGCACAGCGCCCTGCGGCAGTGCGCGACGCCGCCGATGACCACCGTCTTCGGCTTGACCCTGAGCGACGCGCAGCACGCGAGGCACGCGGCCGCCATGCTCAGCGCCGGCACCGGCTTGGTGATCTTCGCCGCGATCCTGTCTCTCGTCTCTGGCGTCGACTGCACGATCACGTAACCGGCGGCGGCGACAATCGCGAGGACGAAGAAGACGCAGGAGAGCAAGCCGCGCATCGCAGAGCGATCGTCAAGGAAAAATGGATTATTTTTGTTTTTATATTTTCGCGTCACAGAGCCATGCCGACGTCTACGAGCTCAGCTCTTTGTCCTTGGTGGACACCTTGCCGTAGTCGGCGTACCATGCGGCGAGCCTGCGCATCGTCTTGCGGCACTTCCAGGATGCGTCATTGTTCTCGCGGTAGCCAAAAACGATGCACTCCGAGATCGACCACCGCTGAGAGATCACTTGCGTGTCTTGGCTCTCGGACATGAGCGCGCAAAAAAAATGGTTGGTCGTGACTTTTTTTTATATTTTGGCCGGCTTGTCGATGCCGACTCGCGCGCGGCACCTCTGCGTTATGACAGATCACGTGCACGACAAAAGTTCGCGGTGATGATCCAGACCTCTCGATCCGGTCAAGATGGCAGCGAGCGGTCTGAGGATCTGCCTCCTGCTGCTGTCCGCCCTCTCTCTCCTGGCGGCGGCAGCGCGGTCTCCGCTGAGGCAGTGCTCGCATCCGGTGACGTCTGTCCGGTGGCTGAGGGACGGCGCGGACCCGCAGAGGGTGGCGGAGCGCAGCGGGAGCGTCCTCGTCGGCAGGGTGGGCGAGCTGCCGGGAAACGTCTACGAGTTTGCCGTGGGCTGCGCCGACGACGAGGGCGGCGACCACGACCGCGCCGTCGCGAAGCTGAGCGCCCGGCCGCGGCCGCCGGACCCCGACGTGATCAGGGAGTCGGTCCAGCGGAAGAAGCAGCAGCACCCGCGCCCGGACCCGCGCGCGGCGCCGGCGGCGTCGGCCGACGGCTACGTGGCGCAGAACTGGCACCTGACGGACGACACCGCGGCCGGCGCGCGCGTGCTCGGCGCGTGGGCGCTCGGTTGCTTCGGGCGGGGCGCGAACATCTCGATAGTCGACGACGGCGTGTTCTGGCCCCACGCCGACATATCGCGCGGCTACGACCGGCGGGCCTCGGCGAACTTCAACTCCGGCGACCCGTCCGACGCGGGCCCGACCGGCGACCAGTCGCACGGCACCGGCGCAGCCGGCGTCGCCGGCGCGTCCGGCGCGTCGCCGCCGCCCGGCGCGCCCGAGTGCGTGCACGGCGTGGCGCCCGAGGCGACGCTGATCGGCGCCAGGCTGATCGCGGAGCCGGCCACTGCCGCGGCCGAGGCGCGCGCGCTGACGCTCGACCTCGGGACCGTCGACGTCTACAGCTGCTCGTGGGGCCCGTACGACGACGGCGCCACGCTCGACGGGCCGGACGACGTGGTGAGGTCTGCGCTCGACCAGGGCGCCGCCCGCGGCGCCAACTACGTCTGGGCCGCTGGCAACGGCTACGCCAACGGCGACACGTGCGCGCACGACGGGTACGCGTCCAGCCCGAGAGCCATGGCGGTCGCCGCCGTGACGCACCTCGGGCGCGCGGCCTGGTACAGCGAGGCGTGCGAGGCGATGTTCGTCAGCGCGCCGTCCAGCGGCGACGGCCGCTCGATCTCGACCGCCGACATCGTCGGCCGCCGCGGCTCGTCGTCGGGCGACTGCAACGCCGGGTTCGGCGGGACGAGCGCCGCCGCGCCGTTCGTCGCGGGAGTCGTCGCGCTGCTGCGCTCGGCGAACCCGGCGCTCTCTCCGGCGGACCGAGAGCGCGTGATCGCGGCGACGGCGAGGGTCATCGACGCGTCCAACCCGTCGTGGAGGCGCAACTCGGCGGGCGTGTGGCACAGCGCGCGGTACGGCTTCGGGCTGGTCGACGCCGAGGCGGCGGTGCGGCTCGCCAGGTCCTACGCCGCGCCCGGCGGCGAGGAGGCCGAGTGCGCCGCCGCCGCCGACCGCGCCGACCGAGTCGCGCGACCGTCGGGGTGCCCGGTCAGGACCGTGGAGCGCGTCGCCGCCGAGGTCACCGCGAGCCCCGCGCCGGGGCGCCGGCGCGGGAGCATGCGCTTCGTGCTGACGTCGCCGTCCGGCAGCCAGTCCGTGTTCGAGGGGAGGCCCTACGACGACTCCCTGGACGGGTACGACGCGTGGCCGTTCTACTCGGTGGCGCACTGGGGCGAGCGCCTCGACGACGGCGGGAGCTGGACGCTCGCCGAGACGGCCGGCGCCGCTCGCGCGGGGTGGTCATGGACTCTGCGCGTGGTGGGTCCGACTCGTCAGCAGCAGCAGCAGTGAAGTCGCCGACTGGAGCGGCGACGACGGAGGTGTGCAAAAAAATAATAGAATAAAAAATGAGCAACAACAAAAAAAACAAAAACCAGGGAGGCGTCTCTCTTTTTTTCCCAGTCACCTCGAAGGCAGTCCGAGATGGACTGGCTGATGGGCGATGACGATGACGATGACGTCCCCGATGACGCAGACGCATGCTTGGACGGGGCGCCCGCGTCCCAGCAGCAGCGAAGGAAGAGGAGGAGAATCGGTGACGGAGGACCCGGGGAAGACGGAGGAGCTCCAGCTGCAGCGCCTCCGGCGGTGCAGGAGTCCTCTGTGCCCGATAACACTATCATCAGCCGACTCCTGGGGCCCGAGGGAGCTGCCGCTGCCGCGGCAGCGGATACCGCTGTTGCTGCAGCTCCTGCCGCCGCCAATCATGACGAGAACGACTGGGACCTGCAGAAGGAGCAGGAGCGCCGCATCAGGATAGAGCAGGCCACGGAGCGCGCCCGGACCAGCGTTGCAGCTGCGGCCGCCGCACCTGCTCCCGCCGGCGAGCAGCCGGAGCAGAGGAGGGGAGACGGAGACGGAGATGACGAAGACTCGGGGTCCGAGGCGGCGCCGGCGCCGGCGCCCGCCCGCGCGAGCGCGCCCTCGCACATGCTCGACAGGCGCCCGGCCATAATCGAGCGGCCGAGGCTCGGCGAGCCGAAGAACGACGAGGAGGAGGGCAACCCGCTGGTGCCGGTCATGCACCCGCACTTCGTGGACGTGGAGAGGAGGCTCGGGCCGAAGAGCGCGGACCCGAAGGTGGACGCCTGGTGCTACGTCTGCGACGTGGTGGACCAGATGGACCAGGACCGATGCCCCGCCGAGGTCAACGAGCTGCTGACGAAGATATCGGAGTACAAGCGCAAGAAGGGGGCCGAGGTCGAGACCGCGATGCGCATCAGGGGGCTGTTCGACGCGACGATCAGAGACCCGGCCAACGCGCAGCGCCCTGACTCGATACCGCAGTGGACCATCTGGGGAATCTACAACCACATGACGGAGCACATGAAATCGCCGCTCGACATACTCGACAAGTACATCAGGTCGTGGGACATGGCGGCCAGCACCCTCGGCAGGAGGATGTACAGCACGCCGCTGTCGCTCGCCAGGTCGGGCAACTACGGAGAGGAGAACATGCACATGCAGAAGGCGGACCTGGACATGCTCGGCAAGATAGGATCGAAGCTGCTGCCAGCGATATCGCTGAGGGAGAAGCTGAGGCAGTCGGAGGCGAAGGGCGGCGCCGAATGCGTCGGCCTCGGCACCGACGCGCCGCTCGCGCGACCCAGGTCGCACCGCACCGGGGGCGCTGCGAGGGTCTGCACCATCGGCGGGAGCAAGCGCTGAAAAGAAAGAAGACGGGCGGACTCCTCGTCACATCGTCATTTTTTTGATATCAGAAGAATAATAATCGACCATCGTCATCATCACGACTGCTTCTTGGCGCCGGCCGAGGCGGCCGACGCCAGCTCGGCTGGGAGCGCGAGGCCATCGGCCAGATCCGCGGGCGCGAGTCCTCCGTGCTCGCGCGCCAGCTTGTCGTACTCCTCCTGCGACAGCGTTATCTTGCCGTAGGGAGTGGCGCACGCGTACTGCCTGCGCCCGCCGGGGACGACGACCTGCTCGGTCCATCCCGCTGTGGGGGCTGCGGCCATCCAACCCCCGCGCTGAGGAGCCCCGGGCTCGGCCGATGTTTATGTAATCGATCTCTGGTGTATCGACCGCATCGCCCCCGGCGACGCGCGAGCGCGACGATAAAAGCGGGCAGAGATCGCCGCCGCTACGCGGATGGGAAAGAGCTGCTGCTTCTTCGTCGCTGGCGCGGCGGCGGCGCTGGTCGTGGTCGTGATCGCGGCGGTAGCGGTCGGCGCGCTGCTCGCTCACCGCCTGGGCGGCGGCCGCGACCTGTCGGGACTGTGGCAGCTCGCGCGGAGAGACGCGGCGGCGACGCGCGGCCGCCCGAGAGAGCTGACGCTGTTCGCCGGCGACGACAATCGGACCCGGTCGACGTGGACGGCCGACGCGCGGGCGCCGCGGTGCTCCACCGAGTGCAGGTGCAGCCGCGGGGGGCTGATCGGGTACGGGCGCTACTGCGGGTATCACTACACCGGCTGCGACGGATACGGCCCCTGCGACGCGACAGACGCGTGCTGCATGGCGCACGACCGCTGCGTCGGACGGGAGGGTTACACCGACTGCGGATGCACCATAGCCCTGGCGAAGTGTCTGATATGCGCCGGGGCCTGGTACGACTACTACAGCTACTCATACTACTCGTCGTGGAGGTGCAGACACGCCGACGACGCCAGGACCACGATGCTGGCAGACATCGCGTACCTGCTGCCGTCGTGCTTCGACAGGGCGGAGGCGGAGGCCATGGAGGCCGCCGTGGCGGCCAGCTGCAGATGAATAAATAAAATGATGACGAGATGATTGTTGCCAGATCACATTGTGACTCCTTCATCGGAGCCTTCTGCAGTTCTTCTTCAATAATCCGTCAATCAGTCGTCGGCGAGCGTCCTATTCCTCACGGGTCGAGGCAGCGGAGCTCGGTGATATGCTTGCCGCAGTCGGGAGCAGGGCACGTTGGCCTCTGACACATCCGGCACATCACGTGGTAGCACGGCAGAGCCACCCATATGTCGCGCTGATCCCCGCACAGAGGACAGCGTCCGCGACCGACTTCCGCGGCCTTCGATCTCTTCGCCTTCTTCTTTGGCGGGGAGATCTCTTCTTCCTCCTTCTCCTCCTCCTCTGACTCCTCCTCCTCCTCAGACTCCTTCTCCGCGCGCCTCTCGCTCTTCTTGCTCTTCTCGCTCTTCTTGCTCTTCCTGTCCTTACCGTTCTGCACCGTTATGGTCAGCCTCTTGCAGAAGGGGCACGACTCGTGGTCCGCCGCAGCCAGCCTGGTCGCGCATTTGAGACACAGACGATGACTGTTGTCGTCAACATGCGTCAGCAGGGAATCATATGCATGTGATGGTCTCCTCACCGCTTGTTCTCCTTCTTGCAGGCCGTCAAGTGGAACGTCGGGAACCTCAGGGACCTGCACGCGTCCCAGCAGCATCCCCTCGACAGCTTCGTCGACTCCGGGATGCAATGGTGCTCGAGCCACGGGAAGAACACGGTCTGCTCCTTCGCCTTCCGCGAGGCATCCAGATTGAGCTCGGCCATCTCCGTGACGGTGTCTTTCACCTTCAGTGCGCCGTCCCTCTTGAGACGGTGAGGCAGGACAATCGTAGGCGGATTGATAAACGGGGATTCCGGCGGAATCCCAGAGGGAGGAGGGGCAGCGGCAGGGGCAGCAGGAGCGGCAGCAGGAGCGGCGGCAGGAGCAGCGGCAGGAGCAGCGGCAGGAGCAGCGGCAGGAGCAGCGGCAGGGGCAGCGGCAGCAGGGGCAGCGGCAGGAGCAGGAGTATCGCTGTGAGACGTCGACATCGCTGTTTGGTATGTCACTCTGATGATGCGGAATGTGGAATGTAGAAAAAAAATAAATAAAATAAAATACATATCTTTTTTGTTCGATGTGTCGTCATTGTCAACTTGGCAGCAGGACATTCCACCCGGCGGTCAATCGCGATTTTTTCCAGTCTAGAACTATGGCACCACTGGTCGCATCGCTCCTTCAAAACCTCGCTCTCGCCATCGCCAGGATCATGGACAGGATCGCTTCGTCAGCATCTGAGTTATTCTCTGGACCGAGTGCCCAGTCGCGATACGTGATGTTGGCCGGTCTTGCAATGGCAGCAACGCTTACAATCCACCTCACAATCCAGTTGTACAAATTAGTACGCGATCCTCGGTTCGTGCAGCCCTTTCTGGTTTCTCTGGTTATCTGCGGCATCGGCGCAGTCCTGATGGCACTTCGGAGCGCGTTTGGTGCCGTAGCGACGCTCAGACTGGCAAGCATCATAATAGGAGGCTTGCTAGCTATGGTAGCCTATCTGTGGCATAGGTTGCCGCACCTACCGCAGCAACACGCGGAAGGTGCCCCTCGCTTAACGATGATGGGCGGATGAGAAGATTTGTCCGCATTGTCTAGTCAAAAGATTATTTACTGCAACAGCGGCGAGACTTTTCAACATATGCGAAGCAGTGATGTAAACAGATGTTAGATCTTTCAATTCTTCAAGAGTCCGTGATCAGTCGGTCGTCGACGAGCGTCCTCATATGTCTAGGCCGCGGAACTCCGTGATCTTCTTGCCGCAGTCTGGAGCCGGGCACACTGGCCCCAGACACATGCGGCACATCACGTGACGACAGGGCAGAGCCAGAGCCACCCACATGTCGTCGTGCCTGCCGCACAGAGGACAGCGACAGCGACAGCGTACTCCGCCGGCCGTCGCGTGCTTCGATTTCTTCGCTCTCTTCTTTGGTGGCGAGACATCTTCTTCCTCCTCCTCCTCATCATCTTCTTCCTCCTCCTCCTCCTCCTCCTCATCTTCTTCTTCTTCATCTTGGTCAGCAGGCTCCTCGCTCTCCTCGCTGGGACTGCCGCTCTTCTTGCTCTTCCTCTTTCTGTTGCGGACTCTCAGGGTCAGCCTCTTGCAGAGGGGACAGGACTCGTGGTCCGCCGCGTCCAGCCTGATCGCGCATTTGAGGCACAGACGATGACTGTCGCGATCACGCGTCAGCGGGCGACGAGATGCGGGCGCTGCTCACCGCCTGTAGTCCTTCTTGCAGGCTCTGATGTAGAACGTCGGCCACGCGAGGGACCTGCACCCGTCCCAGCAGCATCCCCTCGGCAGCTTCGTCGCCTTCGGGATGCAGTCGCTCTCGAGCCACGGGAACACGGTCTGCTTCTTCGCCACCCACGAGGCATCCAGAGAGAATTCGGCCATCTCCGTGACGGTGTCTTTCACCCTCAGTGTGGCGTCATCCCTGCGATGGCGAGACAGCGCGATCGGAGGCGGATTGAGAAACGGGGATTCCGGCGGAATCGCAGCGAGAGGAGGCGCAGCGTGGGCCGCTGCGGGGGCAGGGGCAGCTGCAGGGGCAGGTGCAAGAGCTGCAGGTGCAGGTGCAAGAGCTGCAGGTGCAGGTGCATCGCTGTTAGACGTCGACATCGCTGTGTGTTGTATGGCACTCTGATGTGGAATGTAGAAAAAAAAATAAAATGCACATATTTTTATTCGTTATGACGTCATCGTCTACTGGGCAGCACGACTTGCCAGACGCGACGAATGTCGTCGATGTTTCTCATTCGATCGCGAAACTTCCGTCAGGATTTTCGACGACCTCCTCGTCCGCTCTCGCTCTGACACGGATGTCCTGCACATGTGTCGCAGGAGCTTCTGGATATGCCGAGAACTCGATGAAGCCGTAGCCTGTATGAATGGTCGTCGCGGTGATCCTCCAGGTCCGGTTCGCGAATGTGACCGCCATCCCTTCCTTGACATCGCTCCAAGTCTTCTTGTTGACGATGGCACTCTTTCTTCCGAATTTGTACTGGAGCTTGTCCTTGTGGAAGTATGTGTATATCTGATCAAGAGACGGGTCCGCTCTATTCCTTTCCACGAAGTCGCGCATCACCAATGCCGCGACCCCGAGTATCGAATGATAATTGTTGAAGTAGATCGTGTGTGGCCAATTTCCCGCTCCTCCATCAACCCAGCAAATCTCCGTGCCAGGTAAGAGCATAGCGAAGGACTTGGCCAGATCCGCCTTCACCCTGCACGTGTCGGTGCAGCGCCGGCGCTCGCTGCGAGGCGTGTTGAGATCGCTGCGCATGTCGTACTCTGCCATGTTCTTGCGTGTTATGTCTGAACAGCCCCCCCCGCCGACGCAGCTACAAAAATATTAAAAATATAAAAATATAAAAAAATATTTGAAGCGGAGTTGCGCCCTCGCAGACAGAGTCCAGTCCAGCAGAAGATGATAACTGCCACCATTCGCTTTCTGTATCCCAGGCTCAAAAACAAGATCACGGTCGCAGAGCTGTTGTTCCATTTCACCGCCTGCGCCGACTTCAGCACAGCCATCGTGCTCGCGTTATTCGGCGCGGAGTACCTCAAGACGCATGGACAACCCGCGGATCCATGGTATTCTCTGGGATATTTTCTGACGGCCGCCGCGACGCAAACCGTCATGGCGTTTGCTGGGTCGCTGTTCTTCGTGAGCGTGATAGACGCTCATGGGCTCGGAGACATGCTCGTCATTGACGCGGCGGCGTGCGCTATCGTGATAGGCACGGTTCTGCTTATTGATGGCGCCATCACGATCTGCTTGGTGAACGTCAGCGTGGCCATCATCGCGTTATCTGCAGGCGTCTTCGCTCTCAGCGCGCGGTTTAAAGAGCCGACGGCTGAGCAGGGACCGGCAGTCGCGGACAATCATGCTCATTGAGCGTTTGTGGTCGAGAGTGTGATGAAAATTATTTCAACTCTAATTTTTTCTGTCAGTCGCCTGAATTTTAAATAAAGCGCCGCGCTAGCGCGTCATGACGCTATCAGCGAGTAGAGCTTCCCGAGCAGTCCCTCGCCCGCGCCGCCCTCCTCCCCGACGTCGTAGAGCTTGAGCACGAACCCGGGCGCCGGCCTGGGCGCGGCGTACGGCACCGCGAACGCGTCGCCGACGATGTCCGCGCCCGGAGGCAGGGAGACCTCGCGCGCCGGCGGCACCTTCTCGAAGTAGATGCTCTCGTTGTCGTGGACGGCAGCGTCCAGATCGGGGCGCAGCCTCTCCGCGCTGAAGCGAGCCGCCGCCTCGACGAAGTCCGGCATGTGCTCGAGCGCCCTCCTGTCGGCGCAGGCGGCCGACTCCTCCGGGGTCGGCATGCCGGCCCTCAGCAGGGCGACGGCTCGGCCGAACCTGCCCTGGTCGCGCTCCTGCCTCGCCAGCGCCGCGCAGGCCGCGCCGCGCGCGACCTGCCTCGTGATGATCAGGTACAGGTCGACGACGCCGAACCGGTACTCCGCCCTGCCGGCGCCGCCGTCGCCCAGCATCGCGCGCAGGCTCGCGCGGCAGGCGTCGACCCCGGAGACGACGAAGGCGCACACCCTCGCCATCGTCCCATGGCTGCAGCCATCATCCTCGGACGCCGCGGCCCTGCGCGCGCCGATCTCCTGCGCCTCGAGCTTGCAGAGGGTCCGCATCATCGAGCTGAACTCCGGCGTCAGCTCGAACACGTCGCGAGGGGCCGACGCCGGGAGCATCAGCGACGCCGAGAACGCGAAGACGCCGGCCGCCAGCGCCAGCGCCCTGATCGCCGCGTCGTCGTCGCCGCCGCGCAGCGCGTCCCTCGCGGCCCTCCTGTGGACCATTCCGAGCGAGACGAGCAGCATCGCGAGCTCGCACTGCATCGCCCCGACGAAGCGCGCGCCGGGCTTCGCGACGTACTTGGCCGTGAACGGCGTCAGCCACGAGACGGCCACCAGCTTGCGCGTCCCGCTCGGCGCCTGCTTGAGCGCGTTGATCAGCGCGAGCAGGTGCGGCGCATACGCTTCGATCGCGGCCGCGACCTGGGCGGGAGCGCTGTCGAGCGCAGCCCGCGCGGCCTCGCGCAGCGCGGTCACCCTGCAGAGCAGCTCGCGCGTGGCGTCGTCGGCTATCGCATCGCTCATGAGCTCGGCGAAGTCGGCCGGCAGCATCCGAGGCGCGCTGTCGCCGCTCATCACCCACGCGACCACGGCGGGACACTGAGACGACACTGCCATATCTATCTATCTACACAGCGGCGGCGGCGGGGCTGAGCGCTCTTCTGAGACGACGGCTTTATTTTTTTTCTGCTGCGGCCAGACGATGACTGATAATGATAATAATAAAATAATATGGTTAATAAATAAATAAATAAATGTGTCGCCGGATTCAGTCATCCAGGAGAATCGGCTCGGGACCGCTGTATGGCGGCCGCTCGCAGGTTCGACGACGACGACGTGACAGCGCGAGACATCAATCGCGCGATGGTGTTAGGTGAATATGTGGTGTCCATGTTCGACGCGAAGTTTGCCGACCGTCTCTTTTTCCGTGCGGTGTCCATACTGGGCGTCGTCCTCGCCAGAGTGCTCTACGACGAGTCCGCGAGGCGCGGACCGTCCGGCGATGCAGTGCACAGGTTCCAGGTCGCAGTCTTCCTGAGCGACGACACCGCGCGCTTGCTCCTGCTGCGTCGTCTCCGGGAGAGAGGAACGAGGTTTGAGCTGCAATGCAACGGATCCAGAGAGAGCGACGCGCGAGAGAAGCTGCCGCTCCTCAAAATCGTCTGCTACGATTCCATCACCACTCGGGGCATGAGGGCGACCTCAACATCGTGCTGCTCAGATCGTATGCGGACATCTCGCCGCTTGCGAACCTGATCATGCCGCTGCTGTCGTCCGACGCAAAGAAGGACCGTCTCCTCGTAGTCTGCGACAGAACAGGGCGATGGCTGGCGGAGACCATCGGACAGATGAAGACGGCAGTGAGAGATGGATCGGAATGCGTCTCTAAATGAGATGGTCAGATCTGTTGCTTGCTTGAATCGACAGCGCCCGCGCAGATCGTGCTCGTCATGCCAGCTTCTCGTCGCGCGCGTGCCCCCACTCCAGCGGGGCAGCCTTCGTCCCTCGTATCCGCGAAGGCAGCCATCGCCCGCCGAGGTACACGGCTCTCGCGACGTCGCCCGAGCTTATCGACCTCAGCTCTATCCGCCTGCCGTCCACCCGCGCGACGTAGTAGCCCAGCGTCTCCTTCTCGAGCTCCCTGTACTCCGTCGCGAGGTCTCCGGCGCTCGGCATGAAGGACGGCACGTCGTATTTGGCCCTCGACGCCTGGTCCGCGTGCTCGACGCGCGGGTTGGGCGTCGGGCCGGCGGACGCGCTCATCGTCAGCCCGAGCTCCGGCATGTCGTGCAGGAACGCCTTGCTCGCGTCGCGCGCGCGGTAAAGCTCGACCGCTCGGCCCAGCTCAGCGAGCGCGCGCTCCGCGGCATCTGCCTCTCCGCCGACATGCGCCGCCGGCGGCGCGACGAGCCTACCGTGCCTGTCGTGATCCCACGACGCGCTCGAGCACCGCTTGTCGCAGAATCGGAGCCGGCAGCAGCGGCAGCGCTTCGCCGCCCCGGGTTTTTTGCACGCAAAGCAGGCTGTGGCCTCTCTAGACATCTCGCGCCCCGCGTCAGCGTTCCTGTTTGTTTTTGTACCCCGAGCGCACTGGCGTCAAAAAAAGACTTCGCTGACGAGCTGAGTTTTTTTTCAGATGGACGCGGCTCTCGAGAAGTCCAGGCGCAGGACCAGCGTCGCGACGTCGTCGGTCACGGCCTCAACGAACGCCCTCGCGCCGGCCAGGGACGGCGAGCACGCCTCCATCGCCCTCGCAAGCTCCCGCGCGGAGTCATCCGTCACCGATCGCAGCGGCACGCAGACGGTGACGACGTCCTCCCGCGCGGCCGGCGCTCGCCGCCGGCGCCACCTCGCGTCGCTGTTGATGGCTCCCGCGGCCCTCGTCGCCGCGCCCCAGCTCGGCGACTCGACCGGCGGCCGGGGCGCGCCGAGCGGGGGAACCGGGTGCTCGAACTTCGCCAGGCGCGCGATCACGTCGGCGACCTGGCGCGTCAGCGGCCCGACGGCGTACGCGACGACGTCCGGCGACGCGGCGACGTAGGCCGCGTGCGGCGCGCCGTACGTCAGGCCCGGGCGCCGCAGCGCGTAGACGATCTGCGGCACGAGCCACGCCGCGCCGGCCTCCTCGGCCAGGCGCCGCGCCGCTGGCGAGATGAGCGTGTCGTGCACGAGCGCGGACGCGGCGTACCTGTAGAACGTGGAGCCGGCGGCCAGGTCCTCCGCGGCCACCAGCCTCGCGGCGCGGAACGGGCGCGCGATCGCCTTGGCCGCGGCGCGCGCCTCGCTGGACGCCGGCGCCGTCACGTGAGACTGCACGTACCCGGTGGTCTCGCCGACGACCACGCGCAGCCTCGCGGCGACGGACTCGGGCAGCAGCAGAGCGCTCCTCTCTTCCGCGATGGCGCGGATCACACTGCCGCCCTCGCTCCCCAGCATGCTCTCCAGCGCGCGTATCGGGACCATGTCGCAGCACGCGTGCGCGGCCAGTCCGGCCTCCGGCGGGTGCGCGCACCCGTTCCCGTTCGACTGCGACGGCCGCGTGACGGACTTGAGGCACAGCGTGACCACGTACTGCGCGCGGACCCTCTGCGCCATCCTCATGCACCTGGTGCGCGGGGCGTCGACCAGCGCGTGCCACAGGAAGACTAGCACCATGACGGAGCCGTCCTCGCAGTCTATCGTCAGCGTCAGCGCGCCGGTGCGCACGAACTCCTCGGCGGCGACCAGCTCCGCGCCCTCGCACGATATCGCCGAGTCGTAGAGGTACGGCACCGACGCCGGCAGCAGCGTCGCCGCGTCCATGAGCACGGACGCCTTCCAGTTCCAGTCCGCGGCCGCGCCGTCGTCGCAGAACGCGTCGGCCCTCTCGCCGTCGCTCGCGACCCACGGGAGCGCGCGCCTCAGCGCGACCGCGAGGGCGTTCTCGTGGAACTCCTCTGGCTCTGCCGGCGGCGAGCGGAACATGATGAACGCGCACGAGGGCATCGTCATCCCGCCGCTGAGCACGTATATCGGCAGCCTGGGCACGCGGATCGCCTCGTCCGTCGGCCTCATGGCGCCAAGCAGGTCGTCGACCGCCGCGTGGTATCTGCTCGAGACCTCGAGCGCGCGGGCCGCCTCTGACGCGCCGACCGCGCCGACCAGCAGCGCCGGCGGTGGCGCGGCGGCCGCAGAGAACAGCCTCGCGATGGCCTCCGGGTTCAGCGCGCGCGCCTCGGCGACGCCCCTGCCGTCCCTCGACGGGCCGTTGTCGCGCATCCTCGCCGAGAACGTCGTCGTCGCCGCGGCAGCGGCCATGCCGCGCAGCGCGAACGCCGCGAAGCCGCACCTGTGGCTGCACCTCTCGTCCTTGTGGTTGGGCAGCTCGCAGAAGCACTGGACGCAGAGCGCGGCGTCCGCCGCGAGGCCGCGGGGCCCCGGGGCCCTGACGCGGAACCTAGCGACGAACGAGACGCTGGTCCGCCTGTCCACGCGCTGCTGCGTCTTCTGCGCGAGCAGCCGCCTGCCGAACGACTCCGTCTGGAACAGCTGCGGTTCTGACTCGAGGTCGCTGGTCAGGTACGCCGTGGCGAACGGGTCGCGCTCCTCGGCCGTCAGCGTCGGCCGGAGCGTCACCTCGAACTCGAGCGGCACCCAGGACGACATGATGAGATAAAAAATCATTTTTGGTCTGTATTGCTTCCTTCTTATCGTTAATAGACACAATTGGCTGGCTTCTCGGTCCCACATGCGCTCGCGTCCTTTCCCCTCGCTAGCTTAAACCTTTTCACGACCTCCTGTTCAAGCTGCTGTTTGGGGCTCAGCGCTCTGGGCGGCGGCGGCGGCTGCTCCTGAGCTTTGATCTCGACCGGCTTCGCAGAGGGATCCGTGCTCGCGTAGTATTCCCACTCAGGATCTGTCGGCTTCTCTTTCTTTTTTGCCTTGAGGTAATACGTCAGGCCCGCCGTAGAGCACCACTTCGAGTAACCCGGGGTGCACTCTTCGCATTGGTCGAACTGCTTGGCTTTTTTCATCTCTTGCTGGGAGCTCGGCACCTCGAATCTCTTTCTCTCTTGGCATCTATTCATCTGCTCCGTGTGCTCGAGCTGGAGCTGTTCCGCAAACGAGAGCGCGGCCTTCTCTGGCGGAGCGGAAAGAGTGATCGGTGCCGCAGGCACAGCCGCGGGAGCGGCAGGCGGCGGCGGCACCTTCGCAGGAACGGGCACAGCCGCGGGAGCGGCAGGCGGCGGCGGCACCTTCGCAGGAACGGGCACAGCCGCGGGAGCGGCAGGCGGCGGCGGCACCTTCGCAGGAACGGGCACGGCGGCTGGAGCGGCAGACGGTTGCACTGCCGCGGGTACGAACGGCGCGGCTGGAGGAGTGACCGCCTCCTCTTCTTTCCCTGGCGCCTCCTCCTCCTTGCGTGGCGGCTCGACCATGCATCGGCACGCGAGGCCGTGCTCTCCTTTGACCGGCTTCGGCTTGAGCGACATCGCGCCGTACTTCTCGAGCAAGTCCCGCGCGACCGCGTCGGTCATCACGTACCTCCCGCCGGACACCTTGATCGGCTTCTTCGCGCTCACCGCCAGCAGGCGCCCCAGCGCCACGTCGTCGTCCTGCTGCACGCCGTAGTCCGCGCACAGCGTCGCCCAGCGCGACCTGGATATCCTGTCTGGGCGCACCGAGAGCGACGTCGCGCCGGCCGCTGCCAGCCTCGGGCGCAGCAGCTCGTACGCGCACGAGTCCTCCGACGCCTCGAAGTTCTTCCAGTGCTGGTCCGCGGTCTGGGAAACGTCTCTCTTTAACCCGGCCTTACTGGCCGCGTCGGCGAGCGCCGCCACGGCGCTGCGCTGCCTGTCGTACACGCCCCTGGCGGCCTCCGCTGTCTCCGACACGACGGTGGTCGCGACGTCGGCGGGCAGGCCGGCGCCGGCGGGCAGCGTCGCGCACGGCGAAGCCGCCAGCGCGTCGGGGCGCCCGAGGACGGCGGCCGCGTGCATGCGGTCGACGCCGTCGGCCATGCCGTAGAGCACCGCGGCGGCGGCCAGCCTGAGCGGCTCCTCGCGCATGTCCTGCATCAGGCGCGCCATCGTGGCCGCTGGCAGCTTCTCGTTGCCGACGAGCGCGTCCCTGTACCGCTGCCCCGGCGAGCGCCCCTCGTAGAACTCGCTGTAACACTTGATGTCCTTCAGATGGCGGAACAGACGCTCCCACAGCAGCTTGCGATCGCCCTTCCTCTTCTCCTTCGCCTCAGCGGCGGGCACCGGCTCCGCCTCCAGCCTCCCGCTCGGTCCCCTGACCCCGGAGTAGACTCGCGCCGTGAGCCTCTTGCCGCCCAAGAACTCTTTGTCCGGGACGAGGACGACGTCCGCATTCACTGATATCTTCACCGCGAGCGTCTTCTCGACGGCCATCCTGGCCGCCGCGGCGTAGTACGCGTCGGTCGCAAGAGACACCTGCTCCTGCGTCGTCACCTCGGCAGCCTTCTCCTTCTGCGGGTCCTCCGTCTCGCGTATCGCGTTGTCTCGCTTGCCCGCCGGCCGGCAGGACTCCTCGCCGACCAGCTGACAGGCGCACTGCCCGGCGTCGGAGCACACGGGGACGGCGCGCCTGCCGCACTCGGTCGTGACGTTGACCCACGTCGTCGCCGCGCGGCCGCACTCGGAGCACACGAACGCCTGCGCCCCCCGCGAGCACCGGCTGCACATCGCAGATTCATTGGCCCTCTGATTCCTTTTCCTTTTTTATGCCGTCGTCGCTCTGAATCCGAAACCGGAGCGGTGAGCATTTGTCGTCGTGGACTCCGCCGTGAGAGAGAAATAGAACGTCTTCATAGCTTAAATTCGACGTCTAGCATCCTCTTGCCCTCGACCTCGGCGTCCTCCCAGTTCCAGTAGTTCTTGGCCTGGATCGCGTCCTTCTTCTCCAGGTTGAACGCGTCGCGGAGCACCTCGACCGAAGCTCTGTGACGGTTTCTCGCTGCCAGGAAGAGGGGCCGGTTGTTGTTGGTTCGCGCGTCGTCGGCTCCGAGACCGTAGCTGACCGCCAGAGTGCCGAGCGCGGTCGACCGTCCGTTCTCAGCGGCCGCCAGCAGCGGCAGGTTCTCGTAGACCGGCAGGCCGGCCGCGTCGTATCCGCGCAGCGCGCCGCGCGCGTCGCCGGCGTCGAGCTTGTAGGCCTTGTGAAGAATCTGCGCGACCTCGTCGTGGCCGTTCGCGCACGCCTCCAGGAGCGCCTCGTTCTTCCTCTCCCGCGCGTCTTCGCGGCCGAGGTCGTAGTGGGTCTGGAGCACCTCCACCGCCACCCAGTGTCCTCTCGCGGCGGCCTTGCGGAGCGCCAGGTTGTCTCTCTTGCGAGCGTCGTCGCGTCCCAGACGGTATCGGAAGCCGAAGAGCAGGATCAGCACGTCCCCGTGCCCCCTCGCTGCCGCGCCGAGCAGCGCGCCGCTGAGCCTGGCGTCATCTCCTCTCAGCCCGTAGTCGTCGTACAGGACGCGCAGTCCCTCGACGTTGCCGGCGCGCGCAGCCGCCCGCATCACGGCGCACTGGTCGGTGATCGCCTGGTCCCGGCCGAGGCCGTACCTCTCGTGCAGGATGTGCATGATCTGTCCCGTGAGATCCGACGCGGAGCTCACCAGATCCTGGAACGTCGCGTCCCCGGGCCTGCTGCCGAGGCCGTAGACGTCGCTGAGCGCGCGCAGCGCCGCGGGAGAGTTGAACGTCACCGCGGCTCTGACGGCGCCGCACGCGCGCGCGTCGTCCGGCCCGATGTCGTAGAGCTCGCGCAGGACGATCATCGCGTCGACCCGGCCGAGCCGGATGCACGCGAACAGGGCGTCGCCCGCGTAGCTGATCACGTCGGCGCGCCCGAGCAGGTACGGGGGCTCGTGCAGAGCGCGGAGCACCTCCGCGTCGCCGTTCTCCGCGGAATATCGGAAGACGAACACGTGCTCTTCCAGCGCGTCATCCCGTCCGAAGCCGTAGAACTGGCCGATGACGCGAAGGACGTCGGCTAATCCCCTGCGCACGACATCGAAGAAGACGTCGGGGTCGCCCCCGAGCTCCGTGAAGCCGTACTTCTGAGCCAGGACTCGGAGCGCGTCGGCGTGCCCGCGCTCCGCGACGACCGAGGCGTCGAGGTCGAGGTCGGCATCCGCGGGGATGCCGAACAGCTGGCTGAGAACCTCCAGCTCACGCGCGTGTCCCGCCAACGCGGCCACGACGACGAGTCTGTCGCGAATCGCGTCGTCCCTGGTGTAGCCGTATCGCTCGCTCAGCACGCGGATCACTTCCGATCGTCCGTTCTTGCTGGCAACCCGTGCGAGCTCGTTGACCATAGTGCTCCCGAACATGTCCTCGAGAATATGGCGATCTAGACCGTAGCCTTCTGGCTCTTGCTCGCCCAGGACGCGCAGCACTTCGGCGTGACCTTCTCGGGCTGCCTCGAGATATGTGTCCTCGTGGATCCGCATCGCGTCCCCTCTGCCCAGTCCGTAGACGCGGCGGAGGACTCTGACGAGCTCGGCGCTTCCGCTCCTGATACCCGCATCCAGGGCCTCCGCGTCGTTCGCCGCCGCGTCTGCTCCGTCGAAGCCGTAGTGGGAGTGCAGGACGCGCGCGGCATCGGCGTGTCCCCCGCGCGACGCCGTCACCAGGAGATGGTTTGGACTCACGTTGACGGGACGCGCGTCGCTCGCGGTGAGCTTGCACGTGTCCCTGAGGAAGACCATCACCGCGGCGTGCCCGTTCTGCACCGCCGCCTTCAGTGCGCGGCTGCCGTCGTATCTCGCGTGCGCCGCCGTCATGCTGTAGTGCTGCCACATCCACTTCGCGATGCGCAGGCAGCCCCATCCGCACACGGTCGCGAAGAAGCCGGGATCCGACCCGACGAGTATGTCGGCGAGCCTGCTCACTGCTGGCAGCGCCTCAGCGGGGATGTCGCGCTCGGTCAGCGACGCCTCGATGACCTTGAACGTCGTCTCGAGGTCGAACTCCCCCGTGAGGTAGCCGGCCTGCGCGGCGGCCACGATGTTGTCCGCCTCTGCCCTCGAGATGTACCGAGGCTCTCCCTCTTCTGTCTTCTCCTTCTTGGCCGGCGGAGCCCGCGGCGGAGGGCCCTCCCTCGCTCTCTTTTTCGCCGTTCTTCCAGCGCCGACTGGCTCCTCCTCTGACCTCTTCTTCGCTTTGCGTATGAGCGCTCTCAGGGCGCTGCAGAACTTGCGGTGCGGCGAGCCGGCCTTCCAGGACGCCTCCAGGCACTCGTCGCTGCACACGGGCATCTTGCATACCTCGCATCTCATCGCGGCGCCGGGCTTCTTGCAGACGTAGCACTCCGGTTCGACGGCAACAGACGTGGCCATGTTCCGTCCGCAAAAAAAGGCTTGCTGCCGATCGATGTATTATACATGATCTCATCTGTTTTAATTAAAAACAATCTGTCAGTCTGCTTTAATTATTTATTAAAAATTATTTATTAAAACGATCAGAGATCTGTTAACGAACAGCGAGCGGTGAAAAAATGAGCGAATCCGAGGAGGACGAAGACTCCAGCAGCAGCAGCTCCGATTCCAGGGACAGCGAGGGATTCGGGTATTATCGCAACTTTCTCAAGGGAGACGACGGAGACGGCGAAGACGACGGCTTCTACTGTCTGCGACGAGGGTCTGCATCGGCGGAGCTGGCGATCCTCCACGCAGCCTGCGTCGGCGACCGCATCCACGTGGCGGCCTTCGGCGGAGACGCCGAGCGCATGCGGCCCATCCTGGCGATGGGAGAGCCCGTGGACCACGTGACGATCGACGGGCTCACGCCGCTGTGGCTGGCCGTCGCCAGGAGCGGCGTCCGCGACGGCATGCTGCCGATGATCGAGGCGCTGCTGGAGAGCGGAGCCGACGCGGGCCAACTCACGGAGCATCCCGGGATGGCGCCCCTCCACATGGCGACGAGGGCGCCGGTCGTCCGCGCGCTGCTCGCGCACGGCGCCGACCCCAACGCCAGGTGTCTCAGGGAGGGGGCAGAGTCCGCGACCCCGCTCCACGTCGCGTGCCGCAGGGCCGATGCCGATGCCGTCGCCGCGCTCCTGGAAGATCCGCGCACCGACGTCAACGCCACCATGGCGGACGGCAGCACCAGGCCGCTGCACGTCGCCTGCCAGGCCGGGCGCGCGGACGTCGTGGGTGTGCTCCTGAAGCGCGCCGAGCTGGAGCTGGACGCCGTCGACGGCCTCATGGACACGGCGCTATACATCGCGTGCTGCAAGGGCTGCGACGACGCCGTGGTCGCGCTGGCCGAGGCGGGAGCGGACCCGAACGTGCCGCTGACGCGCAGGGGCGGAGGGACGCCCATGCACGCCGCGTGCAACAAGTGCGGGCCTCGGGCGGTGAGAGCGCTGATGGCGCACGGCGCCGACTTCCGGGCGGCGGACGGGGACGCGAGGACGCCGCTGCACGTCGCGACGTACTACGGCCGCGCTGGGACGGTGCGACTCCTGCTGAGCGCCGGCGCCGACTGCGACGCGAGGGACGCCGACGGGGAGACCCCTCTCATGCTGGCTCGCCGCATGCATCACCGGAAAATCATGACCGCCATGGAGAAGAAGAACAAGAAGAGAGGGCCGGCGAGGCGCGAAGGCGAGATCCCGGAGAAGAAGAAGAAGAAGAAGAAGAAAAAGCGCAAAGCGTGAAATTAAGAAACCATCTATCAGCCTGCTCTTTTTTTTCCAATCGTCAGATCAGGACTTCTTGATGCGCTTCGGAGCTGGCTCTGATCCCTCTATCCTCTTCCTCGGAGCGGGGGCAGGAGCGGGAGGCGGCCTGGTCGGCCACTCTTTGGGAGGCAGTGGCTCGCCGACGCGGAAGATCCCGATAGGAAAGCAGTCATCAGGGACTACGCTGTAACCCTCCAGACAGTCCCGCGACACGACTTGGCACGTCTTGTCTGGGTTGACGACCACGACCATCCCCTCCGGAGGATAGAACTCCTTCTCGCAGTACTTGCACTCCGCTGTCGTGAGCGCGTGCAGCCAGTCAGCGACAACCCCCGCGATCGCGCTCACGCCGGAGATCTGTCCGCGCCCGCGCTCGAGCTTGGTCCTCATGACCGGAGATGCGATGATGCCGACAGTCCTGGGCTTGTGATAGCTCTTCCAGAACCCCTCGAGCGATAGGCGGATCTTCTCGCAGATGTGGTCGAGCTCCTCTTCGGTTCCGTCGTACCGGTCCAGCTTCGCGAGCACGAGCCTCATGTTCTTGAAGAGATTCGGGCACTGCTCGATGAGGAGCCTCGCGGTGTCGTGGCTTTCGCTGCTGCTGGTGAACCTGCACATCTCCGCCACCCAGAAGATCCTGTCGCACCTCTTCAGCCACTCGAGCGCGTTGTCGTTCTGGATCTGGAGGGCAGCGAGTCAGGGGCAGGAGAGAAGAGATATCGCGGCGGCGCGCTTTCGAAGAGCTGCGCAGGTCTGGCAGATCGACCAGCGCGACGCCGGAAGGGCGCATGCCGATATCGCACAGATCGGTCCCGTGGAGGCCGATCTCGAGCTCCACGCCCTTCACGAGGCGCGACGCCGCGTCGCACATCGCCTCGTTGCCCTGGAGCCAGCCGCGCAGAGACTTGGAGAGCTTCTCTGCAGCCGCCTCCGACCAGAGATTGTACTCCTCGACGATGCGCCCGACCTTCAGCTGCTCTTCGACCTCGGGGGCTTCCCATGCGGGGTCGCGCAGGTGGGCCAGCTGCGCCGGGTCATCGACAACCTCGTCGCCGTAGACCTCGCGGAGCATCGCCTCGTCGCCGTAGTCCATGCAGACGTCGTCGCGGACCCTGTTGTGGCGCGTAGGCAGCGCCGCCTGAGCTGCGCGCGCCGCTCCCCACTCTTCCCTGCGGAGGGTGAGCAGCCGGGGAGCGAGCTCACGGACGCACTTTGTGTAGAAGGTCACGATGAGGCGGGCCTTGTTCTCCTGGCCGATGAAGCGGACCTCGCACGGCACGCGGGAGCCTGCGCGCATGCTTCCGATCGGGAGGAAGCCTCTGCCAGCTCCGAGGAGCGCGTTCACGATCGTCGTCTTTCCGGCGCCGCTCACTCCCACGAATCCCACGCGGAGCGGACCATCCTGCTCCTTCTTCGCCTGAGACTCTTCCTGCTCCTTCTTCGCCTGAGACTCTTCCGACTTCTTGTTCTCGCTGCTGCTGGTTGCTGCTGCCAGCGCTTCCGCCAACTGTGGCTGCAGCAGCAGAACGCTGTCAGATCAGGCCGAAGCCAGAGGAGCAAGAGAGAGAGAGACGTGCGTGCACGGGAGTGGCCATGAGAATGTTCTTCGAGCGTGAACGATGTGAGTGACGATTCGTCGTCGTCGTTCTTTTTTCTCTTTTTCTTGGTGACGTCATCACCGCCGGAATTTTCATTTTTTTTACGCCGCCGGCTCTCCGTGACGTCATATATGCCGAGCAGTTGCATGTAAGCTCAGTGAAGGTAATTAAGCCCGGCGGCCACAGTGCAGCAGCACTCTCTGAAAAAAAACTCTCAGGTTCAGTTTCTGCTTCGACTCGGTACAAAACGTGACGGTTGTTCCCAGCAGACCCCGATGATCTGCGCGCGCATGCTGGGCCAGCCGTTCGTCTGCTTCGTGTGCGGGGCGCAGACGCGCAGCAGGTGCAGGCGCTGCAAGACGTTCTTCTGCTCGCGGCAGTGTCTCGCCGCGTCCTGGGCGAGCCCGGGCCTGCCGCACCGCTTCTCATGCGCCACTGCGGCGCCTGCGGCGGTTGGGGGGCGCGCGGATGGCGATCCCGCGCCCAAGAGGATCAGGGTGGAGCCGTGCCCGCCCCCCCCTCCTGACGCGCCAGTCATCACGATCAGCGCCCCTCCTCTGCCGCGCGCGGCAACAACCGGCGGGGCTCCGGCGGAGACGCTGTGGGCGGTGCTCCTCCCGACCGACGAGAGGCTGGACCCCGTGCGCAGGAACGCCCTGGTCAGGCTGCACCCCTCGGACGCGACGCCGTCCGAGGTCAGGCGCGCCATGCGCGGCAGCATAAAGGGCGGCATAGTGCTGGGGCCGCGGACGGCGCACTCGGAGGCCGACAGGGCGCGCCTGCTGCGGCTGATCGGCCTAGACCAGAAGTTCGACGGCTCATACCTGATGGCGGACAGCCTGGCCGAGGCCGGCTTCGACGCCGGGGAGACGGAGAGCCTGCGGCAGCAGGTCGAGCGGTGGTGCGCGCTCCCGCAGTCCGCTCAGATGGAGTGGACGGCCGAGCGACTCGGCGTCGCGAACCTGCCGCCCCTGCCGTCAGAGGAGGAGGAGGCCGCCGAGGAGAAGGAGGAGGAGGAGGGGGAGCGGAGAGAGCTGCCGCACCCGATACCTCCGGGCACTCTGACGGCCATAGCGCGGGGCTTCAGGAAAATGGCCGCCGGCGGCGGCGGCGGCGCTGGGGTCCTCCCGAGGGGAACGTTCCTGGGCGGATACGGGGGCGAGCTCGCCAGGGTCGATGCTACCGCTAACATGACATACAAGTTCAGCCCCGGGAGCGCTCCGCCGGACGCCTACGGCGACGACCTGTCGCGGCGGGATGAGCTCGACGCCGCGCTGCGGAGCGCATGGTGCCTGGACGGCCTGAGGCGCCGCAGCCAGCTCGCGCTGATCAACGACGTGAACGGGTACTGGGAGCTCGTCGGGCCGCGGCGGAGCCCCGTCGACGCCGAGAGGACGGCGATGTTCTTCGACTTCTGGCACCGCGGCCTGCCGCAGCT
>Ga0315279_10003211_pt1 | contig 23167 bp, 25 predicted proteins | sample YL17G06_20_MG_FD_203694 | JGI IMG/M metagenome (GOLD analysis project Ga0315279, IMG submission 203694) | Sediment microbial communities from Yellowstone Lake, YNP, Wyoming, USA - YL17G06_20 | ecosystem: Environmental > Aquatic > Freshwater > Lake > Sediment | place: USA: Wyoming | collected...
AGCTATAGATGTTCAGAAAAAGATCCGTGATTCAGAGCTAAAGACGATTTGACAAACTTCGAGAGATGCGGCATCTTGGCGATCTACACAATCGTTCAAGAGGAGGCATCTCCAATGCAGATTCGGCTCACGCTTAACAACCGCACCCGTCGAGCCTTGTTGCAGCGACTTCACCAAGCGTATCAAGGTGGTGACATTCGTTTGATTCGCCGCGTGCATTGCCTGCTGTATCTGGCGGACGGGAAAGCAGTAGCCGAAGTAATGCGGCTGCTCAATCTGGGTGAGCAAACGGTCTATGATTATGTGGGGGTGTTTCTCCTGAAAGGTTTGAGCAGCTTGGTCTACAAGCGCCCGTCCGGTCGCCCGTCCAGGCTGACCAAAACGCAGCGCAAAGAGTTGGGCAAGTTGATTGATGCGGGTCCCGAAAAGGCGGGCTATGATGAGGGCTGCTGGACGGCGGTTCTGATTCAAGATTTGATCGAAAAGCGCTTCGGGGTAGTGTACCACCCGCATTATGTGGCCGAACTGCTGAAGACCATGGGCTTTTCGTATCAGAAGGGCCGTTTCGAGTCGGATTACTTGGACAAAGCTGCACGAGCCGCGTGGATGGCCGAAAAATGGCCGACGATCTTGCGTTTGGCGAAGCAGAAACACGCCCTGATTCTGTTTGGCGACGAGGCCAGTTTTGCCCAGTGGGGTTCGTTGAGCTACACTTGGTCGCGGGTAGGCCGTCAACCCACGGTCAAGACGAGCGGCAAGCGCAAGGCCTACAAGGTGTTTGGCCTGATTGACTTTTTCACGGGCCGGCTGTTCTACCGAGGACACACCGGGCGCTTCAATTCGGACAGCTATGCCGAGTTCTTGTTGGAGGTGATGCAACAGACTTCGCAACATTTGATCTTGATCCAGGATGGCGCCAGATACCACACCAGTAAAGCCATGCAACACTTCTTCCACGAGCACGCTGACCGTGTCGCGATGTTCCAATTGCCGTCTTACTCGCCGGACTTTAACCCGATTGAATTCTTGTGGAAAAAGGTCAAGAAACACGCAACGCACCTTCGCTACTTTCCAGACTTTGACAAATTGGTTGAGAAGGTTGAGGATACTTTGCTCCGCCTTGCCAACACGCCCAGTGAGATCACGGCATTGATGGGTCGCTATTGCGAATCGCTCGGCGAGGCCACCGAATGACCTATCCCGAAACTTTATCTGAACATCTATAATATTGCCGGACGGTAGAGACATGCCAGAGATTAGATTTGATATACCCGCCTATGATCTCGCGATGAATCAATTTGTCGGCCAAGTCATGGATGGATTCATAGCACTGGACCCCTTACTTGGACAGATTCCAAGAACGCTTTCGAGCCACCATGGACCCATTCGGAACGTTCGCGGCCCTGTACCTCTCGATCAGGAATCCATAAGGGTTGAGATAAGCACTGAGTTAATTGCAGATGCGATTCGACACACAAATACTGAAGAACATACTACCTTCCTGACCAAGCTGGCCGAGTCCAACATAGCGTCCCTGACCCCGCAGTTTTTCAAAGGATTGGAAGAAATCACGAACGCCACGGGCAATGTTGTCGACGTGAAAGGAAGACCCTTTTCCTGGGATTACTTCAATGACATGCTCGAAAAAATCCTTATAGGATTTGATGAAGAAGGCAAGCCCATGATGCCTACTCTGGTCATGCCTCCCGAGCTATATGAACAAGTAAAGGGCATTGAACCAACACCAGAGCAGAAGGCACGCACTTCGGCGATAATTGCCAGAAAGCGAGCTGAGTTCAATGCTCAGAAACGTACTCGTCGATTATCTGGATAACATTCGTGAGCGGGATTTTGATTTACCTCTTTTAGCCTTGTTGTCTGCTGCGGGTTATTACGATATCCACTTCACCCACGGACAGGTCGAATATGGGAAGGATATTATCGCCAAACGCAATGTGGAGGGCGTAGAAACGCAGTTTTCCTTCCAGTCCAAGGCTGGCGACATTACCCTCGCTGATTGGCGCAACAATATCATGGGACAAATGCTTGAGTTGATTCATGTGGGCCTGTCGCACCCCAGCTTCTCAAGGAGCCTACCTCATCAAGCAGTACTGGTGTGCACAGGAAGACTGACGGGAAATGTCAGCCTTGCCTTGCAAGAGTTGAATGCCAAAGTCAGCGATATCTATCACCTGTTACCAATAGAATTATGGGATCAAGAAACCCTACTTGAGCTTCTGGAGAGACATGGCCTCGAAGGGGTCTACAATTCAACAGCTGCCGGCTACGTAAGTTATGGCAATTTCTACATTCTCTACGGGAAATGTCTACAGGGTGCTATTTCCCATCGTGAAATCGAGCATCACTCCCACCAGTGGATTGATGAAAGCATTGAACCCGATCGACGACTATTAGTCGCGGCTATTGAGTCGGAAATTCTTGCGCAAAAGTGCAGCCAGCAAGGCTGTTTATACGAAGCATCCTTTGCACACATGGGAGCGCTGCGGGCTATTGCACTGCAAATACAGATTGAAAGTAGTGAGAACAGACTTTCATGGCTGCTGGACGTTTATCGCCAGGCCAAACAACGTCTGCAACTCAGTTATCGCACCTACATCACAAGAGTAAGACAAAGCTGGCTAGATGCTGAAATGGACTTAGTCCGTCTTACACGAAACACAGGCAGCATGATCACATACTTGGTGCATTGTGCTCGCATCATCGAGGCAGTTGGATTTCTCTATTTTCTGGAGAGTAACGAAGCCGACAAGGCAAACGCAGCTGAATTCCTTCGTGAGTTTATGACGCGTGAGCCCGGTTGCACTCACCCGCCCAGCGATCGATATGCAGTATCGCTTATATTGCCTATTATTGCGCTGCTAGACAGCGGCCTGATCGATACAGCGCGCGAAATGTTGCGCCGTGCGACTATCTGGTTATGTGATCGTCATCAAGATGGTTTTGGACTGGCGCCACTTGAGTCCTCGGAACAACAGGAAATCTCAACGCTGCTTGGTTATCCATTTTCTTTCGTGGCAACTCGGGCAACTTGTGCAAGTTTCCTGGCAACTGTACTCTGCGACTTGGCAGCACTGACGGACAGCGAGTTGTACAGCGTCATAGTTAACGATACCAAGGCTTGTAACATTGCAATGCAGTATTGGCAGGCACAGGACACAACAGGTCTATTTCGATTTGATGGTGATGATGTAATTACGTATCCCAACATCGAATACTCTGACACCTTATCTCGGTTTGATGCTTACGATTTTGCTGAACACATCACAGCGGAACCCAGAGCGTTCCGGATTGTGCAAATTGCTGATCCAGTTGCCTTGATGGCGGTGATGCTTCTTTTGCGAGACCGATATTTCCCAACTGTATGGCCACTGTTAATTCGGGGTCGCGCACAATGATGGGATGGGCAAAGTAGGTCACGCTTCAAGCGTGACCTACGGCTTGCATCAAGTTAGTCAAGTTTTAGCCCTGAGCCATCACGGTTCGGGGCTTTTTGTTTTAGACCTGCGCACACACGCTTCACGCGCGGGGTAGCCCGTAGGGGACTGCTGTCGTGCTGCTCACAACGGCCAACCGCCGTGCCCAACTGCGCCAATTCGTCCCAGGCTTGCGAGGGGGGCAGCGTTTGAGCAGAAGGCGTGCGCTGCCCGTTCTGATGTCTCAACGCTGGCGAGGGTTGTGGTGACCGGTGCGCGTGAGGTCATCGGGCAGGTTCTCCAGTGAGCGAGTCAGCCAAGACCTAAAAAAGACCCGAAAGGGTTGGGAACCCTTCGGGTCTGCAAGAGGATGATCGGCGACTTCGGGCGAATCACTGGCTGCCTTCTACACGCTTCCAAAACTCGTCGTGGGGGATGCTCTTGCCCTGGTCAATCTGCCGGTTCGATCGTTCCAGTAGCTTTTGAAAACGCGGCGAGCACGCCAGCAAAATGCTTTCCAATTCGTCGTCGTCCGCCACAGATACCAGAACGGCCGCAGGTTTGCCGTTCTTGGTCACGACAACCGGCGAGTTTTTACAAGACTCGATATAGGCGCTAAACTTGGCCTTGACTTCTGCGAGTGAAGCGATTGTCATGGGACAAACTCCTTTCCGCCGACATACAGCTTTTCGCCGCGCTTTTCCGCGATCGCCAGCACACGGACATGATTCACTTGTTCATCAAGACGTAAAAGACGTGGAACCGGTTATATAGGCCAAAGCGCAGTTCCCAGGCTTCGCCAAATCGGGATGGCTTGACCAGCGGCTTGCGGTTGCACGTTCGGACGTTCGGCTCGTATAACAATTGCTGCTCAATGGTCCGCCGGATGAGCGAGTGATACTGGCGCTCGATGGCGGCGATGTGTTGGTATGTCTCTTCAGCGTAGATCAACTCATATCGTGGCGCCATGACCAATATTATAGTCATTTGACGGGCATCGGTCAAGGGTGCAGAATATGTGCTGCATCCTCTTCGTCATTCTCGATGCCCAGGCTCACCCGGACGAGGCCGGGCAGGACAGCGCTGGTGAATCGAGGAAACAGGATTGACAGTACACCACAGAAGAAATAAAACCCGAAGGGTATGCGAACCTTTGCGCCTGAAACCCTTCGGGTCTCGACAATTCAATCTTCCACAATTCGCCGATACAACTCCGGCCTGCGATCTCCCACGGTGTCCATCTCGAACACGCCGGGGACGATAATGAGCCTCTTCTGCCGCGCCAGCGCCGGGTCGAACGTGGCGGTGATAATGGTCTCGTCGGTCGTTTGAGCCCTCGCCAACCGCCGGCCGGACGGATCCACGATCTGGCTCTTGCCGATGAACCTGGCGCCGCGCTCCTCGCCCGCGCGGTTGACGGCGACGACGAACACGCGGTTCTCCACAGCGCGCGTGGGCACGATGAAATCCGGCGCGGTATCTGCGCCCTGCGGCCAGTTCGTCGGCAGCGCGATAATTTCCGCGCCTTCCAGCGCCAGGCAGCGCGCCGGCTCTGGGAAGCGTAAATCGTAGCAGATCAGCATCCCGATTCGTCCCCTGCCGGTGTCGAACACGCGGTACGGGTCGGGGCCGAGCGTGGCCAGCTTGTCTACACCCAGGAACGGCAGATGCGTCTTGCGGTACACGCCGACGAGGCCCTCCGGCCCACACAGCACCGCCGAGTTGTAAATCGCCTCACCTGCGTCCTCCAGCATCCCCACCACGGCGTACACACCCAACTCTTTGCACACCGCGGCGATGGCGTCGGTCGAAGGCCCCGGCACGCGCTCACTCGCCATCCGCGCCTCGTCGAGGTCGTCAAAGACATAGCCCGAAAGTGCGCACTCGGGGAACACGACGAGCTTGGCCCCCTGCCCGGCCACCTCGTCTATCAGGCTCAAGATGCGGACGCGGTTTTCGCGCACCAGCCCGATCTTGGGGTCGAACTGGATTCCGGCAACCATTGTTTGACTCATCGTGACTCCTGCATCAACAACAATGTCTAACGCCAAGACGCCAGGACGCCAAGGTTTTCGCCTTTCTTTGCGCCCTTGCGCCTCTGTGCCTTTGCGTTAAGACGATATGCGATATAGTATTACCCTACAACAATTGCGCTGTCCGCGAGATTTTTGTCGCACTCTTTCTTCCGCGAATTACGCGAATCTGCGCTAATCTTTTAGGAATTCGCGTTCACACGTGCCCTGTGGGTTCGCGTTACGCGCAAGCGGACGGATGAAAAACTGGGTTGCGGCGCGCAGCGTGCCGCGCTATGCTATACGCGATAAGCTAACGGATTCTCCTGCGTGATACACTCCTGAAGTTTGGCAGCCAGTTCCGCCAACGTCTGCGCTTCCACCCGCTCGACGGCGACGTTGGACGGCGCAACCTGGCGCAGAAATTGCTCCAGCTCTGCCGACACACCCCACGGCTGCCCCGCGCTGCCCAGGATGGTGATCGTGTGACTATCGCCATGGACGCGCAATGCGTCGTCGTGACTGAATCCGCTCGTCACGCGAAATTTGAGCGCATACGGAGCCAGCATCGCCCACACATCCGACCCGGCCGCTTGCGACATCAGGACGTATTGACTGTTGTAGCCCAACTGGCTGGGCGGCACGTCCACACCGGCCACGGCAATCGTCACGCCGGTGTAATAGTGCTTCAAGATCATGAGATAGTCGTAACCGCGCCCGGCCATCAACACCGCGCCATCCTGGCACATGCCCACGCCATGATTGCCCGGCGGGCGCGGCGGCTTGCACAGGCAAGCCACCGGCTGGCACCACGGCACAGAGCCGGACCAGCCCGCTTCAGCCGGCGTATTCGTGCGACCGCCGCAGTGCCCAAAGTAATACGTGGTCGCCAGCTTATCACCGAACCGGCAATATTGCCCGGCAGTGGAAAGCACCGCCGCATCTGTGGCCGGGTATGTCTTGGCCGACCACGCCTGACAATGGTCGGTCGTGCAGACATCCGCCACATCGCCGTGGCGAGGATGGCCGTTGGGCGGCAAGGCCGCCAGCGCATACGTGCGCGCCGCAACGGCCTGCGCCTTGAGCGCTTCCAGCGGAGACGAAGATGACATCTCGTACGGCACGACGCCGCACAGGTATTCCTCCAGGTCCATCAGTTGAACTTGTGGCGGGGGCTGCTCGCCCGATTTGGCATAGTTGGTCCACACGCGGATGGTGGTCATGGGAACCTCTTTACGATTGCTGATTCAAAATCAAAAATCACTTGGCTGCTTGCAACGCTTTCAAGATCGGCTCGGCGGCAGTTTGGAGTCCCGGCTTTTGCTTCACCAGGTTTTGCAGGTCTCCGATACCCTCGTCCAGCTTGACCTTGCGCACGTCACTGCTCAATTGTTTGGCAATGCCGATGCCGGCGTCATACGTGAGCCGGGCATGTTCTACGTCTCCCATCGCCAATTCGGCCAGGCCCTGGTTGAAATACAACGCGGGGTTACGAGGCTCGTACTGGGTCCCATTGGCCGCTTCGTCAGCCGCCTGCTGATACCGACCTTGCTGATAGTACGTCCACCCCAACCGGAGATACGCGTTCGCCAACAGGACAGCATCGTTGTCGCGCGTTGCATCATCCCGCGCCAGCGCCAACATGCGTAGCCGGTCGGCCATGGCCGCGCTCAGATACTCTACGCGCTGCGCCAGTCCCTCAGCCGTATCTTGAGGTTGAGCATCACTCAGCGAGATGTTCACCGAGGCACGCCAGTTGAGTGTTTCGTGATTATCGGGCGCAAGCGCCAACGAAAACGAAAGAAAGTTCAATGCCTGCTGGAATGCTTCGATGCGGCGCTGTTTCCCCGCCGCGTCATCGGGCTGCCTGAGGCCAAGCACGTAGGTCAGCCGCCCACGCAGTTGAGTGTAATCGGCATTGGCGGGTTCGGCGACGATGGCTTTATCATAGTAGGCAATGGATTGCTGCAGGCGCGCGATCGAATCTTGGCCGGTGCAAGAAGAGAGGATAAAAGCCAGTTGCCCCAACTCGCGGTAATAGTACCCCACGCCTTTATCCAGCGCGAACTTTTGGGCGCGCGCCAATTCCGTGCCGCGATCCAGGTCGGCCATCGCGGCCTCGATCACGCCCACGTAGCGCGTCAACTCTGCCTCGCTGGCGGACGAGTTCCTGCACGTGACCAGGTTGGTGCTCACCAGCCAGCGCGCATTGCCCGCCGACACGGCGTATTGCGGATCGTTCGGAGCCAGCCGGCTGGCATCGGCATACGCTTGCAGTGCTTGCTCATAGCTCGACTGCGCGGCGTCATGGTCGCCTTGCGACCACTGGATATCCCCCAGCTTGAGCCACGTCCAGCCCAGCCCATTTTGCGCATTAGCGTTCTGCGGGTCCAAGCGCACCGCGGAAAGAAAACTATCGCGTGCTTTTTCGTATTCGGCTTGCGCGGCGGCCTTGTCAAGGTAAACCTTGTTGACAGAGTCATAGTACGACTCGGCGATCTTGAAATGCGCCCAGCCGCCTCCATTATGAGCATCGGCGTTCTGCGGCTCCAACTGAAGCGATTGTGCCAAGTCCTGGAGCGCCGCCGCATAGATGGCCCTGGCCTCGCTCGGCTTGCCTTCGTCCAACAACAATTGGCCGAGCGTGCTGTTGACGACGCCACGTCTCAGCACATATTTGGCGTTGCGGCTCTGCAACTCGATGGCCCTGGTGTAAGCATTGATAGCGTCGCGAAAAGCCCCTTGCTCCCGCTGCTGGATTTCGCGTCGGAGATCAGGGTCAGTCTGAATCGCAAGTTGGTTATCGAGCGCCGAGGCCTGACCCTCATAAGCCAGGCCCAGGTTCGACCATACAGTCGGCTGGCGCGAGTTGATCTCCAACGAGGTGGTATAGCTGTTGACGGCTTTGCCCCACTCGCCGCTCTGGCTGTAGATCGCGCCGCGCCCGGTGATGGCGGCCACATCGCGAGGGTTGTATTGCAAAGCGCGGGCATAGTCTGCCAACGCCTCAGTATAGTTCGCTTTCGACTGAGTGCTTTGGACGACGAGCATGGCCGCGCGCTCACGCGCCACGTTGCCGGCCAGCAGCGCATCATAGCCAAGCAATTCTCGAACCACCAACGGCGCGGCCATGAGCGAGATCACCACCGCCACAATCAGACCGCCCCAGCGCACCATAACCGGATAGGCTGGCGTGCCAGCCGATTCGGGCCGTAGGACAGGCTGCCACCTTGTCTGATAGATCGCCACGGCTCCCAGCCACACCAGCCACACCGCCAACAGGCTCACGATCACATCGGGCCGTCCCAACGAAAAGTGAACCAGGCCCAGGTTGATGAACGAGATGCACGCCAAGCCCAGCCCCGCGCCAACCACTCCCCATGGCATCAGGTGGCGCGGATTGAAAAACAGTCGCCGGCGCATCGGGGCGACGACCAGCCACGAGATCAGCGGAATGAGCAGTCCCAGGTAAATCACCATGCGCAAGTCGGCCAGCGCATAGTGTCCGAAAAAGATCGGCATGTTGAGCCAGTCCGGCGCGAGATACCCCATCGCCACAAAGAGAACCAGGTAGATGGCATTGCCAATCAGCAAAATGCCGGACAGATCATTCGTAAAGGATGTGCTCAAGTCTACGCGCCGGGCAGAAGGCGGGATGCGCCGGGCCATCCCGTCCGAGAGTGCGCCGTACCATGCCGTATACCCGGTGACGGCGATAGGATGACCTCCCCCGCCAAACAAGACCGTTTGCCCATAAGCCAGAGGACGCTTCTGGATCGTCCAGTCGTTGCGCAGCAGGCCCGTGGCTTCAGCCCAGGCGATGCGTTCTGCCCCGCATGTGAGCGCATCGGCGTCGAGTTGCACATCCTGACTCTGCCTTTCCTCAAGTTGGCGCAGCGACGTGCGCATCAGCACGTACAGACCGACGGCGGTGTAGGCGACCAGGTAGCCGATCAACCCGATCAGCACACCGTTCATCGCGACGTTGGCTCGGAATTGCGGAGCGACCTGCCATGCGCGCGAAGGCGAGATCACGGGCGATACAGACGATGATGGCTCGTTGAGCGCCTGCGCGATGAGCGTCGTCCCCGCGCCGATTTCGATCGCCATCTCGGTACGAGTAGCAAAGTAGAGTGTGACAAACAGTATCACGGCCAGCGCCACGACAGAGATTTGCCGGAAGAGTTCCAGCGCAGGATGGCGGTAGCGTGTGGGGTAACGCCGCGGGACGACGGACGCCGCAAGTTGCCCGGCTTTTTCGCGCGCCGGTTGCGGCACATCTTGGCGCGCGGCGATCGCTTCCAGGTTGTGCGCCACATCCGTCGCGCGCGTCAGGTCGCCGCCCGCGCGCATCAGGTCAAGCGCCGTGGAGTAAGATGTGATCGCATCATCTGCCGCGCCGGTCGCTGATTGCGCTTCAGCCAAAATGCTAAAAGTGCGCCCGGCGTAGGTGGTGTCACCGTAATCGGCCAGCACGGGCGCAGCGGCCTTCAAAGATTCGACGGCCTCAGCCACCCGCCCCATCCCCAGCAAGCTCGCGCCCAGCCCGGCGCGCGCGCGCGCCATCTGATATTCGCTGGTGGCGATGTCGGTCCGCGCGATAAGCTCGCGGTAAATCCCGACCGCGCCGGCCGGGTAGCCCAACGCGAGATACAAACGCGCCAGGCTGTCTTTGGCGCGCAAAATGCCATCGGCGTTGTGCGCCGCCTCCATGTGCGCCAGCGCCAGGTGATACCACTGCGACGCTTGAACGAACAAGCGGACAATCGTCCAATCCACGCCTCGGGCCAGCGTTAACCAGGCCGGGAACAGTTCGACTTCTCGCGCGCTGAACAGGACGTACAGCAGAATCGGCAACCGCACCGGCAGCGTCGCCAAATCCACAAGCGTCTGCCGGATCGAAGGTGGTGGGGTCGGGCGCGACTCGCGCTGTCCCCAGACGTTCAGCCCCAGGTCCATGTGGGCATAGCCCAGGCCGAGCTGGCACGCTGCAACTTCATCGTACAACCCATTGGTCTCGAACGCGGCCCGCGCCTGCTGATACAGTTCGATGGCTTGCGTCCAGTGTCCGGTTTCGACCAGGCTCGCCGCAAGCGCCGCTTGAACGCGCGGACGCAACTCGGACGGCAAATCCGTTTGTTCCAAGAGCGATTGCAGCCGCGCGCAACTTGGCTCCCAGCGGTTGTAGAGCTGGAGCGAGCGGGCTTCCAGGTACGCAATCCACGCAACATGGCGAGGCTCCAGGAACGAGCGCTGCTCGGCAGCCACCTCGACCAGTCTTTCGGCGACGGCCAGCCGGTGAGAGAACTCGGCTTCGGCAAAGGCTTTCTGAAGTTCGACAATGCCCGCGCTGCCGGCCGCTCCCAGCAAGTGGTAAATGTAGGCCTGCCTCAGTTCATCGGCTTCGGGGCCAGACGCCGTAGCCATGCGTCCGGCAAAATATTCGGCCAGGCGGGAATTCGCCTCGGCAAAACCCTGGCGGTCTTGCGTCCACCGCGCGCGAATCAGGTCGCGGACGTCTGTGCTCAGCACGTAACGGTCGCGGGGCAGCCGCGAGACGAACGAGCGCTCAATCAGCCAATCCAAGATTTTTGGCGTGCGGCCATCGGCATCGTCGGGGCCACGCACAGCCGCCAGCAGCGGCAAATCGAACCCATACGGAATAGCGGACAGTTGCAGCGCACGCGCCAGCACCGGAGGCAGCTTGCTGAATAGCGTTGCCGTCAGCGTGGCGGATTGCTGATCCAACGAGGCGGACGGGATCGGGTCACTCATAGCCAATCCTCCGCTTTTTCCGTCCCCATCGTCGCCAGTTCCACCATCTGGCTGAGCAGGCCCGGACGTCCGCCGCACGTCTTGAACACCGTTGCCACGTCCAGGCCGGCCACTTTGCGCTTGTTCGTGAGATAGTCCGTCACATCGTCTTGCGTGAAAGGATCCAGTCCGGTCGAGGCCAGCCGCGCTTTCCACTCATCGCCAAAGTCCGGTGTCGTGCGCCCGGCGAGGATGGCGATAACGTTGGCAAGTTGCTTGTCGCGCAGGCGAGTGAGCAGATTATCGCGCAGCCAGCGGTCGGCTTCTTCAGTTACGCCTTCGTAGGAATCAAACAGGAAAACGCATTTCTTTTCAGGCGTCGCTGACGCGGTCAGACACGCAAAGAACACATCGGTGATGCGGATCTCGACGGCGCGGCGAGCGGTGCCGCTATCGGCCTGGACGTAAAAGTAATTGTCCTTGATAATGTTACCCCCGGCCACGTCCACATTGCTCACCGCCACCTGCGCGCCAGCCAAATTCGCCTGCGGCCCGCCGATATTGACTTGCGCTCCGCCTCCTGGCGCGCCTGCCGGCGCACCTGACGTAGAAAGTTGAATATTGACGCCCGTCAGATCGTTGATCGTCTGCGTCAGCGCGTTAAAGGCCGCTGCGCCCATCTGGTCGCGCGCCGTGCGGACGATCGTCAAACAGTCATAGGGACGGCGGTCACGAAAGTCAATGTAGAGCGTGGGCAGGTTGGCCGCGCCGCACTCTTGGCGCATGCGCTGGATGAGCCAGCTTTTGCCCATCTCGGCCGGCGCGCGAATCGCCATGATGCACTTGTCGGTTTCGCCCCGCGTCATCTTTTGAAAGCCCTGCAACTGCTTGAGGCGATTGACGAACCACTCCATCGGATCAGCCATAGAAACTCCGAATGTCGAGTGACGAGTCTATTCGTCATTCGTCATTGAATGTCTGGGCGCTTGCGGCGGATGGCCGCGACGAGTTCAGGCAAGCGGTCATGTCGCTGCATGTAGCCGATCAGTTCGAGCGCTTTGCGGCCTTTTGTGTCGCCACCCAAGTCATCCCAATCCCGACCGAGGTCAAAACACAACGTCCGCAATTCTTCCAGGTCGAAGCGCGACGCGAGTATCTCGCGGAGTTGTGTCGGGGTCCAGCCGGTCGCCGACGCACTACCACTGCCAGGCGCCGCAATGTTGCCGCCGGCCACATTCGCTTGGTTGACACTAATTTGCGCCCCTTGCAAGTTTGCGCCCGCCCCGCCAATGGTGATACCTGCGCCGGTTTGCGTCGCCGGCGGCGACGGTGCAGCGGGTGGACTGAACAACGCGCCATCCGGCGAGCGCATAAAGATCACGGGCGTACCCCAGTCGGGCCGGTCGGAGCCAAAATCCTGATACACGGCGCGGCGGCCTTCCGTCACGGCGGCATCCACCGGGTAATACTGGGCCAGTGCGCGGTAAAACTCGCGGGCAAACGAGAGCGCGACCTTATCGGGAATCGGGTACTGCATCGCCACGACCGCGCCCAAGCCGCGCCGGACGACCTGCGGCGCCAGCCCGGCCAGCGCCCGTGCCGAAGATTGCGTCGCGCCCTGGCAAACGTTGAGGATGACCAGCTTCGCATCGTCTGCGCCCAAGAAGAACTCACGGAACTGCTTGTCGCTGACCAGGCGCGTCTTGCGCTCGTCGTCTTCCATCACCAACACGCCCTGGTCATCCTGGAATCCACCGTGGCCGATGAAATGGATCACGTGCGGCCGGAACGTTCGCAGCTTTTCACGCAAGTCGGCTGCGATGGCATGAGGCAAGACATCGGTCTTGATCTCGCCGCCGGCCTCACGCGGCTGCAAGGCCTTCTGGATCCGCTGAATCTCCTGCTCAGCATCGAGAGCGGGCATTCCGTAATCGCCCAGATCGGACGGGTCGGAGATGACGACGAGAACACGCAACGGCGGGGCGATTTCCAACGTCCGCGTGGGTTCGTTGATCGGCAAATAGCGGCTCAGGCAATGGTCGGGTGAGATGGCAAGAGGCAGATCAGCGTCCGGGTCGTAGAGGTATTCCCAGGGCAATGCCGAGATTTCCGGCGGCTCGATGCGCAGTCGCAGTCGCAACCGCTTGCCAGCGCCTTGCGCCAGACCGAGGCTGGTGTGATACAGATTGCCAATCGGGTCAGCCAGCAGCGCGTCAAATAAGCGGCGCCCAAACTGGCGGAGCAATTCATCGGTGGTGTTGCGGTCGGCGATGGCATCCAGTGCGGACTTCCAGTCAGCCGCGTTTGAGTCGAGCGCCAGCGTGCTGGTGGCTTGCCCAGCCGGGGCCGTGATGACGGTGACAGGGTAAAGGCCCGGCTGTCGAGCCGCGCCGACAAGCAACTCAAAGTCCAAGAACTGTGGCGAATCCGGTGGCATGGGAGATACTCCTGAGTTGGGATCGTGGTAAGTGTAACACGAGTAAAGCCGGGAGGCAACTGGCATAAAAGGTCCAAGTTTCCCGTTTCTCTCATTCGGACACGGACGCTTCGCGCACGGATACACTCGGATCAGAATTGAAATATCCGTGAAATCCGCGTTCGTCCGCGTCCAGATCAAAAGGCCCGGCTAGGGAAAATGGCGAAGCGGGAAACTCTTGAAAAGGTAAAACATGTAGCGCAAGCACAGACCTGAATTGACCCAGATTGCGCTCAACTGTTTGGAAAGGCTTGCAGGCTGTGCTATAATCGCTCGCACCATCCTATTTGAGGGATTTATGGCTCACGATAAACAACACCCGGTTCGCAGTCTTTCAGTTGTCATCCCAGCTTACAATGAAGAAGCCAACATCGCCACGGCAGTCGAGCGCGTCTCCCAAGTTGTGCAATCGTTGGAGATGGAATACGAAATCATCGTGGTGAACGACGGCAGCCGCGACCGCACGGGTGAAATCGCGCGCGAGATGCAGACGCACATCCCCCACATGAAGCTGGTCGAGCATTTTCCTAATCGCGGATACGGCGGGGCGCTCAAGGCCGGTTTTGCAGCAGCCCAATATGACTGGATCGCCTTCACGGCAAGCGACAATCAATTTGACTTTGCCGAGATCAGCTCGCTGCTGGCGCGCTCGACGGAAGCCGATATCGTCAGCGGCTATCGCGCCAACCGCCAAGATCCCTTTATCCGCAGACTCAATGCGCTCGGCTGGAACAGTGTGGTGCGTTTGCTGTTCGGGTTCCTGTCCCGCGACATTGACTGCGGCTTTAAATTGTTCCGGCGCGAATTGCTCGATCACATCCACGTCGAGTCGAACGGGGCGATGATTGACACCGAGTTCCTGGCCGGCGCACGGGCACGCGGCTACAAAATCGCCGATGTGCCGGTGACGCACTTGCCACGCCAAGCCGGTCACCCCACCGGGGCCAATCTCAAGGTGATCCTCAAGGCGTTCCGCGATCTGGTGCGCTTCCGGCTCCGGCTGTGGCGAGAGTTGGCGAAAGAGCGCGGAGCGTAGAGCGGATAGACTCATGGAACTGACGCATGTGGACGAGAGCGGTCACGCCCGGATGGTAGATGTGGGCGGCAAGTCGGACACACACCGAATCGCAGTGGCGCGCGGTCAAGTCCGCATGAAGTGCGAGACGCTGGCTTTGATCCGGCAGAACGCACTATCCAAGGGCGACGCACTGGCGACGGCGCGCATCGCGGGCATCCTGGCCGCCAAAAAGACCGCCGACCTGATTCCCTTGTGCCATCCGCTCATGCTGTCCTACGTCGGCGTCGAGTTCGAGTTGAGTGAGACAGAGGCCGATGGCGTGGTCGAGATCACGGCCACCGTCGAGACGACCGGCAAGACGGGCGTGGAGATGGAGGCGCTGACGGCCGTATCCGTCGCCGCGCTGACGATTTACGATATGGGCAAGGCGGTGGATCGCGCGATGCGGCTGACAGACATTCGGTTGATTGAAAAGCACGGCGGCAAGTCGGGGGATATTGTGTTGGAGACAACGTGACACACCGATTTCCCTGGCGGCCTTTCCGAGTCTGAAAACTGGCAAGTATTGGAGTCCCGAACTTGTTCGGGCAGGCTGCGATTCACCCCAACAAGTTGGGGAGTCCGAGGAGCGAATACTTGCCAATTGCACAAGCTCCTAGGAAATCAGTGTGACAAGGAAAGATGGGAATGAAACTTGAGGTGCGATTGTTTGCGACGTTGCGGGATCGCGCAAAGGCGAACCCGGTGGCAGTAGAGTTGACGGACGGCGCGACGGTGGGGGCGCTGCGCGAGAAACTGGCAGCGGATTATCCTGCGCTCGCCGCTTCGCTGCCGACGTGCCTGGTGGCCGTGAACCAGGAATTTGCTTTTGCCGATACGCCGCTGCATCCCGGCGACGAGGTCGCGCTGTTCCCGCCCGTCAGCGGCGGAGCGGATGGGCCGACGATCACGCGCATCACGCCCGACGCACTGGACGTGAACGAGGTCATCCACAGCCTGACGTTTCCCACAACCGGCGCGGTCGTCGCCTTCACCGGGGCCGTGCGCGGCTTGGAGCAAGACAGACAAGTCGTGCGACTCTTTTACGAAGCCTATACGCCGATGGCAAAAGCCAAGTTGCGCCAGGTGGCCGACGAGATGCGCGCCAAATTTCCCGCCGTCGAAGGCATCGCACTGATCCAGCGCGTGGGAATGTTGGCCGCCGGAGAACCGACGGTGTTGGTGGCGGTCTCATCGCCGCACCGTGACCAGGGCTGCTTTGAAGCGGCGCGCTATGGCATTGACCGGATCAAGGAAATCGTGCCGGTGTGGAAAAAAGAGATCGGCCCTAACGGCGAAGAATGGATCGAAGGGCATTACACACCCAAGGCTGGCGATTGACAAATCAATTCATCAATTCTCATCCGCCTCAGATAGGAGAATCGCACATGAGCAAACCTCGCGTCGTCATCACTGGCATGGGCACGGTCAACCCGTGCGGACTGGATGTGAACACCACCTGGGACAACCTGCTGAATGGCAAAAGCGGCGTCGGCCCTATCACGCTGTTCGACCCGACGGGGCTCAACGTGAAAATCGCCGCCGAGGTCAAGGGCTTTGATCCGGCGAATTATATGGACGGGAAAGAGGCACGGCGGCGGGATCGCTTTGCGCAATTCGCCATCGCGTCCACCGTCCAGGCCGTCCAGCAAGCCCGCCTTACGATTGACGAGTCGAACGCCGACGAGGTGGGCGTTACCATCGGCACAGCCCTCGGCGGACTGCAATCCTACTTTGAATGTGTGGAGACGTACATCAAGCAAGGGCCGCGCCGCATCAACCCATTCACGATGACGATGTTCATCGCCGATAGCGCGTCGGCCCAGATCGCCATCAACCTGGGTCTGCGTGGTCCCAACATGGCGCCCGTGTCGGCCTGCGCCTCCGGGGCAGATGGCGTTGGGCTGGCCTATGAACTGATCATGCGCGGCGACGCCACGGCCATGGTGTGCGGCGGCTCAGAGGCCACCATTACGCCCGTGGGCATCGCTTCATTTGACCGGCTGGGCGCGATGACGCGCGAGAGCGATAACCCCACGAAAGCCTCTCGCCCATTCTCGGCCGACCGCTGCGGGCTGGTGATGGGCGAGGGCGCTGGCGTCTTGGTGCTGGAATTGCTCGACAGCGCATTGGCACGCGGGGCCGAGCCGCTGGCCGAACTCGCCGGCTATGGCTGCACGTGCGATGCGTTCCACATCAGCGCGCCGCTTTCCAGCGGCGCGGGCGCGGCCAAGGCCATGGCGATGGCGCTCAAGCACGCCGGGCTGCGACCGGAGGACGTAGACTTTATCAGCGCGCACGGCACGGCGACAGACCTCAACGATCCGATGGAGACGCGCGCCATCAAGACCGTCTTTAGCGAGCACGCCTACAAAGTCCCCGTCAGCGGCACCAAATCCATGACGGGACACATGATGGGCGCGACGGGCGCGCTCGAGGCGCTCTTGTGCGTGCAAGCCATTCGCGCCGGCAAGGTCCCCCCCACCCTCAACCTCAACACGCCTGACCCGCAGTGCGATCTGGATTACGTGCCGAATGTAGCGCGCGACGTGCCCGTCCGCGTGGCGATGACCAACGCCTTTGGCTTTGGCGGGCACAATTCCGTCCTGATCATCAAACGCTACGAGGAATGAGCGTGGAATTGCCTTTGCCGACATCGTCAGAGCCACAAGAACTGGCCAAGTTAACTTGCGTCCCGGCCTTTCGTGATCCCTCTCTCCTGGGCCGCGCGCTCACGCATCGTTCTTATCTCAACGAGCACCCGGAACTCTCGCTGGAAGATAACGAGCGCCTCGAATTCCTGGGCGATGCGGTGCTGGATTTTGTCGTGGGCGCTTGGCTTTACAATCGTTTCCCCGAATTGCCGGAAGGTCGCTTGACCAGCCTGCGAGCTGCATTGGTCAAGACCGACACGCTGGCAGAGTTCGCCGGCCAGATCAGTCTGCCCGATCAACTGCGGTTGGGCAAAGGCGAAACGGAAAGCGGCGGGCGAGCGCGCACCTCGCTGCTGTGCAATGCGTTTGAAGCCGTCATCGGCGCGCTGTATCTCGACCAGGGATTGGATGCGGTGTCGGCGCTGCTGCGCCACCTGTTGCCCGACGAGGTCGAGCGCATCATGTCTGACGAGCGCGACCGCGACGCCAAGAGCATCCTGCAAGAGTGGAGCCAGGCCAAGCATAGCCACACCCCGCGTTATCGCACCGTCAGCGCCGAAGGGCCAGATCACGCTCGGCAGTTTACGATTGAGGTTCACATCGGCGAGCACGTCGTGGGGCGCGGCGTGGGACCGAGCAAGCAAATCGCCGCGCAGGCCGCCGCGTCCGACGCGCTGGCGCGGCTCGACGTGATCTGGCCGGAAGAGCCGCTGCCGGAGGAGCCGGCGAGTGAAGAGACAGCCGAGTCCGGGTAGGGTGACGCGAGGCAAGCGTTGATGCACATCATCACCCGCAAGAGGCTCAACGATTGGGTCACACGTGCAAAGAGATCTGAAACTCGAAAGGGTGGATGCAGCTTGGCCGCCACGAGCGGAAAAAGTAACGAGGCCCTGGATCACTCCAGGGCCTTTACTTTTCAGGCGGCTGTTTGTTTTGTTCCATCGGCGCTCCTTTTTTTGACACGCGATGAATTTGGGTCTATACTATCCCAGTCCACGTTTTTTATCGGGTCGGCATGTCGGTTGACACAGGAGGATGCGCATGACCTGATGAGCCACGAGGTATTTTTCCACTAAAACGGTTACAGTCTATTCTCCCTGTAGAGCGGAATGGACTTTAAAAATGCTTTCTACACTCCCCCACAGGGTAAAAAGGCTGCAACTTCTGGCGGGGGAATAGGCTGTAAAAACGCAGCCGACTTCTTGTTAGATTAACTCATCAAAGGTGACTAATGAAACAGGTAGAAAGAGAACAAGCTCTTGCAAGTCTTAAGGCTACTGTTGAAAAGCCAGGAGGAAAACAAGCGTTACGTTTTATTTTAAACGTCCTTGGTGGAGCCATTCCTTATGCAGGTGGAGCTATTTCGGGCGCCGGTGCACTCTGGGGCGAACGTGAACAGAATAATATTAACCAGCTATTTCTAAATTGGGCAAGCGTCACTGACTCTGACATTCAAAAGCTATTTGAATTACTTAGCCAGCTGCAAAGTGAACCAACTCGCGCATCTCTTGCGCTGCTTATTGGTGAGATCTTCGGAGACACAATTGCTACAGAACTACTCACAGAAAATCGCAAAGAAATCGCAGTAATTCTGAATTCTACCACTGTTGCAGAGTTAGAACCCTATATTGCAAATAAATGGATATCTCTTCGTCCAACAGGAAGCGTTTGCCTGATGGGTGCAAGAAACAGAGTTGGCAATCACGTTGAGGAATTGAAGCGGCCATATGGTCTTGGTAACGGATTCATTCTAACGATTGGAAATATATAATGTCGTAATATGCAATAAAAATCTAACAAGGCGCTACAGCCGACAAAAACCTGCGGTTTTTGCGGCTGAGCTTCGATGTTGGGCGGCGGGCTTCATCTTGGGCCTGTAAGCAATCTATGTAATAGTCATCACCAAAGTATCATAAGCCGTGGCAGAGACAAAGAAATCAAGATCACCATTGTGAAAGGCACAACCATATGCAAACAATAGATGGCAAAGGAAAAGTATTTCATAATGATCAGCTCCTATTTGAAGGATCGTACCATGTTGAGAAAGATATACACCCTGATAGGCAAACTATATTATCTGCCACGTTTGATACTTCAGAAAAGAACTTTGGTCGGTTAGCAGAAATCCTCAAGATGCTACAACTCACGCTGGATCTTGTTCTTAAGACACAAGATGGTCGAAAATTCGATGTAACCTTGATAGCAAATGAGCCTGACTTCTCATCAGGGAAGGTCCATTTCGAAATGATATTTATTCCTGGGAGGCCGACTTTATAAGTTTGTTTTCAAGCCAGAGCACAGCAATCGCAAGCAGAAGTCGGAAATGGCCGCCAGGCATACAGCATATAGAGTCTTCCAAGAGTAGGTGTCGCCCAACCCGTGTTACAGCCGACGCGCTGCGCGCGGGTCATCCGCCGCCCCGTTGGGCGGCAACTGTCGGCATCATCTGTAAGCAACCATGACGACCTGGCCAGATATGGTGTACTGCCGTTTTCGCCGGACGAGTTAATCAAATTCAACCTACTCTTTGTTTGGAGTGAACCGAACCATGACTATCAATCTTACGTTCATCCTAATTCTTGCTGCAACAGTGGTAACGGGTCTACTGGCGGGTGCGAGTCTCGATAAATCCATTGTGCAGTTGCCAGCGCGACATCGCATGGGAGTCGTCGGATTTGCCGCCTTTAGCCGGGCCAACGATTTAGGCAATGGTCTAATCGTATATCCAGTCTTCGGCATCAGCGCGGCTTTGCTGACGATAATCGCGGCGCTGGCCGCCTTTTTGCAAGGTACTCCATTAGCGCACGCATGGCCGCTCTACATTTCCGCACTCCTTGCCCTGTTGCATTCGGTCACGACGACCCGCGCAGCCCCAAACATGTTAAGCCTTCGCCAACCGACCAGTGACGAAGCGATACTGACCGAGACGCTCAATCACTTTGCTAAGTGGCATAACTTGCGAGCAGTTCTGCAATTGCTCAACTTTATGATGCTGGTCTGGGCTGCAGTCGCCTACATCATTGTGCTCCGATAGAAGAATTTGTTGGTTAACAAATTGCAGTGACACAATGGAACCGCCCAACGACCGCTTGCACCCGACTCGGCTAAGCCATGCCCTCTCAGGGCTTAGTACAGTTCCGGCGAGTCGCCCCACGAAGGAGCCTTTGGTCCTCCGCCGCGCGGGTGATGTTAACCGTTGGGCGGCGTACCACGTTGTCTCGTAGTGTTACCGACGGTTCATGAGCATGGAGAAATATAGGTTGCCTCCACGGGGTTATGGTGATTCTATCTTCGGCATAGTGAGCATATTGCTGGCAATCAGTGTGACGCTCGCATCCATGTATTATCAGCGTCCCTCCGACCCCTTCTGCCAAGGTCGGCTCAGTGCTGGTTTCCCCGCTGCCGTTATCTGTGACGCCTCGGGAGAGTCGCCTCTCAGTAGCGTAGGGAAGATTGATTGGGCGGATCTCGACAGTATCAATCCGCTAGGCTTCTTAGTAGATATAGGGTTCTATACTGTGACGTTGTGGCTCAGTTGGCTCATCCTGCGACGTATTTCGCACCTAGTCCGCCGACGCACGCAATCGTAGTCAGTCCAGTGCTGGGGTGCTGCTGTAAACCACAAAGTAGACGAGCCGCCAGTTCCGATTGCACCTGTAGAATTGGACCTTGATGAAGCCGGACATGCGAATGAAGGCCAGACACCAAGCGTGCCGCCGCCCAGCCAAGAGGTGTAGCCGACCCGCTGCGCGCTGCCAAGAGCGCGGCGCTTGTGTGCCCTCGCCGCTGACGCGGCTCGGCGCGGCCACCCTCTGCCAATGGGCCGCTTGTTGTCACAAAAGCGAGTCACGCTGGCCTTTAGTTGGCGGATAGCGCCTATGACTTTTTCCTTCATTCATATCACGAACCATCATCTATCCGAATCGGAAGCCTCGCTGGTACACGGGTTTTCGCCCGCCCATGCCTTTCGAGCCGTCATGCGCCACATCGCTGAAAATGTGGCGAACTCGGCTGATTTCATTGTTACGACGGGCGACCTCGTCGAGCCCGCCTCGGATGTTGCTTATCGCAACCTGCGTCACATGCTCGATTTCCATGACGACTTGGAAGCACCCGACCCGCTTCGGGTCTCAGTCGAAGGGTTACAAGACTTTCCGCTGTATTGCCTACCCGGAAATCACGACGACCGAAGTCGTTTCTGCCAATACCTGTTTCCGAAAACTCCACCCGCCCCGCTGATGAACGTTGCCTTTACCTATAAGGGAGTCCAATTCGTCTGTCTGGATGGGGGACCCAATCTAAAGCCATCACTCACTCCGCAACACTCGATTTTCTTGCACGGTCACTCCAGACAGATTTGCCTTCCATCATTTTGATGCACCATCAGGTAGTTACCATCGGAAGTCGTTGGCTTGATAATTTCATCGCGGATGACGTTGACCGATTCTGGGAAATCGTCATGGGCCGTAATGTGCTGGGGATATTTTGCGGTCATGTGCATATGACCTACGACAGAGTCATTGAGAACAGACCGGTCTTTGGTCTTCGTTCAACAGCCTTTCCATTCGCACTGCAGGATGAACCTTTACTTTGCCTTTTGCCGCCTCAGTACCGTTTTGTAACGATTCACAATGGCGTACTCACGACCAGGATTTTTGAAGTGCCGTTGTAGAAATGTGGGCGCGGCCCAAGTTATGGTCAGGACGGCGGTCGTCCACCGCCGGCACATCCTGCGGGCCGGACGTGTGACCCTTCGGCTTCGCTCAGGGCATGCTTTTGCCGCACACGGCACCAGCCCGCCCCCCGCCTTTTGACTTTTCTCCCCGCGTGACATACAATCTTGCCAGCCCAACTCACCAGGATGCTTGCGATGACAACTCCCTTCGACGCTTATCTCGCGCAGATTCAGGCCGACCTGCAAGGCGGCAAGGCCACTGAGCACACCTACCGCTCCTCGATTGAGACCTTGCTCGAATCGCTCGCCCCCCAACAGCAAAGCGTCCAACATTGGCGACGGTGTAATCGGCAGACTTCAAGTCGCCGCAGAAACTCGATACCATACAACACACCCTGTAATCACCGATGAAAATAAATGGCATACAGGAGCAATTACCGCTCCTATTGCGACAGATATTTGGCTCCAAAGTCGAACTGGTCAGTTACGAGATCGGCAATCAACATTACGACTATCTTGTGCTGCTTATTCAACTAGAACATCCCTCCATTAAGATAGTCGCCAAGATTGCCGGGCCCGACGCTCCACTGCCGTGCCCATTTGATCGAACGGCCATGCTCCATCGTTTGGTTGCCCAGCATACTACCATCCCGATGCCTGAGGTGTTGGCTGTGGATGTGTCATATCAAACTTGGCCCTGGCGCTATTTTGTCAAAACCCATATTCCAGGCCAAGAATGGGCTACAGTAGACAACAAATGAACGTACAAGAGTTGTCGGTCGCGTACCGACAGATTGGCAATGCTGTCGCCCAGTTGCATACAATTCATTTTTCAGCATTTGGCGAACTAACGATTGAGGGGGACGTTCGAGGGAGTTTATCTTTTATAGCGGCGCTTCAAGCAAGGGCGCAGTGTTCCATCAAAATCGCGCGTCTGCGCGCTCTCTTTTTATCAGTACTGAACGAGCACAAAGCTTATATAGTTGACCCCTTTGTCAAGACCACAAATTGACCAAAATAAGTAAGACGCTCGTTTCAAAGTGAATAAGGTGTGAGGCCGAAGTGGACCTCGGCCGGCACGCGGTACGACAAGCTCTGGTGCAAC
>Ga0315279_10003212_pt1 | contig 23165 bp, 21 predicted proteins | sample YL17G06_20_MG_FD_203694 | JGI IMG/M metagenome (GOLD analysis project Ga0315279, IMG submission 203694) | Sediment microbial communities from Yellowstone Lake, YNP, Wyoming, USA - YL17G06_20 | ecosystem: Environmental > Aquatic > Freshwater > Lake > Sediment | place: USA: Wyoming | collected...
CCGGTGGGTGAAGCGTCAGTGCTTCAGGAGGCTTGTGGACTGGCTCTTCCTGAAGTTCAAACAACAAACTAAGCCTGAAACCATCTATCGTCGACTGAAAATCTAAAAACGCAAAACTTCAGTTAATAATAGGTTGTGTGTTGGGGGAGGGACATTTCAATATTTTTTTATAAGTAAAAATTCTTAAAATTCTTAAAGTTAGGCTGCTAATTTCATTGGATACGATTTGGGGAACATCTCGTTCGAGGAAATGCTTGAGACCTTGGAGAAGATGCCTGGCCGCTCAATTAAGCTTAACGAAACCCAGAGAAAGGTGATTGAGCACGATAAGGGACCTCTTCGGATTATTGCCGGGCCGGGGTCTGGTAAAACTGAGGTTTTGATCCTTCGTTGCCTTAAACTACTTCTAGTTGACGAGGTTAACCCCAAGTCAATTATCGTGACGACTTTCACAGAGAAGGCTGCGAAGAACCTTCAGGACAGGTTAACTAACTACAAGTTCTACATAGCGCAGGAGCACCCGGATGTGGCTAACCTTGACCTTTTCCAGCTTCGCTGCGGCACTCTGCACAGTCTGTGTAACGATATTATGGTTGAGTACGGATATCCGGGATACAAGGACTATAGACCTATCGATGACATGGAGCAACTGATGTTCATCTTCTTTCACTCGAACCTGGCCGAAGGACCCAGCAAGTTGTCTATTGGTGTAAAAAAGCTCTGGGAGCATTTTGAGTATGTTTGGGCCTCAGGGTGGAGAGGGGCACTTTATAGTAAAAAGGGCTGGCAGCCTACCAGGTGGATGAGAGCCCAGGCCGCTCAGACGTTGTTCAACCGTATAACAGAGGACATGCTCACAATCGACTCCATGAAGAGAGCGGGAAAAAATATCGAAGAGTTAGCCTTCGCTTACGAAGCTTATGAAAAGGCGTTAGACGAGTATTATCGCGTAGATTTTGCTCACATGCAGAAAAAGTTCCTCAGTTTCCTCGAATCCCCTCTTGGTAAACATTTCCTTGATGGCAACGGGACGAAGGAGAATCCTGGTATCAATTATGTACTTGTTGATGAATACCAGGATACCAACCCCATCCAAGAGGAGATTTACTTAAAGTTGGCCGATGTGAGGGACCATAATATTGCTGTGGTCGGCGATGATGACCAAGCCCTCTATCGTTTCAGGGGCGCCACCGTTGAGAGTATGATCAACTTCAATAATGTATGCAAGTCGCGATGGAAGTGCGAAGTCGTTGACATCCCTATGGTGGATAATTACCGTTCACACCCGGAAATCGTTGACTGGGTAAACGACTACATTGATTCCTTCGCGGTTATGAAGAAGCCTGGGGCGAGAGTAGGCGATAAACCCAGACTAACTTGGAATAGTAAAGTCAAGGGTGATTGGCCCGCGATGGCTGTGTTCACATCTAGTAGAAAAAAGAATCTTGGCGTACTGATGGCGGATACTGTACGAGGTTTATTGGATGAAGACATCATTTCAGACCCCTCTGACTGCGTGCTGTTAATGCGGAGCACAAGGGAGACAAGTACATGGTCAAAGCATTTCGTCGATGCTCTGAGAGACCAAGGAATCCCAGTGTACAACCCCCGCTCTAGGCAGTACCTTGAGCAAGAAGAGATACAGCTACTTTTAGGAGCCTTGCTGGAAATTTTAGACCCTGAACCAGAATACAACTTCCTTTCTGGAAAAACCACAGAGGTAATAGAATCTTGGAGAGAGGTATACAGAAGTTCGAAAAAACAATTCAAAGAGCTTTCAAAATATGTTACCGAGTCGCAAAAATACATCCATGGGTTCAAACGTGATTACCTTGGGACGTCTTTACAGGAGATCGTCTACCACATCATTAGTTTTGAGCCTTTCCGGACGTGGCTTGAAGACCCTGAAAGAACCGTAAGGATAGGTGAATTCACCAGGTTGCTAGAAGCGTTCTGTGCGACGCCGATCCCTGGTTATCCTGGTTTGTCGAGGGGTACACTGCAGATTAGTAAATCAAAGCCGGGGGAGCTGAACTGGATGTGGAAGACCACCTTCTACGCTTCGTTCATGAGTCTTATCCTGGATACTGGTCTTAACGATCCCGAAGAGGAGGATATTATCGCGCCCAAGGGATTCATGCCTGTGATGACGATCCACCAATCAAAGGGTCTGGAGTTTCCGTTTGTTTTTGTGAACCACCTTGAGGAGACGTGGAGCCCTGAATTACAGCATATGCTTGAGGACGAGTTTATGAAGTATAGGCGTTCGTCTGTTAAGCTTGCGTCTGGAGAGGACCGTGCAAAGCAGGACCTGATCAGGTTTTTCTACGTAGCATTTTCAAGGGCTAGGTACGCTTTGGTAATACTCTGTGAAGAAGATAAGATGAAGCCTGGAGAGGGGAAAGGCGCTACGCTTGGTCTGGGTGGTAGGGACTTGGTATGGTTGAAGGAAAGGGTGGAGCTGGTTGAGGAATAAGATGGTGGTGATGTAGATGGCTTGGAGACAGTATGGGAAGGTGAAGGTGGAGCCCTCGGATGAGACTCCGACGAAGCCCAGGTATAGTCTAACGGCGGATATTCTTGGATACAGGCTTTGCCCACGTCAGTACGGGTTCTTTAATGTTCGAGGTTATGTTCCAGCTAGGACTGTTCAGTTCTTCTATGGCACGATTATACATGGGGTCTTGGACAGGTGTCATCACCATTACCAAGGTAGAGAAGATATCTCTACAAAATGCACGCTACCTGATGATAGTGACATTGACAGATACTTCGGCGAGGTAGAGGCTTCACTGAAGGCAAGGGGGATTACAGCGATAAACAGAGACCTTGTCACTCAAGCTAAAGAGGTGTTGAATAAGTTTAACCGCATTGAGGGGCCTAGTCTATATCCTAGAGTTAAAGACACAGAGCACAGAGTACAAAGCGATAGGGAGCAGTATATTGTTGAGGGCGTTGTTGACGTACTTCTGTATGCGGGCGGCGGCGTGGAGATATGGGATTATAAGGGTAGCAAGAAGCCAGATAAGAAAAACCAGTCTCTTCTAGATTCTTATGAGTACCAGATGAGAGTGTATGCATGGCTTTACCACAAGAGAAATGGTGAGTACCCAAAAAAGGCTGTCCTCTACTTCATGAACGAGTTGAGAGACAAAGAAGTGAGATCGAGGCCTCCGAATGCTATGCACGAGGTAGATATTTCACCTGATTTGATCCAAAAAGCATTAGATGAATTTGATCAGACGGCTCATGAGATACTAGGAAGTAAGGAATCAGATGACTGGGGCCCTCCCAATGATACGACGCCTATTGCGGATACATGTACTATTTGCGACATACGATGGAGCTGTGATTCAATTAGTGACGAAAGAAAACCTAAAATAAATTAAAAATTATTTTAAATATCAATAATTATCACATATAGTGTTTTCATATTAATTATTTCCTTTAAATTTTATTTTTCTTTTTTTCAAATCGATGTGTATCACATAATACCTGGCTGCTAGCCATCCATATTTTGATTGTGAATGACTAATGTTATCATTTGCCCACCATTCTATACGAGTGTAAGCGGATGTAGGTAATTTAGAGTGAATGATTTTTTCTATTTCTAAGAAATCTAATTCAATTTCGTTTTTATTAAATTTTAACAAATAATTGGCTAGTGCGTCATATTTACTCATGCTTTAATGCTTTCATACAAGCAAATTTAAAATTTTACTTTGATGATCTTTTTTTCTTATATTTTTACTATATAATAATCCATTTTATTAAAATATTTTAAACAAGATTATTATTCTAATCGTATTAAAATTTATACTGTTAGGAGTTACGCAGTTGATGTGAGTGTGAGGATGGGGTTGATCAGGTAGGCTCTGATGGCCTCCCTCACTATGGACGCCTTAGCCTCATACCAGCTCACACCCCAACGCAGCCGATTCTCCTCCAGCCGGATGAAGGCCCTAATCGAGTAGGCGAGGTGATTAAGCTGAGCCACGGCTCCACGAACCTGCGCTTTCTCTATCCCGCAGCACTGCTTCAGCCCCCGGTGGTAGACCTCTATCCCCCAGCCCCGCGCCGACAGCTCCTCCCGCTCCTCCTCGGCCATCTCCACGTCATCCGTCGCCCAGTGCTCCGCCTCCCCGTCCCTGGAGAGGGTCCGGAACACGCGGACGAAGCCGTACCCCTTCAGGTGGACGACCACGCCTTCGAAAGGAATTGGGATGGAGCTCACCGGCCTGTAGCCGGAGCGGTCGGGGTTGACGAGCCTGTTGCTCTTCAGCCGGGTCAGCCACCGCCACCCGAGGCCGCGGAGGGCCTTGAGGTTCCCGAGGCTCGAGTACAAGCTGTCGAAGAGGACGCAGCCCGGCTTGAAGCCGCGCTCCCCTGCGCTGACCAGCATCTCCCTGAAGCTCTCGTTCTTCGTCGATCCTCCCATGGGTTTGTCGTAGACGCGGAAGTCGCATGGGATGAGCTTTTCGTCACCGGTCCAGAGGAGCGTCAGCAGGTTTATGCCCTTGACGACTCTGCCGTGTTTGCCGCTCCAGTGGTAGGTGACGAGTTCTATTCGCTGTGCGTAGGGCTTGTCGAGGGTCGTGTCGTCCAGCACCAGCAGGCCCTCCTCCCTACTCACCACGGTCTGAGCCTCTCTCCAGAGGGCCCCGGTGTCTGGGGGCTGCCTCTTGAGGAGGCGTGTGAAGGCGTCGTGGGCGGGGGAGGTGGGTGTCTCGGGTTGGCATCTGGCGGCCTCGGTGCAGGTGAAGGTCTTCTGGGCGGCTATGAGAAATTGGATGTAGTCAAGGTCGGTGCATCTGGGAGGGTTCATCGCTTCTCAACCAGGATGTAGAGAACCAGCAGAAGAAAATAAACCTTCAACTGCGTAACTCCTAACTGTATCAAAAATTTTTTAAAATTAAACATTCAATAATAAAAGGATCAATATTGTCTTCAAACAATAAAATAAATATCATTTCAACACCCATTAAATCAGAAAAGATTAAAAGATTACAGGAAATATTCCCAGAAATCTGGATTGAAGGAAAAATTCAATTAGATAAATTAAAAGAGCTTTTAGGAGAAGCAATTGAGTCTAGAAGCGAAAATTATTCTTTTTCATGGGCGGGTAAAAAAAATGCAATAAAAATTTTAGAAATACCTAGTCAGGCCACATTAACTCCGTGTATTAATGAATCAGTGAATTTTCAAAATACAAAAAATGTGTTTATCGAAGGTGATAATTTAGAAGTAATGAAATTATTATTAAAGAGTTATAATAACAAAATAAAAATGGTATATATAGATCCACCTTATAATAGAGGTGATGATTTAATTTATCAAGATAATTATTTTGATCCACTTTCTACTTATTTGAAACTTACAAAACAAATAGATGATTTAGGACAATTATTGACTACAAATCCTGAAACAAGTGGAAGATATCATTCATCTTGGTTAACTATGATGTATCCTAGATTGTATATAGTTAAAGAATTATTGAGTGAAAATGGAGTAATATTCATAAGTATTGATGATCATGAAATATTTAATTTAAGATTATTGTTAAATGATATATTTGGGGAAGAGAATTTTTTAGGAACGTTTTGTTGGCAATCAAAAAAAGGCGGAGGTAGCGATGTTTCTGGACTTGTACAAGATCAAGAATATATTATTTGTTATTGTAAAAATATTAACGTTGATTCAATATCCAAAAAAATAGTTGAATCGGAAGAATTAGATAAGATAGATAAAAAGGGGTCGTATAGACGGGGTCGGGAATTAAATAAATGGGGGTCAAGTTCTAGAAGAGAAGATCGTCCAACAATGTGGTTTTCAATACCAGGACCAAATGGAGAAAAGGTATATCCAATAAGAAATGATGGTTCAGAAGGAAGATGGAGATTGAGAAAAGAAAAAATGTTAGAATTAGTAAAAAAGGGGAATGTTGAATATGAAAAAAGAGAAGATGGAACTTATATTACTTATGAAAAAATAAGATCATCAGAATCAAGATACATTCCATTTCGTACTTGGTTAGAAAATGTTGGAACAACAGCAGATGGATCTAAAATCGTAAAAGATCTGTTTAACGGGAAAAATGTATATGATTATCCAAAACCTTTACTGTTGTTAAAAAAATTAATAGAAATTGGAACGAGTTCCAATGAAGATATAGTATTAGATTTTTTTGCTGGTTCATGCACAACAGCACATGCAGTAATAGAAATGAATTGTAAATTAGATAAAAATATTAAATATATATGCATACAACTACCAGAGCCAATTCCGGATAATACCGTAGCAAAGAAAGAAGGATATAATACAATTTCTGAATTGGGTAGAGAACGAATAAATAAATCAATTAATATATATAAAAGTTTTTTAAATAAAAAAGATATCGGATATAAATTTTTTAAATTAAATGAATCTAATTTTAATATTCAAAAAGAGTACAGATTTGACTCTTATGATAAGCAAACAATGACTAAAGAATATTTATTATCGTTAGACAAATGGATTCAGAATCCATTAAAGCCAAACGTTTCAGATTATGATGTTTGTTATGAAATATTAATAAAAGAAGGATATGACATCAATTCGAAATTAATTGTAATTAATGTAAATGACCATAAAGTTTATAAAATTCAAAATGATAAAAATGTATTATATGTTTATTTAGATGATAATATTAAAGAGGTTATAAAAAATGTAGTAAAAAAGTCAAAATATAAGAACACTGTATGGGTCTTTCTTGATAAGTATCTAAATGATGATATAAAAATTACTTTAAGTAACTATATTAATATAAAGGTAATATAAATGATTGAACTAAAATTTGATCCTAAATTAGAGTATCAACTAGATGTTATAAACAGTACTATTAATTTATTTCAAGGTCAAGTAAAAAAAACTCAGATATTTAATTTTATTACTGTAAAAAATCATCTCACGTTAAAAAAAGAAGAGTTATTGTTTAAATTAAATGAAGTTCAAAGAAAAAACAATTTAATTTTATCTAATATAATAGAAGAACCTTATCAATACACAATAGAAATGGAAACAGGGACAGGAAAAACCTATATTTATATAAGAACAATTCTAGAATTATATATTAAATATGGATTATCTAAATATATTATTGTAGTCCCTTCTATAGCCATAAAAGAAGGAGTATTAAAATCTTTTCAAATAACAAAAAAACATTTTTCAAATATATATTCTAACATACCCTACTCATATTTTTGTTATGATTCTACCAATTTAAACCAGGTGCGTTCATTTGCTCAAAGTATTAAATTACAAATAATGATTATTACACGAGATGCATTTAATAAAAATATGAATATAATACATAATGTACATGATAAAATGGGAGCAAAACCTATTGACGTCATCAGGAAAACAAGACCCATTCTTATTTTAGATGAACCTCAAAAAATGGAAGGCGATGCAACCCAATGGGGAATTGAACAGTTTGATCCATTATTCATTCTAAGATACTCTGCAACACATAAAGAAAGAATCAACTTAATATATAATCTATCTCCTTTCGACGCCTATAACTATGGTCTAGTCAAAAAAATTGAAGTAGCCTCAATTACACGAGAAGATGACCCATACAATAAACAAGTAATCCTTGAACAAATAACCCGAACAAATACCGGTTATTTAAGAGCTAAATTGAGAATCTTCATAAAAGAAAAAACAGGCATTAAATTCAAGGTCAAGACCTTCAAACATGGAGACAATTTAGAAAAAATAACAAAAAACGAGTATTATTCTGGTTTTATCATCAATGAAATAAACTATTCAAGAAAATTTGTCTCATTCTCAAACGGAATAAGAGTGTACATCGGCCAAGCCTCAGTAAACAAGGAAGAAATACTAAAAATTATGGTTAAAGAGACAATAGAGAGCCACCTAGAAAAAAAGTCTGAGTTAAACCCCATCGGCATCAAGGTGTTGAGCTTATTTTTCATAAACCGTGTTGACGATTATTTACCCCAAGACAGCGTCCTTCGCAGGGTATTTGAAGAAACATACATAGAGCTAGTCACCAACGAGTTCCCAGAGTTCAGCAGCATAGATCCAAAAACGATACACAGCGGATACTTCTCAAGAATGAGACAAGTCAGCAGCATAGAAAGAGATGAAGAAGCATTCAACCTTATAATGAGAGATAAAGAGAGACTGCTGTCCTTAGACGAACCCGTGGAGTTTATCTTCTCCCACTCAGCACTTAGAGAGGGATGGGACAACCCTAACGTATTCAACATATGCACCCTATCATACTCCCAGTCTGAGATCAAGAAAAGACAAGAAATCGGCAGAGGTCTCAGACTACCAGTCAACGTCCAAGGTGAAAGGATCCAGGACAGAGAGATCAATAAGCTCACAGTTGTCACAAACGAGAGCTACCACGAGTACGTGAGCAAACTACAGACAGAGTTTAGAGAAGACGCAGGCGTCGAGTCACCCCCCATAGAGAATAAACGGGAGAGAACAACCCTACGATTAAAGGAACCTATGTTACAGACCTCAGACTTCATCGATCTTTGGAGAAGATTATCACCCAAAGTGAACTACGATGTCAACATCGACTCTAACGAACTCGTAAATAAATGTGTAAAAGAGATCAACGAACTAGACGTTAAACCGTTGAAACTCGACGTGATAAAATACCTTATCGATGAGATTACACCAGAGGAAACCTTTGGAGAGGTATCATCAGAGGGATACGAAGAAATCAAGCTAGACAAAACATTTAACATAGTACACTACGTCGAACAAGAAACCAAACTTACCAGAAAGACAGTCTATGAAATAATAAAAGGGGTCAACAACTTCGACCAGTTCTTCAAGAACCCACAAAGCTACGCTGACAACGTCGTGACAGTCATCAAGAACAACTTAACAAACCTCATACTCGACAATATACAATACCAGGAAATTAGCGAAGAATACCAGATCGAAGAATTCAAGAAAAAAATTGAGACCTACGACAAGTACATAGTCGAATTACACAACGATAAAACACCTTACACGCTTGAGAAAAAGCCAATAGACGCTGTAAACATTGACCCAGGCCCAGGTGAAACAGGTATATCAACACCTGAACTTGAGTTCGCTAAGGCCTTGGACAGAGACTCGAGAGTCAAACTCTTCATAAAACTCCCAGACTGGTATAAAATCCCAACACCAATAGGCAACTACAACCCAGATTGGGCCATAATAATAGAAAAACAAAACAAGGAAGGAGAAAAGGAGAAACTTTACTATATTATAGAAACTAAAAGCACAAATATCATTGGAAATCTACGAGAACACGAACAATATAAAATCAAGAGTGCGAGGAGAAGATTCAAGGTTACAACCTATGTTAAATTTGAAGCCCCCGTGAAAGACTTCAGAAGCTTCGAGAGAATATTCTCAGATTATTAACATCACATTTTCTGGGCCATTACAGAATACCAATAAGTATTATGAAGTGCCCTGATCCTCGTGTTAAGTCTCTTTTTTCCCTCTAACCCATCCATGTACCTGTTGGATGGATACCTGGAACACACCGGGCAGCTACAAGTCTCCTGGTTCAAATAAATATTTTCTCTCTCGTATGAATGGGGACTCAAAACATCTTTTACGACCCCAGCCATAATTGGCGCTGACGAATCAATCGAATCAATACGATGAAGCCCTGCATTATCGTATTTTTCTCTATATAGCTTCAGAGGACTCACCCCGAAGAGGTGAAGATGTGGCTCTAATCCAATATGTGTTCGTACAAGGCGTACTCTTCTCCTAATCTCATGTACTGGAGCCCTGTACAGTGAGCCGAGACCATAGTGCTTGGCACCTAGCTCCGCTAACTTTTTTACACATAGTTCAACGCTGTCTGAGTCCCAGCCCTGGATCACATAAATGATCTTGACATCATCGTTTCTCTTCCCCCATCTATGGGCTATCCATGCATTATCTATGGTTCTTTTCAGGGCGACATGCTTCTCATCTAGGCTGTACCCCCATCTCGGTAAAATGGGGAAATCCATGTGAGTAACATAGTCTGGTCTCATCCAGCTCTGAAGATCTAAAACCTCCTCCTGACTCATTTTCCGGTTATTGTTGGGTTTGAAAAGGCCAGCATCTAAGAAGATTGAGCCATTGAAGCCAGTAAGACGATGGAGCCCAGAGTTCAATGCCTTCCGTAAGGACTCCCCAGTGAGGTTTGAGAGTGAGATCATTAACCCATCGATGGGAAACCAGTCCCAATAACGGGGGTCAGGTGGATCAGGGTACCAACATACAAAATATTTCATGAAGTCACCCGAACAGCTGGGTAATATCATTGGAAGTGATCTGAGCTAGATTATTGTCCAGTGCTGAATCAATGATTCGATTACAGTACTTGACCAGCTCACCTATGTTGCCCTGGGATACATCGTACAAGGTTTCTAGTGACTCGTCAGTGAATGGTTGGATGCCATTCTCGGGGATGTTGCCGTATCGATAATTCTTCAAGTGTTCCTCTATTACATTCCGGGAATCGTCTCGGGTTAAACGATTCATGTATATGACGTTTCGGGATACTCTTCTAGTTAAAGCAAGAGATCTGCCCATTATCTCATCCCAACCGGTGGGAGTACATGAGAAGATTGTGCAGAGCCCTTTTGTGTTTTCGTCAATCATTCGTCTAAGATTGTTGAAAAGGCTTTGACGCTGGTAGGGGTACAACTCGTTTACTGTCTCAAGTTCATCGATCAACAAGCAGACAAGCTTAAAACCACTCTGCATCAAACATCTCAGAGTTATCTGAAACAGGCTGAGAGCTAACATGTCGTCGACGTTTCTACTTATACCGAGCTTGCTTCTTGTACTGGCTTCAAGATTCTCCCCAAGTATCCACCTCCAAGCATCAAGCGAATAATCGCCATCAACCACATTATCGAAAATGGTCAGAATGTTGTATGGTGTATCCTTCATATTATAATTTTGAACTACTTCAGTGAAAGCCTTGTGGCCAAGTTGCTCCATAAACTCTTGGTAGATATTCAAGAAGCTTTGGCCCAGGCTTGAAATGTAGCATACGAACAACTCATTTCTATTCTCAAAGTTATGGGCACGGATGATCTTTCTGAGATACTTCATCGCATGGCTTTTTCCGCTGCCATACGGCCCAATGATTACCGCATGGCCGCTTGAACCCGATGTGTAGCACGTCGAGATAATCTCTGTCAATCTATCCAAGACATGGTCTTGACCGACGAATATCTCAGGGTCATCATTGGGGACAGGGGTATATGGAAACGGGTTAGACTTCAGGTTGTATCTGGAATAATCTCTTCCACCAACATCAAGATTCCACTTCATTTTTTCACACCTGTTAGACGCAAGTAGTAATAAGGCACATTAGAGTGAGGCAAACGGAATGCTTCAACGCCTCTCCGAAGGGTGAGAGATGGGGCACTAGCAAATTCTATTTCAATACGAGAACTACGATAGGTCTCTAACAATAATTCCCTGAAAAATTGCTTATTTATGGCTAATCTTTCACACACATAGCACTGGGACTTTGATATCTGCACGTAGAGATTTCTTACGCCAAAATATGATGGTTTACATAACTCAGAGTAGACCTTGTTTAGCTCATTACAAAAGGTTTCTATGGAGGGAATAGTATCTGTCTCAAAGTAATATCTCCCATTTTCAGTGTTTAATGATAATTCTCTATTTGTCCACGCTATTAACCGTATTATAGAATCTATAGCTACACCTGTGAAACCTAATTCTTTTACTAATTCTTGATTAGAAGCAGCTTTATTTTTTAAACGAAGTTTTACTTGATTGTAAGGTGGATAACAAGATAGAATCCCATCTAGTGCATTGGTGTCTTCCTTTACTATTGATTCAAAAAAAGCATTTCCTTCATTTGATAGAAAATAGAAGTTGTGAACCTTTCCAACAAGACACATGCCATTTAATTGTGTAAGAATTTCTCTAGCTCTATCAGAACTTACCTGCAAAGAGTTCTCCACGTCCTGGCATGTGACATTTTTTTCTTTTTTTAATAAATTAAGCGTCTCCGTAATTATCTGGGGAGTTATCGGCCTCAACTCAGTCACCATGTATCATACCGATACATGGTGTATCATCACGATACGATTATTTATTATTTATCTTTATTAACAAATTTATGAGCTACCATGAAACCTAAGTTAGAAGAGATTTTTTCAGACAGCCCAACATTTAGAATCATTTCATTTTTAATAAGTAACGAGGACAGGTTATTAAATAAGTCTCAGATTATCGAGGACTCAAAAATTGGTAGAAATACATTTTATAAAAGGATAAATAAATTATTAGCATTAAATATTATATTAGAGATAGGCGAAGATAGAACTAAACTATATAAAATAAATAATAATCATCCTTTAATAAAATGCTTGATAGATTTAAGAAAAAAAGGAATAATATAGCATTGGGCTAAAAACGTTTTTAAAAACAACTATTATAATAAATCAAAATGGACAAACATTTTTTTACCCTCCCAACGCTTTTCATATTAGACTTGACTTCTCCGGGGTCTCCGATAGAATTCCTTCAAAATATTAATTTTTTAGTTAACCTAAAAAGTAAAACACTTGTAATAACTAGCTGCAGTAAGGTGAAGAACAACCAAAAGACAGAGGAAACAGTACCCGCTGAGGATCTCTACACTGGACGATTATTCCAAAAAGTACGTCAATACGCTGAGTTAAAGGGTTTCGATTACATGATTTTATCAGCGAAATATGGTTTAATCCACCCTGATGAAAAAATTTCAGTCTATGATAATGTACTCAGATCGAAAAAAGACGTGGAAAAGATAAAAAATCAGGCCAATACAGAATTTCAAAAAATAAGTAATAATTATAAGACAATTCTGGTAATTGCTGGGAAAAATTATCGGTTAGCACTAGCTGATTCATGGGACGAACGTTTCGTTTATTTAAAGACTACTGGATACGCTTGTATGCAAAAAATGGTCTCCGACGCTGTTAAACTTATAATTGCGAGTAAATTATGAATTATTATGTGGTATAATGGTTGGAAATGTTCTGGTTAAAGCTAGTATAAGCAATGTCGATCCGGTAGTTGCGATGACTCTTTCAAAGATCATAAGTGGAAGTATACCGATGAAGACTTCCCACGGTAGGTCCAATAGATGCACTGCGAAGATCATCATCATACCCTGTTCACACATTGTCGTGATGTATGCATAAAGTGGAACTTTAACACTTATTTTCGTTAGCCCTCTAAGTAGTCCATAACTTAGTAGACTAAAGGCCAATATGTGCGGTAAGACAAAGAACGGAAAGGGATAATTTACTGAAAGATAGGCTCCAATTGCAATTAAAAGGAAAAACATTCCTGCAATTTTGCCGGTCTTACCCGAATGTATGGAAAGACTTCCGAACGTACTACCTGCTATCGGCAACAGAATCGACGGTAATCCAAACATAGCCTGCCCAGGATTGACGTAGAAACCAATTAATCCCCCTATAAGTGAGGCCACGAGTGCATCGGCAGGAAATAGAAGAAAGGCAATTATGGGCGTTATAACTATATTTAGGGCAAGAAAACTGGCGGATCCGATGAATATACTTATGGGTATAAAACCAGTGACCACATAAAGCGCGGCGAATAAGCCGATTTTCGTTAATCTAACCGAGGAGATTGTTTTACTCATGCTTGTTTTACACTCCCCGAGACCAAGTCCTCAAAGACCTCACGCATATAGAACAAGGCCTTAGCTACCTCATCGGAGATATCGCATCTACAATAGCCGCATTCAGGGCACTTCATCCAGCCACAAAGAGGGCACAGCTCAGCCTCCGAAGAAGAGAATCGTTTACCGCAGTTGAAGCAATAAACTTTAGGGTCATTATAGAATTTTAAGAAATTTTGAACTACCGCCGATATTGTGGTTCCCTTTTCTTGGACGACTCTCTGTGCCTCTTCATAGACCTGCTCGTCTATCGTCAGAGTGACCCTTTTCTTTAAAGACCCATCGCTCATATGCATTAATGCATACTCATACATATTAAAAATTTGGGTTCATGGTAATTTACCGGCTAAGGGGTCTTCGTTTTCTGAAGAGATTCATCGTTCAGAAGAAAATTATAGAACTGCCATACATTATGGAAACCACGCCTCATGTTTCTCTCATTGCCCCTGAAAACCAAAACATCCACCCCAAATTCTCGACAAATAGAACATTTGCATTGCTCCCAAGGACGATCTTTGAGTGTTTTTTCGTATAATTTTCTCCAGTTCTTACCCTTATTCGCAACAGCTAGCAGCTCTTTCGTCAAAGATGTATAATTATTACTACTTTTTGCGTAATTTCGTATCTCCTCGAGGATTTTCATCGCCTTTTCATCGTCAAGTACCATAGGCACACGGAGAGCTGTATACTGCTTTGTCCCAAGGATAAAGTTACTTTCTATTCTGCTCCAGGCCTGACGAAGCATAATTGAGGTATCAAAGGAATCAACACCATTCGCTCGAAAGGATTTTAGCAACTCCATCGAGCCCTGTCTAATCGGACTAACCCCGAAGACATGTATCTTTACATCCGCACCAATTGATTTCCGTCTCAAATCAACCTCTTTCACAACTGAAGCAAGTTTCTCGGTAGATGCTCCTGCTAACCCACCAATGCCTAAATAATTGAATCCTCTTTCCATTAGCCGCTCAGCGGCGTCACCGTAGGATTTAGGATCCCAACCCTGAATTGCTCCCATTAAACTAAAACTATCTTGATAAAGTTCTAGCCATTCTTTATGCATTTTTTCAGCATTCTTCAATGTAATGTTATATCTTCTTTTTCTTTCCTCTTCATCTTTCTCTATCTGACCAAGAATAAGGTGATCCATAGTAGCGCCGATATCGAAGCCACATCGATCATAGTACTCAAGCAGCACAGAAGTGTCGAATGGTGGCTCTTCCTCGCTTACATAACTAAAGGCTCCACTATCAGCGATGATCGTTCCTCTATATCCTATGGCTTCATGAACTCCAAGTTTCTCGATTTTTTCAACATGTTTTCTAGGCCCCCTAGTTTTTAACGGATGGTAAGAAATCAACAGCCCATCGATAGGTGGTTTTTTATAAACGTCCCAAATGGCTAGCCGTTGGTCATCTCTGAGACTATCTGAATTTAATTGCGGCTTCCAGTTCTTCTTAATGTAATTTCTTGCTTCGTAAGCCAAATAGAATTTCAATGTACCATCCACCACTTGGATTTTCAGACTGAAATTACTTTCCTACATAATGGAATAATGGAGTTCAATAAGTTTGGGGTTTAAACAGGAACAGAGGTTTTTGATTAACCAATTTTTTTTGGCTTTCCCTCGGATAGCTTTAAAGATTTAATCAAAGTAAATATGAAATTCTTATTTTAATATCAAAAAAAAAAATTAAATTTGTTTCCCTGGACTGTCACTCCGGAATTCATCGTATCGAGTCTTCAAGTGAAAACCATAAATTAAATTGATAATAATCACGCTTCCAAATAGCATGTTTATAGTATTTTTTTCTAAACAAGTTAATCTGGTATAGAAAAAAGATGTGATTAACACACTTATTAAAAAATATGCAAAAAATAAAAGTAGCCAAATTTCAAACGAATGGAAGCCAAGAAAGTTTAGCTTATCTTTAAATTTGTTTGGGATTATGACTCCGTAATCTGTTGGAATTAAAAATTCTTTTTCAAAATTCGATATCAGAGAAATATTTCTCAAATACCAGAGGTGCGCATTGAGTGTTAAAATCATAGCTAAACCTGAATAACTAATGAAGATGCCAAGAAACCCGACAATTCCGATTTTATCAAATAAGAATGCAGATCCAGCAAAGAGACCTGCATATGCCGCAAACATTTTCCATACTGAATCTTCAGCTCTCGAAATATTTTCCCAACATTTTTCATAATAGGAAATTAAAAATTTCTCTCTATCTGTCATTAATGATATTTATTTAAGTCAGACTTTATTAATTTTTACATTAAAAAAAATTAAAAAAATAATTAGCATTGATGTACATATATTTTCTTAGGAAGAACTACATAATAGGTCACTTACTCTCCTAGTTTTTTTACACATAAGATCAATTAAATTTAATAAAAAACTAATGAATGAGTTCGTACATATATAATACCGTTAATGCTTGATGCCCGACGTGCTCTCTGGACAACCTTCATCGTCAGCCTATCCACCGCGTTCTAGCAGCGCGCTGGCTTGTCCCGAAATTCAATCACAGCTAGAATAAGTTTATCTTGACAGTTGGGGTCTCGTCCCCCATTGGTCTGTCCCACCACAGGAGGTGAGTTCACTTAGGACAAGATGAACACGAGACCCTTGAGACACTCTTCAGAAACATCGACTTAAGCATTGCTGAACAGCAGCTCATCGGATGCTATCACACCACCGGACCAGGAAGACCACCCCGAAGCCCATTAGGCATCCTCAGAGCCTTCATAGTCATGCGGATGAAGGCCATCCGCAGCCTCAGGGAGCTGACGAGGATCCTCGACGTCGACCAACGCATGAGGAGGCTCTGCCTCATAAAGAAGGACGAGGGAGGCTACCCGAGGTCGGTGCTCAGCCGCTTCACCCGGAGGGTCGGAGCCGACGTGCTGCAGCTCATCATCGAGGAGAAGGTCATAATGCTCCTCAGGAGGAGCCACGTCACGGAGGTGGACGCGGTCCTAGACGCCAGCTTCCTGAGGGCGTGGAGCACTAGGAGCCCAGAAGACAACCAGACGGGCCTCTCGGACCAGGACGCGCGTGTGGGCAGAAGCGGACGAAGCTTCGAACTAGGCTACAAGCTCCACACGTCGGTGGACCTGAGGCGGATCCTCCCACTGGCCAACGTGCTGGCGCCAGCGAACGAGAACGAGAAGAGGCACGCGCCGTCCCTCGTGGAGAGGACCCGCTGGGTCCTGGGGAGGGCGGGTGCACGGCTGAGGTGCCTGATCGGGGACAGCCAGTACAGCAGCCGGAGGATCAGGGCCCTGGCCGAGCGTGTGGTGATCCCGTACATGTCGAATCAGATGCGTGGCGAGGATGTGCTGAGGGTCGACCGCAGGTTCCGTGCCCATGGCCCTATGGGCGAGGTGGCTAGCTACCATAGGCGGCCATTGGTGGAGTCTGCTTACAGCTTCCTGAAGGACCAGTATGGGCTCCGGGTGAATAACGTCAGGGGCCTGGTGAACGTGGGGGTTTACGCGTTGCTGAGCGTGCTGTGTCATGTGTTTAACAGGGAGGCGGCGGAGATTGTGGGGAGGCCGGATAAGGCGGTGTCGCCGACGTTCTTCAACACTTGAGCGGTGGGTCCTGGGCTTGGCTGCGTGGGGCGACTAGTGGGCACCATGTTTGATTCTTGCTTTGGGGGCTGGCGCGCGCGCGTTCTCTAAAAATTGATTAATAAGGAGATATTTTAAAATGGGTCTTCTTGCGTGCAAATGTTTCGAAATAAAAATTATTTTATCTTTAACTTTTTTATTTTATCTCTGAAAAGTTTAGTTTGTTCATCATTACTTATTATAATTGTTAATTCATTTTCAATTAATTCAATTTCTGAATTAGTGAGATCGGTTTCTTTTTTAATTATATCTTTTTCAGTTTTTGTTAATTTTTTAGCAGTTATTCTGCCTAATTCATCAGAAAAGCCTTCTAGAAATTTTGTGGATACTAAAATAAATATTAACCAAATGCTTGCTACTATATATTCGATAGGAGCGATAAAACCTATAGGCTTTTCCTTTTCTAGAATATTTTGTTTATATTTATAACAAAAGTTTTTTAGAATTGACGAATGGCATAAATTTATATAATGTTTTTTTAACTTTAATAGTTCATATATGTTTTCTAGTGATGTTTCAAAATTATTTTTATTTAATAAATTTATTATATTTGAAATTTCATATTCTAAATCAGGAGAATCTATTCCTAAAGACATATAACTGTAAAAATAATTATCAACATTATATTTTATTTTTAACTTATATAATATATCTTTTATATCACTCATAAATTACACCATATAAGAATAGGTATCTTCTTTTATTGGTAATTGATTTCTAATATATATCAATTTATTAAGAATTTCTGATTGCCCTTTTAGATAATTTTCTTCATAAGTAAAAACTCCAGCTGCAACCATTTCTGTAACTAAAGTATTAAAACCAAAACTCTTTTTTAGGTTTAAAGTAGGATTTTTTCTATAATATTCTTTTACTTTTATTCTTAATGAATCTAAAGACATTCTTATTAAATCACCAAATTCTACTGCACTACTATAATAAGAAGTACCCACTTTGATATAAGGAATAAAATGGATTATATGTAATGTTTTTGATAAATATTCATAGTAATTAGATAACATAATACCTAATATTGCTTCTGCCGTTTCTACATCAGAATAATTACATATTTTGAGCAACTCATTCAATTTTTCTGTACCTTTTAATTTATTATTAACAAATTCTGCATAACCCGATTTATTAATTAATTCCACCAAATCTAAATAATTTATTTTTCTTAACTCAGAAATCTCAGGATGCTGTTCATTTAATATATTTATAATAGTTCGATAAATTGGTTGCATCCCAAACAAAGCAAATTTCATTTTCCCAAATTTAATTTTAAGTCTCGGATCACCTATGACTTTAACAAGATCTTGTTCAACACTATTTCTAATTAAACTTTTTCGATCTATCAAATTTTCATTAAAATTTTTTATTGAAGGAAGTTCTAAAACATGTAATGTGTCTTTATCAATAAATATGTTACCTAAATTTCTATAATGATAAATAAGCATTTTTTCTCTTTGAGTTTTTTCATCAATAATATGTTTTGGAATATAAGATTCTATTGATATTTTCCATTTATCCCCAGCATCAAAAACATCTGATGGTGTACATCCATGACCATATTTTTTAATTATTTTATCATATGCAATTATGTAAGGGTTGTCAAAGCGCTGTGTGAGCAACTTTATCCTCATTTTGACAATAGCCACCTTTCTAATGTTGTTGAAGGCTTTTTTTCTCTTCGTAACTTAATACGTTTCGGGCTAATAATAATTGTGGCATTGCGAGTCTGCGCCCAAGCCGAGACAAGATCTTGAATTAGTAATGAATTAAAAAATTTGGGTGATAAAGAAGGATCAACTGCAGTAAAAGTTTCCTGAGTTTTATCGACAATAGGAACAGCATGATAAGGTTCTTGTTTTATTCCTCTAAGGAGAAAATAACGATCATATAAAATAATTGGAGGTATCTTAAATGAAAGTAATTTATTAAGTTGTGAAATATCGGCCAGATATTCTAACCGTGCATTTAAAGGAAAGTCTAAATTACTTAAAAAGCGATTGATTAAATTGAATGGTATTCCACCGCTTTTAATATAATTCATTCCTTTGGTTAGAATTTTTTTCCAATTGGTACCAGAGAAATCATCATCTATTGTCCACATTAAAAATGGTTCTTTTTGTCTCCAATACATGCAAACCATTATCACACTAGCAATCAAACATCCGAAACCTTGAGCCTCAATTTTATGAGGTAAGGAGATCATTTTTTACCCCCGATGTGTTTACTATTTAAATAATGTTAAAATAGAAACTTGTATTTAATACATTTGAGAATAACTTGCTAATTCTAATTTATTACTTGCGAAAAGAAAGATAATTTATCGTCATAATTATAGCCTTCGCTGAACTGGAGTGCTTGAAAATGCGCGCGCGATGCTTGAATGGATAGCTGAGAAAAGCACGCGCGCGAAGAAAGCTAAATAGATACATAAAACGATTGACAGAGTATCTGATGTAAAACTCTACTGCAACCATTGCTGTGCAGAAAACCCATATCCTTGGAGGGGGGAGATCTGACGGCGCGTGCGCTTAGTTCAGAAACTAGTTAAATGGGATAAACCATAAGTTTTAACCCCATGTATGCCACCATGTCAAACACATCGGTCTCGCAGGGATCCTAGCCAGCGAGGGAAAGCTGGATTATTCGAGAGTTGTTGAGCACTTCATGAAGGTGAATAACTGCGATTTAGCGGCCTTTGAAAAGCACCGCGAAGAGACCTTCAAGCAATGGGCGGAGCGTTCCACGTATAAATGGAAAGTAGATCTTGGAGAGTACAGAGGATATATTAAAAATGAAGACGCATTTTGATGGCTACTGGAACTGGTTCTTCGGCGATAAAGAACCAGACTATCAAATAACGGGCAAATACCTCTTTTTTTGTGATGATAAAAATAAACTTATTAAAATAGCTAAAAATGAAATTGAGAACCATGATTTCTATGAAGCTAAGATAAACGAAAAGTTGCTAGAAGATCAAACCGATTACGTACTATGTCTATATTATAAAGACGACTCTAGGAAATATGAACTCGCTGAGAGAAATAAGAGTAAATATAACGTAAAATACCGATATTGGAAAAGCGATGAAGCAACATTAAAGGGAGAATACAGCCAAGAATTCCTTAGTAAATTAAAGAAACCGGATAAAACGAAATTTGCCTCAAAAAAGAACCCCCAACGAGATTGATATCACTTCTTTATTCCTCGAGCTCAGTCGTCAGCTAGAATCGAAAAATTATCATCGCCGGAGAAAACGCGAGCGCGAAAATTTGTATTAAATTTCTTTTTTTCTATTTATATTATAGTTATTTAATTACGCGAGAGAACTATAAGTATAATTCCAGTCTTTCTTTTTTCCATTCTTTTATTTCTTGTAAAATATCTTTTATTTCTTCATATTTCTTTCCAAATATTAATGGAAACCAATTGTTATTAATTTCCTCAATAGCTTTAATTGTACCAAATTCTGCAGGCATTTTAATTATTTTATCATCTGGAATTGATCTTCCTCGAAATAAATTTTTTAAATTTTCGTCAGGATTACGATTTAACACTCCTAACTTAACAATCTGATTGGAATCAAGAGCCCGTAAAATAGGTTCATTTAATTCATCATGTCTGAATGAGTATCCTATAAATAAACTAAACTCACTTAATTTTTCTCTAAATAATTGATGATATTGATTCCATTCCCCACTCCGGATTTTTTCTTCTTGACCAGGAAAAATAAGAGTAGGGAAAAGTTTTAATTTATCATCATATAAATCTTTATAGTTTAACATATCCTTTGATTTAGTAAATTTTATAGCTTTATTATTTTGTGTTTCAAAAGACAAAATTGATCCATGTAATCTAACTAAGGGAACTGTTTCTTGATCACTTATATTTATTTTATCAATCTGGTTAAGCAAATATCCTTGCTTTAATTGTTGTTTAAAATCGGGATTATAAACATCTCTAGTTCCATCAAAACAATTAAGAAATCTTCTATGGCACCATATTTCTACAGAAGGATCATAGTTAGTAGAGAATATAATTTGTCTTAGTTGTTTTTTTAACGAGATACCTATTAATATATCATAGGTTAAATCAAATATTTTTTCTAATTTTTCAGGATCAATATGTTTATCATTTTCTTTTAAAAATGGACCTGTACAACAATTACATAATATTTCATACATTTTATTAATAAGAGAAGTATAATCTTTTTTTCTATTTGGATAATTTATTGGAAATAGCTGTGTATAATGATTACGACTAACTTCTAATTGATTTGTTAAGACTTGTAAAATTGTAAGAACATTTTCAAAAGTATAATCTTTCCCATTAATTTTTAAAAAATTTTTGATATCTTTTAGAAATTCTTCATCAAGAATATTTTCCATTTGTTGAGTTAAAACAGGCGAAGTAGGAATATTAAATGGAGCGGATGCGCCAGCACCTAAAAATATCATACTTACTATATTACACCTAATAATTATATATTTTTTTAATTCAGATGGTGCAGTCAATTGGTGTTTGTGATTCGAGGTCTCCAGTCTGAGAGTTCGCTCCTCAAATACTTCGCAAAAAGTAAGGCTTCTTCGTTGATCAGCGTCTCGCGCGCGCATCCCTCAGTTCCAGCGAAGAAAGATGGCCTCCTCTGACACTTGAGGTGAAATAAGTAGAAACCGGGCTAAATTTCTCTTTTCAAAGAGATCATGTACCTGACCACGACCGCGCCGGCCTCATCGGGCCTGTCAGCTAAACCGCGACGTTCGTCCTCAGCGTGTACTGGACCGTCGCCGTGTCTCTCGGGTCTACGGTGACGGCTCCTGCGAGGACGTCTCGTAGGATCAGGTAATACGCCTGGTCTCCGTAGCTGTGTCCGTAGAGGCTTATCCAGGCTAAGCCGACCTCGGTTATGTCGATGGAGCTCCCTGTGCCGTTGTAGAAGCCTCAGCTCAGGACCAGGTCGTCGTTGCCCGCGACCTCCGTCGTCGTAACCCAGTTCGTTCCCAGGTATGTCAGGGTGCTTAACTTGTGTTGGAGGTGGAAATCAGTAAGGGCTTCCGGGTCATCAACGCCTCCAAGATTCCAAGTTCCAGACTGACTGCTCACGTAAGTTTTCGTCACGTCGAAGGCAGTGCTGCCGACGGCTATGATCGTATAAGTTCCGTCGTAGTCGGTGGTTCCAGATATGGACACGGATTGCCCCACCACCAAATTATGCGTCGCTCCGGTGGTGCATCGGATCAACCCGCCCCTCTGACCACCACCGCCTGGAGATCTGGCAGGATCCTCTCCATCCTCATACTCACCTCAGGGGCGACAAGGGTACTCTCCTCCCCGATCAGCAGCAGCGTTGGAGCCCTCATCCTCTCGACGTAGGGCCAGAGGTCGACTGCCAGCCCGCCCCTGATCACGTCGCCCGTCGGCTTGAGCCTCAGTCTCCCGCCCTCCCTCCTGAACGCGTATCTGAGGCGGTTTTCCACGTATTCAGGCGTGAAGCCAGGGTACCTCTCATTCAGGTAGGCCCGGGGAGCCAAACCGCGGCTACGTCGACAACCTATTACAGGTAGCCCTGAGAGACGATTAAGACGGAAACCCATGAAAAAAGGGGGGCTAGAATCCTTCGCCGGGAGCAAGTGGCTCGAGCCCCAGCTCCCTCCTCAACATCGCATCGATGAAGTCGCCTACGCTCTTTTCCCCGCGCCTTCTCTCCATCTCAGCGATCAGCTCATTCGAAAACCATAAGCGGATCGTCTTCCCGGGC
>Ga0315279_10003213_pt1 | contig 23165 bp, 19 predicted proteins | sample YL17G06_20_MG_FD_203694 | JGI IMG/M metagenome (GOLD analysis project Ga0315279, IMG submission 203694) | Sediment microbial communities from Yellowstone Lake, YNP, Wyoming, USA - YL17G06_20 | ecosystem: Environmental > Aquatic > Freshwater > Lake > Sediment | place: USA: Wyoming | collected...
CACTGAATATAGGACGCTGATCCATTTGTTGAAGATGCAGGGACCGGATCGTTACCTGGGGTTGATCCAAAATTCTCACTGGCAATTTACAAAAGATCAATGGGAGCCTGAGGTATGGGGAAAAGTGATCAGAAAGGTGGGAGGGGAGGGATTGATCTATTGTACAATTGAAATTTCAAGAGAAGACCACTGCCTCCTGCCTGGAGTCTGTGGACTCGATCTGTTGAAGGGAAAGAGAAAGACCCCCACTCTTGAAAAGGCTCAGGAGATGGTTCAGAATGCTGTCCTCTTGGCAATAAGCCGTTACCGCGGAAAAGGAATCGAACCCACCATGGCCTTCATTCGGGAAGGTCCTTATGCTGTCCCTGTCCTTCAAAGAAAATCGGGATAGTTAGAACAAAACCGCCATTGCGAGCGAAGCGGAGCAATCTTCGAGATTGCCACGTCGTCCCGTTAAAGCGGGACTCCTCGCAATGACAACCTTCTGACATTCACAATCAATCTTCAAAGGTTGCGCCCGTATTGGCGGAAGTAACGAGTCTGGCGTATCGGTTGAGATAACCTCTCAGTTTTTTCTTCGGTGGTTTCCACTGGGATAGTCTTCTTTTCAATTCTTCTTTGGAGATGAGGAGGTTGAGTTTTTTTCCAGGAATATCAATCTCGATTTGATCCCCATTCTTAACCAAAGCAATGGGACCTCCTTCTGCAGCCTCTGGAGAGATATGACCGATTGCCGCGCCCCGGCTCGCCCCTGAGAAACGGCCGTCTGTCAGCAGGGCAACATCCCTATCTCTCCCAACGCCGACAATGGCGGAGGTTGGGCCGAGCATTTCCCGAAAGCCAGGTCCGCCTTTGGGCCCTTCATACCGGATGACGATAACTTCTCCCCTCTTGATCTTTCCATCCAGAATGACCTTGATCGCCTTCTCTTCGGAGTCAAAGACCCTGGCAGGGCCCCTATGTCTGAGCATGGTCTCATCTACAGCCGACTGTTTCACCACAGCCCCCTGAGGAGCCAGATTACCAAAGAGGACGGCCAGGCCCCCGGTGGGATGATATGGTCTATGGAGAGGGCGAATCACTTCTGAGTTAAGGGATTTCTTCCCTTTTAAATTCTCTCTGAGTGTTTTCCCCGTTACAGTTAGGGCATCCGTATGGATCATTTTTTTGCGACTCAGTTCCGCCATAAGAGCTGGGATGCCACCCGCACGGTGAAGGTCTTGAAGATGATGGGGTCCGGCCGGTGACAGATTGCAGAGATGAGGAGTTCGGTCGCTGATTTTGTTAAAGGTTTGGAGGGAGAGTTTAATCCCTGCTTCATTGGCGATCGCAGGGAGGTGGAGTGACGTATTGGTTGAGCCTCCAAAAGCCAGATCGACAGTGATTGCGTTTTCAAAGGCTTTCTTCGTAAGGATTCTGGAAGGCCTTAAATCCTTTTTAACCAATTTCATGATCTGAATTCCCGATTCCTTAGCCAACCGGGTCCGGTCCGCAAAGATGGCGGGGATGGTGCCATTATAGGGAAGGGCTAGGCCGAGTGCCTCGGAGAGGCAGTTCATGGAGTTCGCCGTGAACATTCCAGCACAGGACCCTACTCCTGGACAAGCACACCCCTCCATCTCTTTCAATTCATTGAAGGTCATGCCTCCTGTTTTTACTTTACCCACTGCTTCAAAGACAGTGGCTAAGTCGATCTCTCTTCCCTGAAATTCTCCCGCAAGCATGGGGCCGCCGCTCAAAAGAATCGTAGGAATATTGAGACGGGCTGCTGCCATCATCATTCCGGGAATGATTTTGTCACAGTTTGGGATAAGAACCAGCCCATCGAAAGGATAGGCCATGGCCATGGATTCAACCGAGTCAGCGATCAGTTCCCTTGAGCTGAGCGAATATTTCATTCCCTCATGGCCCATGATGATTCCATCACAGATGCCAATGGTGAAGAACTCCAGAGGAGTTCCCCCTGCCATTCTAATACCCGCTTTGACGGCATCAGAAAGTTGATGGAGATGGAGGTGACCTGGGATCACTTCATTGGCTGAGTTGGCAATTCCAATCATGGGCCTTTCGATCTCTTGGTCCGTCAGCCCCAGGGCCTTAAAAAGAGAACGGTGGGGGGCTCTTTCAAGACCCTTTTTCATCCTGTCGGATCGCATTTTTTTCTCCTTCAAATTCTCTCTATTTTTTCACTTCTAACACAAGTTTCTTTTTGAAACAAGGGAAGAAATGGTAATGAACCTATCTTTTCGTATTGACAAAATAAATTAAAAACTATAATTATAATTTAAAAAAGAAGTAGACAACGAGCAACAGACAACGGACAATAGATTTAACCAAACGCCTGGGTGGCGGAATTGGTAGACGCAAGGGACTTAAAATCCCTCGGTGGTCCCCCACCGTGCCGGTTCAACTCCGGCCCTAGGCACCAGAAATCATATATAATTTTAAGCATTTAATAATTGCCCCCTTTTGGATGAAATTTCTGGAGGGGGATTTTTTTCATTGTTTTGGAATCGAAATGGAATCGAATTGATATTCATAATCTGACCTTCGAGTTTTTGATAATAGGCCTCCATCCTTTTTGTTGCCTCTTCCAAATCTTGGTCGGTAACGATGGCGTACCGATCAAAAACGGATCGTGTCTTCCAGCCTCCCATCTTCATAATTACGGTTTCGGAGTTTCCTGACCGGCGACCATTGATAGCAAAGCATCGCCTGAGGTCATGGAACAGCATCCCTGGACATCCCGTCTTTTCGCAGGCTAGGTTCCATGACCTTCGGAAGTCGCTGATCGGTTTCTTGCCATCATACGTAAACACCCACATGTCCGATTTCCGATTTAGATAGAGGTCTTGAAATGCGTCTTTCAGTTCGCTTGACAACTTAATCGTCTTTGCCTCTTTGTTCTTTGTGACATCACCCTCAACACGGACAGTCCCGTTGATGTGGTCGACGTTTGGCCATCTTAATCTCTTAATTTCAGAACTTCGCCAACCAGTTTGGTATCCGAAGAGAGCAATTATTCTAAGATGCTTGGGAAGGTTAGCCACCAATTTGAGAAATTGATCGTGCGAAAAGAAGCCTTTCCTGATGTAGGGTCTTTCATCGAGCATCGGGATATGAGGGATGCTGGTAACTTTGGGTGGAGTACGTCTTGCTCCAAGATAAAACATTCTTTTCAAGGCTGCCATTTCCCTATTGATGCTAGCTTTTGAATAGCCCTGCTCTAGTCTCTTTTTCCTGTAAAGGTTGATTCTGTCGCTTGAGATTTCCTCTGCCCGCATACCCGAAAAATATTCTTTCAGGTATGAGACGGATCGCTGGGCTTTTGTAAGACTTCTTTTAGAATTAATTTTGTAATCGGTGATGAAATCGGAAGCTAGTTCATCGAAGATGACTTTTTTGATGATAGGGTCTACCTTTTTGAATTCTCTTTCGTTGAGTAACTGGCGGGCCCTCCGCTCCGATGTGCTTTGGGTTGACTCGTGAACCTGAACCTTCCGGCCATCACGAGTGATGTAATACCCGATGTAAAAAATCCGACCTCGTTTAAAGATTGTTCCCATACCTTCCTCCTCTTTTCATCTTATCAATTCTCTTTATGATGTAATGGACGTATTTTAGATGCTCAACAAGCCTTTCCCATCCTTCGACGATTTTGTAGAGAGACAGAGACAAACGTAGGTCTCCATTAGCAATCCCGGAATTATCTTCCTCGAGCCTGGATATTTTCCTTTTTAGAATCCGTGGGCCTCTGTATCATCGATACTCTAATATAATGCAAATAAAAATATTTGTCAAATATTTGATATTATTGACAAATTATACTTTTTTTGATATAGTAATTTGGTTTTGTAAACAACTATGTTTTGATAAGTTGCCCCTAGTTGGGAGAGGAGCGTGGAGTATAAAGGTGGAAGAAAGGAGTGAGGTTAGAAGCAGGAAAGACAAAGATAACAATTGCTGAAATATTACTGCAGCCATGGAAAATAGGGACCCTGCATTTGCCTAACCTACTGAAATAATTAGTGGCGGTGCAGGGATTTGAACCCCGGACACTGCGGATATAAGTTTGAACCCTGAGAACCGGCAAGGTGGGAATATTAAAAGAAAATTCTTTATTGAACAATAAGTTATAAATATTTTTTCTTTTACTACTTTCTACTGATTTTTACCTAAAAATACCCCATCTTTTCGTCAAAGTTACTGCAATAGTACTGCAAGAATTTAATGTTATTTTTTCAGGCATTGCCTATCAATTTTCTACCAGTTTTTTACACCCGAAGTGTACTCGTCATACTGCAATGGTACTGCTGTTGGAAAAAAGCGGTGTTGGATCGCTCGTCATTGAGTTCAAAGAACATAATCACTTGGCCTCTATTGCCGATTGACTCCCAAAGATTTTTAAATATTTCCTTGACTTTTTATAGGCTTTCATCGCCTGCTCTTCTGATCTTCTACGATCTTTATCATTGAGCATCCTTATTACTTTGGCAGGGATTCCCATGACCAGTGAGTGGTCAGGGATCTTCATTCCGGGAGGGACAAGGCTTCCACTTGCTACGATGGAATTCCTCCCCACCTCTGCACCGTCCAAAACGATAGCCCCAATTCCAACGACCGCTCCTTCTTTAACGATACATCCATGAAGGATCGCGCCATGACTGATCAGTACTTTCCTTTCAATAACCACTTTATGATCTTTGGGAGATTCAACCAATACCTTATCCAGAAGAACGGAGTACTCTCCCACTATGATTCGGTTACTATCCGCCCTGAGGAGGGCGAAGGGCCAAACGCTCACGCTAGGGCCAAGAATGATATCTCCAATCAACCTTGCAGTTGGGTCGATGAATACCGTCTCGTCAAATTGTGGTGATTTCCCTTCATATGGAGTGATGTGTGAGAGAGCGGATGCTTTAACTCTATGGTTTGAATTCGAGGGCATACCGAATTACCCTCCTGTTCAGAGGATCTTGTTTTTATGGGAATGGGCCTTTTGGCTATATTACAATCAGAGATAGAGGGAAGTCAATGAGTTTTGATCTCAAAATTTCAAAATATTATTATGATAACCTATGAAGTGAATGAACTTGACCTTAAATAGTGGTTCTTTTAAAGAATAGTTTTTATGTCTCAAGAATTTCCGAAGGGCCGTTTCCTCAATGTTCCGCGTTCTTTTTCACCACTTCACCTCTTATTACCGTTTGAGCCAACACTGCGATACATTTTTCTCATTCACCATAGATCATCGTACCGAGCCTATTTTATAATCTCATACCCTTAGAGGTCTTTTAGGAATTTGTTGACATACTGTCTCCGACAGTCCACCATCGACCAAAAGAACCTGGCCCGTAATATAATTCGATTCATCCGATGCGAAAAAAACAGCGGCATTAGCCACATCTTCTGGCATTCCAATCCTTTGCAAGGGAATTAAGGCTTTTCTTTTTTCATATGTTTCAGCATGTGAATGATGAAATTCATTTATGGGTGTTCTAATCACACCTGGACTGATGGCATTTACTCTTATATTGTATTTCGCCCATTCGATTGCGAGTTGTTTTGTTAATATAACAACGCCTGATTTGCTAGCGGAGTAGGCACCTCCTAATGGATAAGGCTGATGTGCTACGATGGAAGCTATATTGATGATGTTCCCGTTACTGACTTTAATCATTTCATTTCCTACCACTTGGCAACATAAAAAGACACCTGTTAAGTTTATATTCATTACCTTATTCCAATCCTCCACTTTTAAATTTTCTATTGGTGCATTAACCATAATTCCTGCATTATTTACCAAAATATCTATTCTTCCAAGTTCCTTCAGTATTTTTTCCACCATACCCTTAACCTCTAAGAGATTGGTGACATCCGCCTTCAATGCTAAAGCGCGTCCCCCTTTTTCCATGATTTCACTAGCTATCTTTGTAATATTCTCTAAGTGCCTTCCATTTACAACCACTACAGCTCCTTCCTTAGCAAACCTTGTTGATATGGCATGTCCTATTCCACCCGCCCCCCCTGTTATAATAGCCACTTTGTTATTAAGCCTCATTACATTTCTCCTCCTATCATATATTTTGAATGATGGGTAAATAATCTCGTTTCAACAGCAATCATTCTATCGCTTACCTTCATGGGTGCCAGAGAATTAGAAGTTTGGTAAAATAGATTGGTAATTCTCCCGTATCATTCTGGATACCAGTTCTACAGTGATCATGCCAACATGCTATTAATTTCATCGAAAATGGCTTTTGCGATATAAAGTAGATCAGAATGGATCGGAATAAAGTCCCCCATTAAGATAGTATGTAAAACTAGATCAATTTCGTAATTTCTTTTTAAAATGGGTCGCCAATCTTTTTTTCAGGTTTGTAATGGATATCTATTGACTTCAATTTAAAAAAATGATTTATTACAATAAGGGTATCAAAGACTAAAGATTAGATACTAAAATTATTTAAGAAATGTTATAAGCTATACCAAATTCAAGGATTATATTAAACCATTATAGAGGGGTTCCCGATAAAAAATCAAAATTTGAATTTCCAACGAATTTTTAGTTATCCAGGACTTATATTGCTTCGTACAATACCATCACGAAGGCAGGATATAATAATTTTACCGGGTAAAAAAGGTGATTATTTAAGTAACGAAATTTTTGCTTGGTTTTTGTATAATTTCAAACAATTATAAATTTTATCGGAAAACCCTCTATTAGGTCTTAAAGGAAAAGATAAAGGAAATTTTCAATCTTTTTCGATCTTTTTACCTTCGAGGAATTAGGACATCTTCTGGAGTGGACCCCGCTTCCTTTTACCGAAAAACGTTCGATATCTTTGAATATTAAATGAGAAGATCATTTTTCCAATATTTCACTGCCACATTTTTTTTCTGGTTCTCGCAGTATATATATGTTCCAATCCTTCCTACGTATTTAAAAGAACTAGGATGCCCTCTCTCTATGATTGGGATTATTCTCGGTTCTTATGGAGTCAGCCAATTTCTCCTTCGAATCCCCCTCGGTTTCTGGTCAGATCGAAAAAAAGTTTTTAAGCCTTTCATATTGGCTGGAATAGGATGTTGTGGACTGAGCTGCTTGGTGTTTGCACTCTTTCCTTCCCCATGGGTTTATCTGTGGGCAAGGACCCTCTCCGGGGTTGGTGCAGCTTTTTGGGTGATCTTCACAGTCTTTTTCGCCTCTTTCTTTTCTCATGGAGAAAGTTCCAAAGCTATGGGGCAATTGGTCTTTTGTATGTCAGGAGCGATGTTGGTCTCTACCATTTTGGGAGGATGGCTTGCAGAGCATTATGGCTATAGATCCCCTTTTTGGATTGGAGCGATCGGCGCTTTGATAAGTTTGGTGTCTTTCATATGGATCAAAGAAAAAAAAGTTGAGGTCGAAACTTCCAAGATGACCTTAAAGAAATTACGACAGATTACTGCCTCCCCAGAGTTGATTGCCATTTCCCTCGCAGGGGCAGGGCTGTATTTCAATTCTTTTGCAACAACTTATGGATTTGTGCCGATTTTAGCTGTCAATTTAGGTTCAAACAAGACTCAACTTGGGGTTCTTACTGCACTTAACTTTGCTGCATATTCTCTGGCATCCTTTTTTATAGGGACAAAGTCGTTGAAATTGGTTACAGAACGTTTCGTAGTTATAATGGCCTTTCTGTTCATTGCTATGACCTCCCTATCACTTCCATTGGTTGGCAACTTACCTGTGCTCTTTTTGAATCAAATCATCCATGGCACAGGAAGGGGTATTGCATACTCCATACTGATGGGGTCTGTTCTTCGACTAGTCTCTTCAGATGAAAGAGCTACAGCCATGGGAATATTCCAGTCGATTTATTCTTTTGGGATTTTCACTGGTCCTATTGTGGGAGGTTGGGTGGGAAGCTTCTGGGGAGTTGACGGGATATTCATTGTCAGTGGGGTTTTCACCCTTATGGTTATTCCACTACTGTGGAAAATGAAGATTAGCAGAAGAGACTAAACCTATAGGACTAAAGAGTATAAGTTATTATCAACAAATTTAGGTGATTTAGTCATGGGTTTCTACTAATTCTAACTGAGCTCCATCAGGGTCCTTAAAATAAGCCCATATCCAGCCCTTCATGGGCCCTTCTGTGATTCTTCGCGGAGGGGCATTGAAATGATACCCATATCTTGTTAGCCGTTGCTCCATTTCGCCGATGTCGATAACATGAAAAGCAACATGCATACTTCCAATATCACAAGGCCGTAACCCTTTTGGTACACACTTTGGTGCTACGTACTCAATCAACTCCAAAAAGTCATCTCCGACCCTGAACATAGCGATCTTCAGATGAGCATTTTCTACGCCAACGCCTTTTGAAAGTCCTTCACCGCTTGATTCCCGAGTGTATAGAAGCTCCAATCCGAGGATGTCTCGATAAAAAGCAATGGATCTCTCAAGATTACTGACCGTGATGCTAGTGTGAAACAGGCCTTTCATCATTTGAATCTCTCCTTTACCATTATCCATGATGGGGAGAAGCAGGTTGCTTCTTAAACACCCAAAAACTGTTTGATGATATCGGGTTGGTTCTGAAGTTCTCCGCAGGACCCGTTCCAGCAAATGTTGCCTTTCTCGAGAATATAAGCAGAGTTGGCCATCGTCATTCCGAAATCACACTTCTGTTCACAGAGAAGAATGGTGATGCCACTTTCTTTTAGAAGGTTGACCTGTTTATAAACCTCACGGATAATAAGAGGTGCAAGCCCTTCTGAAGGCTCATCAAGCAAGAGCAGGATGGGATTGCCCATCAATGTCCTGGCAATGGTAAGCATCTGCTGTTCACCTCCTGATAAAGTTCCTCCAAGCTGCCCCTTTCGCTCCTTCAATATAGGGAATATTTGATAAATCCTATCTATTGGCCAATTCCTATCCTTGTTACCAGGCTTGATTCCCATCTCAAGGTTCTCCCGAACGGTGAGATCAGGGAATATAATCCTATCTTCAGGAACATACCCCACACCAAGATGTGCAATACGGTGGGTTTTTAAGCCGATAATCTCTTGTCCAACAAATTTGATACATCCAGATCGTGGAGGGGTAAGTCCTATAATGCTTTTGAGGGTTGTTGATTTGCCCACCCCATTACGACCCAAAAGGCAAACGGTCTCGCCCTTTTTTATATCCAAAGTGAGATCAAAGAGGATATGGCTCAGACCATAATAAGTATTTATTTTATCCACCTCAAGAATGTTCATCCTTGCTCCCCCAGGTAGATCTGTTGCACCCTATTATTACTTTTAATTTCGTCTGGTTTCCCCTCAGCTATTAATTTTCCTTGATGCATTACTCTTATCGTCTCTGAAATACTAAAAACAACGTTCATATCGTGTTCAATAAGCAGGACAGTCATTCCTCTTTCTTTCGCCAATTTCTTGACAAGCTCAGTCGTCTTTACCGTTTCTTGAGGACTCATTCCTGCCGTTGGTTCATCCAAAAGAATAAGGCCCGGATTACTGGCTAATGAAATCCCAATATCGAGCAACTTCTGATCACCGTGAGCCAAAAGTCCACCCCAAACATCCTTTTTTTCAGCGAGTCCTAAATTTTTAAGTACCTCCATAGTTTCCTTTTTTACCATTCGATCCGCACGATTAAAGAAATTTTTATTAATGCCCCTGGATGAGAGAATTGCCACCTGGATATTCTCAAAAACACTGAGTTTTGGGAAAATGTTGGTAATTTGAAAGGATCGGCCTAATTTCTTATGGCAAATTTGGAAGGGTTGTAATCGAGAAATATTTTCTCCATTTAAATAGACCTCTCCCTCATCAGGGGATAACTTCCCAGTAATAAGATTAAATAGGGTGGTTTTCCCAGCCCCATTGGGCCCAATAATAGAACTAATTTCACGTGCTTCCAATTTGAAGGTTACATTATGAACCGCTGAAATCCCACCAAAATATTTTTTTAAATTTTTAACTTCCAATATCACTTTGAATCCTTTCTATTGCTTCTTGGTAGTCGAAATTCGACTCCAGATAAAACCGGCCATCCCATTGGGCATGAATAATGTGATGAAAACAATCATCAATCCTAAGATAATTGGCCAGTATTCAGTGTATCGAATGATTATCTTGTTGGCCAAGATATATATTATTGCACCTATGGTTGGCCCTATAAAGGTATATATGCCCCCCAGAAGATAAACAATTATGATGTCAAAGGTTTTAGTCCAAAACATATAATCCGCAAAGACATTTTGATTAAAACCACAGTACAAAGAGCCAGCGACTGCCAGAAAGAAGCTGGATATAATGAAAATCGCATGCTGATATCTTCTTATATTAATACCTATAAAATTGGCCCTTTCTTGGTTTTCACGCAAAGCTTGAATAGTTTTTCCGAAGGGAGAATTAACTATGATCCACATTGCAATTAAACAGATGACCATAATAGCCAAAGTGAAATAGTAATATGAGAGGGCCGAATTCAGAAAAGCGGGTATTGGTATTCCCACAATGCCATCATCTCCACCAGCAAAGCTATACCAAGTATATACGATTACATACATGAGTTGGGCAAAAGCGAGACTTAACATTGAGAAGTAGATTGCTGTTCTTCTTACGCAGAACCATCCTATCGGCAGTGCAATGATACTTGCTCCTACTGGTCCGGCTACCAAAGCGACTCCAAAGGGAAATCCTGCTTTGGTGATGAGTAGTGCCGTAATATAGGCCCCAGCCCCATAAAAGCCAGCAACACCGAATGAGACCATGCCCCCGTAACCGGTCATCAAATTCGCTGCCGTAGCAGCAATTGCCATTATAAACATTTCTATGATAAGGCTGGTCCATCCACCCCCAACGAAAAATGGGAGAGTGATAAATATAGCCAAAAATATTGCACAAAGAACTAATTTCTCTCTTCCAATAATATTCATAAGTTATTCTTTAAATTTTAACCTATAGAATGAATTAAAATATTTATTCCGGTTTGCCAAGCAATCCCCATGGTCTGACAACAAGGACAGCAGCCATCGCGATAAAACCAAAAGCTATAGCCTGTTTAGGAAGAACCAATATACCCAAGGAGTTGGCTAATCCAAAAACAATAGCTCCAAGAAATGCTCCTCCAGTACTACCAAATCCACCAATGACAATGATAATAAAACATTCAATTGTGACGGTTGTATCCATACCTAAAAAGACTGAGGCCATCGGTGCCATTAGCGTTCCTCCGAGACCTGCAAGCCACGAGGCGAACATAAAGACAATTGTATAAACCAAGGAAACGTTGACTCCAAGGGCACTACTCATATCCCGGTTATAAGTGACTGCTCTTATAACACGACCCAATCTAGTTTTATGGAGAAGCCCCCAGATCAATATCAGAATTATAGGCCCCATCGCAATCATAAAAATATGATAATAGGATAATCTCGTGCCAAGGAAACTAACCGTACCAAGGAGTGGCCAGGGAATATTTACTTGGTAGAACTGCACACCCCAAGTTAATTTGACAATATCACCGATAATCAAAATCAAACCGAAGGTTAAAATCAGCTGATAAAGAAGTTCTCTCTTATATATTGGCCGCAACACTAATAGCTCTAATATGCCACCAAAAATAGCTACTCCGATTGGAGCCAGTATTAGTGCAATCCAGAACATCCCTGATGAGGGCCCTAAAAAGTGAGTAATTGTATAACAAAGGTAGGCTCCCAACATATAAAAAGATGCGTGAGCGACATTCAGAACTCTTAAAGTTCCAAATACCATTGATAGACCGACTGCGATCAGGAAGAAGACCATTCCTACACTCAGTCCACTAATAATCTGGCCAAATACAAGTTCAAACATATCTCCACTCAGATTTATTTAAACAAATAAGCCGGGGCAGTGTTTTATTACACTTGCCCCGGGAAAGATAGCTTTGGGTTTATTTCTTGCGAAGCTTGGCAATTTCTTCACAAGTCGGATATGCTTCACGACCTATTACAATAGGCTTTTTGGAGGCGTAAAAATCCCAGCCAGGAACTTCACCGATAAGACCCACATAAGAAGGCCACATGGCTTGGTGATCGCAGGCCCGTATTTCTACCGGACCTACTGGGGATTCCATAATTGCCCCCTCCAAGGCAGTGATTACCTTCTCGGTGTCAAGAGTACCCACTTTATTGATTGCTTTGGCCATGGCCTTGACAAAGGCATAGCTATTGACACCATACTCGGGGTAAACTCCAAACTTGGATTTAATATTCTCTACAAACCTTTTGCTCTCTGCCGTATCTATTGCCCAGAATGCATATGTGCTGCCACCGATTGTTTTCTTCGGATAGAAATCTTTATTAAATTTTTGGCACATTGCATACATCCCCCACCAGACTCCGGTCATTGCAATCTTACCATCCAGACCCAACGCAATGCTTTGCTTTATCATCGTGAGGGCGTCGGCTTGATAAAAGCTTGTGAACATCAACTCAGCACCTGAGTTCATGACTGCCGTGAGATTTGGGGTATAGTCTTGGGTGCCAAGTTTTGGCCATGCCTCACCCACCAGCATTGCATCGGGAACCAGCTTCTTATAAGAATCGAAGAAAGTCCGCCATCCAGCATGACCTCCTTCATAATCTGGACTAAGGTTGTATATTTTCTTCAAAGGGCCGAAAATTTCTTTAGTGGCCTTCGCAATACCTACGTTTTCCATTTCAACGTTATTTGTACTCCTAAAAACATATCGATGCCCCCATTCACCTGTAAGCTTCTCAGATTTGGCAACAGAGATTGCATAGATCTTTTTCTGGTCCTTTGCGTATTGAGATACGGCCCGTGCCACACCGCTGGAGGTTACGCCGTGAAGCCAGAAGACCTTTTCGTTGACGACTAAGTCTTTCGCCTCTCTTAAGGCATGTTCTGGATTTAGCTTGTCATCGCGAGGGACAACCACTAAGGGCCGGCCCAGGACACCACCAGCAGCGTTCACTTCTTCGATTGCCAATCTTACTCCAGGAAGGTCGAGAGAAGTGGTTAATGTCGCAGGACCGGTAAAGGGATTAAGGTAACCAATCTTTATGGGATTATCCCAATCTAAACCCTTTTGTTGGGACTCTGCCATTGGAGTCAGCAGAAAAAACATCATCACAATTAGTCCAATTCTTACAAAATACCTCTTCATTTTTCTCCTCCTTTCTTTTGATTCCATCAAAGGAAATCAATATAAAAATTGCTTCCACTAAATTCTATGTTTTATAACATCCCTCCTTTCCCGTTGAATTTAAGCCCATCAGCCTTAATCCGCAATTTTTGGTATCCAAAAATCTGTGGTTTCTAAATAATTAAATATTTAATGTGAGTCTAAAACCCTCCCAGATAGCACTCTGTATCTTACGAGGAGTAATACAATCCCCAATACAGTGCACTGGGAAATTAGCACTTTTTAAACCATCGATTAATGTGGTTTCCGATTTGAGTCCAATTGCCATGACAACCGTATTTGCTTCAAGAACCTCTTTCCTTCCAGCATTCTCAATCAGGACATTCTGATCAGCGATTTCAAGGATTTTTACTCCTGTCATTATTTTGACGCTTTTTCCAGAAAGCATTTGAATCAACTGTTTCTTATTGGCTAAAAAGAGATCGGTTATCACGTCTTCAAGAATCTCTAAAATAGTGACCTCCTTCCCTTTCTGAGCCACCCAGAGGGCGGCTTCACAACCGATCACACCTCCTCCTACGACAACTACCTTTTTACCTGTTTTCCTTTTTCCAAGAAACAAGTCGGCTGCCGTGATGACCTGCTTCTTTTCACATCCTGGGATATCAAGTATGATGGGAGTTGCACCCGTAGCAATGATCACTTCATCGGCCTTCGATTTCATTACTAATTCTGGTGTGACCTTCTTGTTCAGTTCGACTCGAACCCCCAATTTCTGAATCTGATAAGAGAGATATTCAAGAAAAGCCTTGACATCAGACTTGAACTCCGGTACAGAAGCTGGTATCAACATTCCCCCCAATTCTCCACTTTTCTCCCAAAGCGTAACCTTATGTCCCCGTAAGGCTGCTACCCTAGCTGCCTCCATGCCTCCAGGTCCACCCCCAATAACCAGCACTGATTTTTTTTCCAAAGCAGGTTGTATATTGAATTCCCTTTCCATTCCTGTTTGTGGATTGACAGTACAGCTTATATATTTCCCCTCAAAAATACGACCCATGCAGCCATCATGGTCGCCAATGCAAGGTCTTATGTCATTCCATTGCTTCTCTTTGACCTTGTTTGGCCATTCCGGATCTGCTAACAGTTGTCGACCCAATGCGATGAAGTCAGCCTTACCTTCTGACAGGATCTTCTCAGCTAAATCCGGATACCCCAAACGACCTACTGCGATTATGGGAACGCTAACCACATTTTTTATTGAAGCAATGCTTTCAATGACAGGGGCACGTTCCATATAAAGGGGTGGGTGGGCCCAATTCCAGGACTCGTAGCAACCAGCGTCGACGTGGAGACAATCTATCCCGGCTTCTTGGAACCGCTTTGCAATAACAATCGATTCGTCAATCTCTCGACCTCCTTCGACGTAGTGGCTTGCTGCCATTCGATAGATGATAGGAAAATCCGGTCCAACTGCTTTTCGGATTGACTCGACCACCTCCAGAGGGAACCTTAATCTACCTTCCAGGTCGCCTCCATATTTATCGGTTCTTTGGTTCCATTTAGAGGTCATGAATTGATCGAGTAGGTAACCTTCATGTCCGTGAAGGTCAATGGCATCAAAGCCGGCCATTTTAACGATCATGGCTGCTACACTAAAAGCCTTGACCAATTTTTCAATCTCCTCGGTGGTGAGTCCACGGGCTGAGATATTAGGGTTCCAGAAACAGGGCTGGGGTGATGGAGCGATTGCCCAGCCCGAATTGACGATTGCCCCTCTTGCTACTCGGCCTAAGCCAGCGGTCAATTGAGCAGCTATTTTTGCGCCATATCCATGGATAGCATCTGCTAATTCATTAAGTCTAGCAATATAGACCGGAGAGTCAGCTCTCGGATAGCCACTCCAGGGGCCCAAAGCTCGTTTCTCGATCTCAACATCTACTACCATCAAACCCGTTTCAATTAAGCCTACCCCGCCTTTCGCCCGGGCAACAAAGTAATCTATCCCTCGTTGTGAATAACGTCCGTCCAGTTCAACTAAACCGGTGGTTCCCATGGGAGCCATGACGATCCTGTTCTTTATTTCTAATTTACCTATAAGACCTGGTTTAAATAGATTCTGCATTTCCCTTCTCCTCTTTGATCTGACGACAGTAGCCTTTAACGCTTCGGACTCTTTTGGTATTCACAAAATTTTTCTTCATCGACTCCAGACAGAATCGATGATATCTTCCATACCCAGTTTTTTCAACGTACTCCGCCACGGTTTTCCAGACTTCTCATCCCAGCCGAGGAAGGAATAATATTCATTGATCATCCCTTTCAGATACCAACCAATCGCATTTCCCTTTCCCGGGCCGTCTGGTGGTTCCTCAATGATACGACGTGAGACATCGTAGTCATCTTGAGGAGTCAGGCCATGTTTTACATTAAAACACCTCTCAAGCGTAAGTATCCTCTCTCCCGCAATTCTTAATTCTTCGCCGGTGACATCCCAGCCGGTTAGTGCAGAAATAGCTTCTGCTTCCATGCTCAATATGCCTGGCAGCCCCCACGTTGCGTACCAACAAGTTCCCACACTATCGTCAATACTCTTTATGATGGCACATCGGGCCACTTCTACGGCTTTTCCCTTTTGCGTCATAGGATTCGTCTTGACAAGATAACCCGCATCAGGCTCGGCCCGCCAGCAATCGGCAGCACCACTCGGCCACCCTGCTCCACTCCCGACAATCTGGCCCAAAAGTACACCCCATGCAGCCCTCCAATCATGAAGATTCATTCCGGTCCCCTTAATATGCACAGCGAAGTCAGGCGCATCGTGGCCAATAAACTCAGCCGCAGACTTTGGCCCACGGGCCAGTATGTCACCGAACCCTTCTCGATAAACATATTTACGAATCATTTTTTCTACTGCTTCTTCATTCCCATAAATGAGTTCGAGGCCATCGGTATCTTCCTTGGTGATATACCCTTTTTCATAAGCTTCAAAGGCCATCCCGATCGTGCAACCCGCTGTGCTCCCGTCAATGCCTAAACGGTCGTAAAGATCGGTTAGATAGAGAATGGATCCCGGGTCAGAAATGCCAACGATTGAAGCTGAGCCCTCTTGAGCCTCTCCTCCTCCACTCAGAGTAGCGATACAACCTTTGTGTTTGCCACTTACGATTTCAGCATCATAGGAGCAAGCAATGGGGCAGTTGTAGCATGGTCTGGGCGTAATTTTTTGATCTGCAAGCCCAACGCCAAATTCAGGAAATTGGGTTGTTCTCCAATTACGAGCGGAAACTCCAATAATATCCTTGACGCGAGTATAGTTGCCCCTTGGAATAGCGCCATTTCTGGCAGTGTAAAACAGCGATGTCTTGGTCTCCTTAAGCAATGCTAACCAGCGTTCGTGTGCCAATTTATGTTTCCCTTCATTAAATATTGGAATCGGGGTCGGCTTCGTCCCGAGGACGGCAATAGCCTTTAACCTCTTAGACCCCATAATTTTGCCGCCGTGAGACATCAGGTGGTTCTTGTCATTCTCTATCAATGCCCCGGCACATAGGTTTTCGCCCGCTGGGCCAATAGCGGCAACACTTGCCTTAGGTTGACCTATCCCCTCCTTCACAAGATCTTCAGTTTCATGAGTATCATGTCCCCAAATTTCTTCGGCATCTCGAATTTCAACTTGGTCGTTATGGATCCAAAGATAAACCGGCTTCTCAGACCTCCCAGTGACAATGATGCCATCCCATCCAGCGAACTTGAGATTGGGTCCAAAGAAACCATGGGTATGCGAGCGGCATAATGTAAAATTGGTATCCGGATGCTTGGTAACCAGGGTGGTATTATTTGAACAGGGAACTTGTGATCCGGTCAACGGTCCGGTCATGAATATCATGGGGGTCTCAGGATCCGTGGCGTTATAACCTGGGAGAAGCTCGTCATACAAAATCCTCAATCCTAAACCAAGGCATCCGACATACGACCTCAAAATGTTCTCTGAGGGCAATTCCTGAGTAGTAATTGATCTGCTCGTTAAATCAACTCTTAAAATCTTACCCATGTATCCTTTCATTATGTGAAACCTCCCAACTTAAAATTAATAACCCTATGTTATTAAATGCTTTTTGAAAGTTCCTCAATCAATTCTGGTGTGACGAAGGTGGCCATTGCACCCTTTATAGGGATGGTTTCTCCACTGATATAGCTTGAAGCATCACTTGCCAAAAAGAGAGCCACATTGGCTACGTCCTCTGGTGTTCCAAGCCTTCCCAGGGGGATGTTCTTTAACCTTTGTATTTTAAGCTCCGGCCGCCTTTCATACAACTCTGCTGTCAGTTGGGTCTCGATCACCCCGGGGGCAAGAGCGTTTACTCTTATATTATAAGGACCAAGTTCAACGGCTAATGTTTCGGTAAGGTTCTTAATACCCGCTTTGGCTGCGGAGTAGTTTGCCCCCATAGGATATGCTCCCAGAGCAGCCATCGAAGCCATGTTAATAATCGTTCCCCTCTTTTGGCGCATCATCACTCTGCTTACTGCTTTACAACAGAGGAAGGTACTCTTAAGATTAAGAGTTACACACTTATCCCATTCCTCCTCATTCATCTCGACTAAAGGGACGGTCATATGTCCGAACCCCGCATTATTTACTAAAATATCGATACATCCAAACTTTTCGATTGTTTTGGTAACCATCTCATCTACTTGGTTCTTATCTCTGACATCAACTTGGATAGTGAATGCTTTTCTTTGCAATGAACGGATGTCGGTAGCAGTAGCTTCAGCGGTATCCATACGGATATCAGCGATAACTAAATCTGCACCAGCTTCGGCGAACGTTCGAGCAATAGCCCTTCCTATTCCTTGACCACTTCCTGTCACAATGGCAATTTTATTATTGAGCGAAAATTGTTGCAACATTATCCGGTGCCTTTCTTTTCATTTTTTAAACTCTTAGCATATTTAGGGAAAATTCGATTGTTAAATTGTAATCCGGAATGTAGATTTTTTTAATATTACCTGACAATTATCAATAATGAAAATATTAGTCAAATAAAATAAGGTGGAGCATAATATCCGAAAGAACAAAACCTTTCTTCATCGCACCAACCTTAATTCAGATAGAACCTCAAATGTCATAAACGTTCTTTTTGAATCCCTTCATTTATGGCTGGCAGATTTCTATCAGGATCCCCTCCGTCGTTTCAGGATAAAAAAAGGCGATAGGGCCATGAGCACCATTCCTAGGAAAACCCTCAACCAGCTTAGCCCCGTTTTTCTCAAAGTCTTTGATTGTGGCTGATAGATCATCGACCTCAAAACACAGGTGATTGATCGCCCCCTTCTGTGATCGCACAATAGGATGCCCCTTGTCTGGACCTGTGTAGTGGAGGAACTCAATCATCGTATCCCCTATGGAAAAAAAGGCGATTCTAACACCGACCTTCTCTATCTCAGTCACTTCGGTACAGAAAAGTCCAAACCTCTTAAATTTGCTCATGGCACGCTCAAGATCTTCAACCAAAATTCCAATGTGTTGTATTTTTCTTAACATAATTCCTTTCCTCCCTCTTAGGTCTGAGGATGATTGTTCTAACTCGTTCTGATAAAACCAATTCGAAATACTTATCCCATCTATACCTATCATCTTTTTTGCAAATTTTCTAACTAACCTCGCATGTTCATTAGCTTTGGTTTTGATACCCGATAACGGATAGATCCTCCCTAATTGGTGGTATTTAGGTTAGCCAAACCTGTGATAAGGAAGAAATTCGTACCTTTTTAGATTCTTAATTTCTCTTAGAAAAAATAAAATATTTTTAATATCCTCTTCGAAATCATTAAATCCCGGGATCAAGGGTGTTCGTACTATTATAGGAATTTGAGGAAAGCAAGGAGAAATTTTCTTATGGTTGTGAAACAAAAGGTTAAAAATTATTTTCAACAAAAACTGTCTGACAATTATCACAGACCAATATTTTTGTCAAGTAAAATGGTAAAGTTAAATAACATATTGAAATTAAATAGATTTTAATTTATCTATCAATAGATAAATAAACTTTTTTCTTGACAATATTTTAATTTTGTGGTTATTAATGTCATACAATATTTCGAGATCTTTTTACTCCAGAATGAGGAGGCCCAAAATGAGGATGTTTGAATACGAAACTTATGAAGAAGCCAGAGAAAAATTTACGTGGGACCAGACATGGGAAATTTTTGATGGAAATCCTGAACAATACAATATGGGTCATGAGTGTGTTGATCGGCATGTCGGCAAAGGTACGGCGATACGAATAAAATTCTACGATCGCCATCGAGAAGAATACACTTTTGATGAGCTTTCAAAATGGAGTTCTCAGTTCGCAAATGCTTTGGAAGCAATGGGCATCGAATTTGGGGAGAGGGTCGCCATCATGCTGGATCCATGTATTGAATACTATGTGAGCCTTTTTGGAGCCATGAAGAGAGGGGCCATCGCCGTTCCCTGTTACAGCCAATTTGGGCCGGAGGCTCTTGAATTTAGGTTGAAAGACTCAGGAGCGAGGATCTTGATCACGACCGAAGAAACTAAACGAATCGGAGCCGATTTATCAAACGTCACCATCGTTACGACGGGGTTGAGTTTTAAGAATTTTATTAGAAATCAGAAAGATAGATACGAATCCAAGACGGCCGCTAAGGATGTGGCGGTTTATCAATATACCAGTGGGACCACTCGAAAATTCCCCGAGGCCATCAAGCATTATCACCGCAGTATCGTGACGCTGATGCCGGCAGCTATCTTCGGACGGGGATTTCGGCCTGGAGATCGATATTTCTGTCCATCGAACCCAGCCTGGGGGCATGGGTTATGGCATGGTACTTTATCGCCCTTGGCCCTAGGAATAGCGGTTGGCGCTTATTCGGGTAAGTTTGATGTTGAAGTTTTATTAGAAGGGTTGGAGGAATTTGAAATAGACAATATCGGGGCTGCCCCTACCGTTTACCGGATGATCAAGAATTCGGGGTTGGTTGGGAAGTATAAACTCAAAATAAAGAAAATGCATTATACCGGTGAACCGATGGATACCGTCACTTTTGAATTTTTATTAAGAACCTTTGGAGTTCCGCCTCATAGTGGGTATGGTTCTACAGAAGCAGGTGCCATCGTTTATCAATACGCAGGTTTCAAGCATTGGGTGGTCAAACCTGGATCCTTGGGAAAACCTATGCCTGGGATTGACATTGTCCTTCTCGATAAAGAAGGAAATGAAGTTCCTCAGGGCACCATTGGAGAGATTGCCATGAAGAGGAGAGGGCAATGGTTCAGAGTAAAAGATGCCGCAGTGATTGATGAAGACGGTTATTATTGGCATAAAGGTCGAGTGGATGATGTGATCATTTCTGCAGGATGGACCATTAGTCCAACAGAAGTAGAGGGTGCGATTCAGAAGCACCCTGCTGTTCTGGAGGTTGCAGTGATTGGAGTTCCTGATAAGGACAGGGGACAGATTGTAAAGGCCTTTATTTTACCAAAGCAAGAACCCAATCAGGAACTTAAAGAGGATATACAGCATTTTGTTAAAGAGAAACTTAGCAAACATGAATACCCCCGAGAAATCGAGTTTGTAGCAAGCTTTCCCAAAACCGAAGGCGGCAAAATCAAGAGGGAAGAGCTTAAAAAAAGGATTGTTGCAGCCTGAAATATTCTACAAGTGAGGTATTTGTAAAGAGGAGAATCTATTATGTTGCTGTATGAATATGAAGGCAAAAGAATTTTTTCCCAGGCAGGCATTCCAGTTCCTAATTTCGTGCTGATTAAATCTCTTGACGAAGTTCAAGGCGGAGGAGAGAAAATAGGTTACCCGGTCGTTTTAAAGGCTCAGGTATTAAGGGGTGGAAGAGGGAAGGCCGGTTTAATACAGACTGCTGGGGATCTATCCGAAGCCCAATCAAAGATAGAGGCCATTTTCCAATCGGAACAGGGTGAAGGTCGGATTGAAAGGATTTTAATGGAACAGAAAATAGAGGGGCTTCAGGAAGTCTACTTAGGAGTGACTATTGATCGATTGGCGAAAAGACCGATCCTCGTGGTTTGTGGGGAAGGGGGGATCGATATTGAGGAGGTTTCTGCCAAGTCACCCGAAAAGATTTTTTCTCTCCATGTCAGACCCCTGCAGGGATTGAGACTGTATGAGGCCGTTGACCTCGCAAAAAAGATTGGGATTCGAGGGAAGATGATCTCCACCATAGGTGACATTCTTGTAAGATTGTATCGAGTTTTTGAAGCCTACGATGCAGAGCTCACAGAGATTAATCCTCTGATGATTACTTCAGATAACCGGGTATACGCGTTGGATTCAAAAATGATTATCAATGATGATGCCCTTTACCGACATCCGGATATTGATGAGAGGTATCGGAGTTTAAAGCCCCTGGAGAAAGAGGCCAAAACCATGGGGCTGACCTATGTAGATCTTCAGCCAGGGAATGTAGCTGTGATCAGCTCAGGAGCAGGGTATACCATGATGGTTCTCGATTTAATCCGTTCTCTTGGGGGAGAACCAGCCAATTTCATGGACTCAATCGTTGATTCGAGGGAAAGAATGCAAAAAGCCGTTGAGTTTACCATCAAGAGGGCAAAAGAGGACCCTCAGATTCGTTCCATTTTGATGTTGAAAACCATGTCTTATACTCCATTGGATCAAATGATGGGGGCGATCAAAGATGCAATGAGGGGGCAGCAATCTCCTGTACCCATGGTCTCTTGTCTACGGGCCACTGGAAATGCAATTAGAAATATGACCATGGAAGAGGCTGAACGTCAATTAAAGGAATTGGGAATTCGTCAGTATTCCTCTCTCCGCGATGCAGTGAAGGCAGCGGTGGACCTTGCAAAGGAGCGTTAAAGCGATGAGCATTTTAGTCGGAAAAGAAACGAGGCTGATCGTTCAAGGCATCACCGGAAATTGGGGACAGAGACAGACGCTCAATATGGTTGAGAATGGGACATCCATTGTGGCTGGAGTCTCCCCCGGTCGGGGAGAAACCGAGGTTTTAGGGATCCCTGTGTATGATACAGTGTCGGAAGCAGTGAAATATCATCAAGCCAATGCTTCGATCCTTTATATCCCCGCTCCTGCTGTTAAGGAGGCGGCTTTTGAGGCGATTGAAAATGGAATGAAGGTCATAGTCATCATTACCGAAAATGTTCCTCTTCATGACACCATGAAAATTGCGGATCTCGCAACGCAGTTAGATGCTTGGGTCATCGGGCCGAACACTCCTGGGATTGTGAGCCCGGGGAAGGCATTGGTTGGATTTTTACCGGCCGCAACAGTTCAATCAGGAGAAATCGGTATTGTTTCTCGGAGTGGGACTCTGGCCATTGAAACCCTCCGCTTTCTCTCGGAAAATCATATTGGAATCTCGACCTGTTGTGGTATCGGGGGCGATCTGGTCAGCGGGAAAAGTCATATTGATTATCTGAAACTCTTTGAAAAGGATGAGCAGACCCGTATTGTCGTCCTGCTGGGAGAGATTGGAGGGAATATGGAAGAAGCGGCGTCAGAATATATTCCAAGAATGAGGAAACCGGTTATCAGCATGATTGTGGGAAGAACGGCGCCACCGGGGAAACGGATGGGGCATGCTGGGGCGATCATATCCCAGGGGTCAGGTTCAGCAGTCCACAAAGTCGAGGTCCTTAAAAAAGCTGGAGCAAGGATTGCTGATGACTTTTGGCACTTGGTTAAACTTGTGCAGGAGATTCAATAAAAGGAGGGAAACATGTCAGAGGCAAGAGCAGAGAAAGAGAAAACGCATTTAACCGAAGGGAAAATTACGGAAGAGGCTTTAGAGGAGTTAAGAAGTCGTGTCGGGAAGAAATTGAGGATTAGTCCCTTTAATACTATTGCGTCAAGGGATGCAATCCGGCATTTTGTGGACGGGGTGGGGGATGTAAATCCCCTTTTCAGGGATGATGAGTATGCGAAAAACACAAGATATGGAAGAATCATTGCTCCTCCTTCCTGGCCGTATA
>Ga0315279_10003214_pt1 | contig 23158 bp, 22 predicted proteins | sample YL17G06_20_MG_FD_203694 | JGI IMG/M metagenome (GOLD analysis project Ga0315279, IMG submission 203694) | Sediment microbial communities from Yellowstone Lake, YNP, Wyoming, USA - YL17G06_20 | ecosystem: Environmental > Aquatic > Freshwater > Lake > Sediment | place: USA: Wyoming | collected...
CCGAAGTCATGACGCGGGTCCTGCTGGACCTCTTGCGGGGAGGGCAAAGCGAGTGAACATGGCGAAGACCGTTATTTACGCGGCGCCCGGCTTGCCCGGCCGTGGCGATGTGCGGGTTGAGCAGCCGTATTCAGCCCCCCGTGAATACACGGGGGGCGGATGCGCGCGAGTGTGCCTTCCGCGCTTCCGCCCCCGGTGTATTCACCGGGGGCTAATGGTGGCGCTATGCGTGCTTGCCGGCGCCGCCCTTGCCGGGGGCGCCGCCCCCGCCTCCGCCCCGGAGGCGCCGCGCGCGGGCCAGCGCATCGAGCGCCTCGACAACGGCCTGCGGGTCATCGTCAAGGAACGCCACCTGGGCGGCGTGGCGGCCTTCCGCATCTACGTGGCCGCAGGGGCCCTGAACGAGGGCGAGTACTCCGGCACGGGCATCTCGCACCTGCTGGAGCACGTCGTCTCCGGCGGGGCCACGCCCACGCGCAGCGAGGAGCAGATCCGCGACGCCCTGGACGCCATCGGCGCCCAGACCAACGCGCACACCTCCAAGCAGTTCGTCTGCTACCACGGCGAGACCAGCGCCGACAACATCGGCCGCCTCATCGAGGTCATCGGCGACTACGTGGCCAACAGCGTGATCGAGCCGAAGGCCTACGAGCGCGAGTTCGAGGTCGTCCAGCGCGAACTGGAGCGGGCCGAGGCTGACCCGGACGACCGCCTCTGGCGACTGGCCGACGAAACCTTCTTCCTCAACCACCCGGCCCACCTGCCCATCATCGGGTACCTGGCGAACCTGCGCCAGGTGAAGCACGAGGACCTGTTGGAGTTCTACCGCGCGCGCGTCACGCCCGACAATGCCGTGGCCGTGGCGGTGGGCGACTTCGACGCCGGGGCGGTGCTCGAGCAGATCCGGCAGGTCCTCGGCCCCTGGCAGCGGCGGCCCGGGGCGCCCGCCGTCCTGCCCCCGCGCGAGCGCCAGATGGCCCCGCGCGAGGCCGCCGCCGAGATGGACGTCGCCAGCGTCCGCATGATCATCGAGTTCCCCAGCGTCCAACTGACGCACCCGGACCTTTATCCCCTGGACATCCTGGCGTTCATCCTGGGCGAGGGCCGGGCGTCGCGGCTGGTGTCGGATCTGCGGGACAAGCGGGGCCTGGTGGAGTCGATCTCGTGCGAAAGTTACACCCCCGCCGGCTACGACGGCGGGCGGTTTGTCGTCCTCTTCCAGGCCGAGCCCGCCAAGGCCCCGGCCGCACGCCAGGCCGTGATGGAGCACCTGGCCCGGGCCGCCGCCGAGAAGCCCTCCGCGGAGGAACTCGCGCGGGCCAAGCGGCAGAAAATCAGCGAGCACGTCTTCGGCCTCCAGCAGTGCGACGAGATCGCCGCGGACATGGGCACCAACACCCTCCTGGCGGGCACGCCCCATTTCTCCGAGCGGTACGTCCGCAACATCCAGGATGTGACCGCCGCCGACGTGCAGCGTGCGGCGGCCCAGTACCTCAGGCCGGAGACGGTCTGCGTTACCAGTATCCGGCCGAAGGCGGCCCAGGCCGGGCCGGCCGCCCCCGCCGCCCCGGCCGCGACGCCGCGGCTCCAGATCGTCCCGCGCCAACTGGCCAACGGCGTGCGCCTGCTCCTGGCGCCGGTCCAGGGGCATCCCAGCGTCAGCATCCAGATGGTCATGCGGGGGGGCCTCTCGGTCGAGAGCGACAGCGACGCCGGCCTCTCGTCGTTCATGGCCCGGATGCTCCTGAAGGGGACCGCCCAGCGCAAGACCGCGGACATCGCCCGGGCCCTCGACGCGATGGGCGCCGAGATGGACGCCTCCGCCGGCCGCAACACCCTCTCCCTGTCCGCCCGCTGCCTGGCCGGGGATTTCGAGAAGACGTTCGACCTGGCGGCCGACTGTCTTCTGCGCCCGGCCTTTCCGCAGGACGAGATCGACCGCCTGCGCGACCAGGTCCTCCAGGAACTCGCCCACATGGCCGATACGCCCCACGGCGAGGCCCAACTGTACTTCCACCGAGTCTTCTTCCGGGATTCGCCCTACCAGTTCCCCGTCCAGGGGACGCCGGAGTCCGTCAAGGCCCTGACGCGCGAGCGGCTCCAGGCGTGGCACAAAAAGTACGTGGCCGCCAACAACCTCGTGGTGGCCGTCTTCGGCGGCATCGACCCGGCGAAGGCCGGCCCCTGCGTGGCCGGCGCCCTGGAGTCGCTGCCGCCCGGCAAGGACCTCGCGTTTCTGCACGACGTCCCGCCGCGCGAGGTCAAGGCCCGCGAGGTCTACGTCAAGCCGTCCGGGAAGGGCGCGGCCGTCGTCTATGTGGCCTACCCGGGGATGGACATCTATAACGTCCGCGACCGCTTTGCCATGGACGTGCTCGACACGCTGGTTTCGGGCTACCAGCTGCCGGACGGGTGGCTGTACGAGGAACTCCGGGGCAAGGGCCTCGTGTACGAGGTCCACGCCTTTTCGCTGGAGGGCCTGCGGCCGGGGTACTTCGCGGCCATGGCGGTCTGCCAGCCCGGGAAGGCGGCCGAGGTCGTCCGCATCATCGAGGCCGCCATGCAGCGGGCCACGCGCGAGGACTTCACGGACGAGCAACTGGCGGCCGCCCGGGCCACCGTCGTCACGGCCATGGAACTCGGTCGCGAGACGGTCGAGGCCGCCGCCTTCGAGGCCGCCGTCGACGAGGCCCTCGGCCTGGGCTTCGAGTTCCCCCGGGAGGAAATCCGGCGCGTCCGCCAGGTCCGGCCCGAGGACGTCATCCGCGTCGCCCGCGAGTACCTGAAAGCGCCCGTCATCTGCATCGTCACGAGCGACCCCGCCGCGGCCGAAGCGATCCGAAAGCAGGCGGCCCCGGCCGCCCCGCAGGCCGCTGCCCCGCGCCGCGAGGCTGAGCCATGACCGCGGGTATGGCCTCGGTTACGGGTGCTTGCACCTGCCGGGCCGGGTGGCATGCCCAGCCCGCAGTTTGCTGGGCATGCTTCTGCCCCGGCGGCAAGCATGCCCACGCAAACAGCGGGTCGCCGCGGCGACCAGGCTGTGGGCATGCCACCCGGCTTGGGGGATGCCCCCGAGACTGACGCCGTGCCTGGGGGGGTTGAGTTTTAGGTTGACAGCCGCCCCTTTTTGAGCCATAATTCAGTGTGGTGGCGCCTGCAAAGCAGCCAATCCAGCCTGGGGCCACGAGGGGGACGAAAGGAGGGCCAAGGATCCCCAACCGTCGGTGGTACGCACGTGCGCAGTAAATCGTCGTCATTCTCTATTTCCTCATGAGCGGCGCCTCGGGCGCCAAGAATCGGAGAACCAAACATGAAACGCAGAGCCTTTACCCTCGTCGAACTCCTGGTGGTCATTACGATCATCGGGATGCTCGCGGCCATTCTGCTGCCTGCCGTCATCGGGGCGGTTGAACTGGCCAACCAAACGACGTGCAAGAGCAACCTGAAGCAAATCGGGACCACCTGCCAGACGTGGGCCACAAGCCACCGGCAGAAGTGGCCGGACCTGTTCACGGCCGAATCCAAGAGCTGGGACCAGGTGGGCAAAACCCGCCAGGACTGGTATGACGTGGTCAGCGCCGCCGAAATCCCCACCGACCAGCGGGCCCAGGACGCCACGGGCCAGAAGATAGACTCCAACACGTGCAACCTGTGGATCCTGGTGGCGTCGGCCGGGCTGTCGGTTGACGTGTGCCTGTGCCCGTCCGCCAGGCATACGCCGGACCGCACCGTGACGGAGTTCAACAGGGTCCGCGACTTCCGCGCCGAGAACTTCGTCAGTTACTCCTACCAGAACGTCTTCGGCGCGTACTCCCTGACCCAGACTGCGGCCAGGCAGTCCACCCAGTTGGCCGTGGCGGCCGACGCCAACCCGCAGCGCCGCGACTTCTACAGCGCGGCCCCCTCGGGCGGCGTGGCCAACGGCGTCACCGACACGCAGTTGAACGCCAAGGAAAAGTTCGAGGAGTCGGATGACACCCAGCAGTGGAACACCGACAACCCAGACGGCATTCCCTCCTCGAGCCCCTGGGAACTCAACAGCCCCAACCACAAGTTCAAGGGCCAGAACGTCCTGTACCTGGACGGCCACGCTGACTGGAAGAGCCATCCGTATTGCGGCCCGCAGTTTGACAACATCTGGACCATGAAGCAGCCCAACATCACCCAGCAACTCGACCCCAGGAAGCTCGACACCATCCGCGTGTACACCGATACGACCTCGTATGACGGCAAGAAGGCCTTGCCGGCGGGGTCCAACGACGATTCGTTCCTCGTGCCGTAACGTTGCCACTGGCAGCAGGCGCCACGGGCGGTCCCGGTCATCCGGGGCCGCCCGTTCTTCTTCATTTCACCCGGTCGCCCCCTGCCTATAATGCGGCCGTTGCCCTATCGTTTAACACGACAGCGCAACTGCCAAGTTGCGCTGTAGTATCAGATGTCATTATAAACTTCGGTAAGGCATGAAGGAAGGGAAATTCGCCGCCCCAACGTAAGGGCTCAGAACGTGTGAAACAATTGCCGACAGGGCGAAAAACGCCCCTCTGTCCCCCTGTGGCGCTATTGAGAACAGGGGTCTCGGGCGGCGATTTTAATTTTTTCACACGTTCTCAGTTATGGGTGGGTGGCACGGCCACAGCCTGCCCGCCTTGGCGGGCCTCATAGCAGACTGAACCCATACCGCGCCGACCCTTTTGAGTTTGACTCGCGCCCGGGCGGCCGATACGATACGGCCCGCAACAATGAGAAGCGGGAACGGGGAACGGGGAACAGGGAACAGGGGACAGGGACCGCGACCCCTTGCATTTGCTCGGCAGCCCGGCGCAGCCGAGGCTTTCGACTGGCCGATTGCCAGGTCTTCCGGTTCCCGGTTGCCCGTTCCCTGTTCCCGCCGTTGAAAGGAGTCCACCGTGCTCACGTACGACGTGGCGGTGCTCGGCGCCGGGCCGGGCGGCTACGTGGCCGCAATCCGGGCCGCCAAGCGCGGCGCCAAGACGTGCGTCATCGAGGCCGGCAAGGTGGGCGGCGTATGCCTGAACGTCGGCTGCATTCCCACCAAGGCCATGCTGCACGCCGGCGAAGTGTTCTCGCACATTGCCCGCTCGGCCGAATACGGGTTCGTGGGGGCTGGCAAGCCCACCGTGGATGGCGCCGCGTACATGAAGCGCGTGGCCGGCGTCGTGGACGGCATCTCCAAAAGCGTCGAGCGGCTCGTCAAGTCCCGCAAGGTGGACCTCATTCGCGGCCGGGGCAAGTTGACCGCACGCGATACCCTCGAAGTGGCCGGCCCGGACGGCGCCCGGCAGGTCAAGGCGAAGTCCATCATCATCGCGACGGGGTCGCGGCCGGCCAGGCCGGGGTTCCTTCCCTTCGACTCCGGCCGCGTCTGGACCACCGATGAAGCGACCACCGCCAAGACTCTGCCCGAGAGTGTCCTCATCATCGGCGGCGGCGTCATCGGCTGCGAGTTCGCCACCGTTTACGCCGAACTGGGCATCCCCACGACCGTTGTCGAAATGCTCGACCGTCTCGTGGCCAACGTGGACGAGGACGCCGCCAAGGCCATCCACAAGAGCCTCGAGCAGCGCGGCGCCAAAGTCCGCACCAGGGCCAAGATCACCGGCCTGAAGGCGACGAAGTCGGGCGTGGCGGCGGAACTGGAGGGCGGCGAGAAACTCCAGGCCGCCCTGGCCCTGGCGGCCGTCGGGCGACTGCCGAACGTCGAGGACATCGGCCTGGAAACCGTCGGCGTCAAACTCGACGGCAAGATCATCAAGGTCGATGACCGCTGCCGCACCAACATCGAGGGCATCTACGCCATCGGCGACTGTGCCGAGACGCGGCAGTACGCCCACCTGGCCAGCCGCATGGGCGTCGTGGCGGCCGAGAATGCCACCGGCCATGCGGCACGCGACCCGCGCACGGTCGTCCCGGTGGGCATCTACACGCATCCGGAGGTGGCCACGGTGGGCCTGTCGGAGGCCGAGGCCGCCACGAGCGGCAAGAAGGTCCGCGTGGCCCGGTTTTTCTACCAGGCGAGCGGCATGGCCCGCGCGTACGGCGAGACCGAGGGGCAGGTGAAACTCATCGCCGACGAGGCCCTCGGCGAGGTCCTGGGCGGCGTGGTCATCGGCCAGCATGCCACCGATGTCATCCAGCCCATTGCCCTGGCCATGCGCAATGAACTGACGGTGGACGAACTCGCGGAGACCATCCATCCGCATCCGACCTTCGTGGAAGGCATCATGGAGGCGGCCGAGTCCTGGCTGGGCTATCCCATCCACGCCGCCGGGTGAGCGGCCCGGCAAGGGTATAGCGCGGCGGGTCGGAGTTTACCCGCCTGGGCGGGGACCCGCCGCGCGGCAACTCGGCGCTTCGCGCAAGCCGTGATCGATATCATGCCGGAATTGCTATACCTCGACATTGGCCGCGCCGCCTACGAGCCTACCGTGCGCCTCCAGAAGCGCCTGGTCCAGGAGGTCAAGGCGTCCGAGGCGGAGCGGGCATACCTGGTGCTGGTGGAGCACGACCCGCCGGTCATCACGCTCGGCCGCGGGGCCCGCGATGCGCACATCGTGGCGTCGCGCGAGCGCCTGGCGCAAGAAGGCGTCCAGGTCCACGAGTCCGGCCGCGGCGGCGACGTCACGTATCACGGTCCCGGCCAGGTGGTCGGGTACCCCATCCTGCGGCTGGACCTGCACGGGCGCGACGTGCACCGGTACCTGCGTGACCTGGAAGAGGTGCTCATCCGGCTCCTCGCGCGGTACGGCCTGGAGGGCCGCCGCCAGGAGGGCCTGACGGGCGTGTGGGTGGGCCAGGAGAAGATCGCCGCCATCGGCGTGGCCGTCCGGCGCTGGGTGACGTACCACGGCTTTGCGCTGAACGTGGCGACGGACCTGTCGCATTTTGACCTCATCGTGCCTTGCGGCATCCGCGGCAAGGGCGTGACGAGCCTCTCTCGCCTGCTCGGCCGCCCGGTTACGGTTGCGGAAACCAAGCCCGCGGTAGTAGAATGCGTGGTCGAGGTTTTCGGTTTCGACGGCGCCCGGGCCGGCGAGGCCAAGGCGATTGAGGGGGCATAGGGGCAGTGTTAGCCGCCGCGCCCTGCCTGCCGGCAGGCAGGTTGCGCGGCGCTGTCGGTGCAATGCAAGGCCACGAAACACAAGCGAAGGCAACCTGTTTTCCGCCCTGGCTGCGGAAGCGCGTCCCGGCGCGCGGCGAGGCGGCCGGGGTCCGGCGCCTGCTGGCCGAGTTGGGCCTCGCCACCGTGTGCTCCGGCGCGCACTGCCCGAACCTGCCCGAGTGTTACGCGCGCGGCACGGCGACGTTCCTCATCCTGGGCGATTCGTGCACGCGGCGGTGCCGGTTCTGCGCCATCGAGAAGCGTCCGCCCGGCCCCTTGCGGCCGGATGAGCCGGAGGCCGTGGCCGAGGCCGCCGCGCGGCTGCACCTCAGGCACGTGGTCATCACGAGCGTCACGCGCGACGACCTCCCGGACGGCGGGGCGGGGCACTTCGCCCGCACCATCCGGGCCGTCCGCGGGCGCCTTCCTGCGGCGGTCATCGAGGTGCTGACGCCCGACTTCAGGGGCGACACCGCCGCCATCGACGCCGTCCTGGATGCCCGGCCGCACATCTTCAACCATAACGTCGAGACCGTGCCGCGCCTGTACCCGACGGTGCGGCCGGAGGCCGATTACCGGCGCAGTTTGGCTGTGCTGGCGCACGCGAAGGCGCGGGCGCGCGATGCGGCGGGCGCCGTAGGGGCGGGCCATGTCGGAGACTCGACTGGGCGAGCCTCGCCGCTGGAAGGCGACTCGGACGCCGTGCCCTCGTCCCCGGCCCGTTTAGCCGCGGGCGGCACGCCCGCGGCCGTTCCGGCCGCGGCTAAACACGGCGCCATAGCGCCCGCGGTCTACACCAAGAGCGGCCTGATGGTGGGCTTGGGCGAGACGGGCGACGAAGTGCGCTCGTGCCTGGCCGACCTGCGGGCGGCCGGGTGCGACATTCTGACCCTCGGGCAGTACCTGGCGCCGTCGCCGGCGCACCATGCGGTGGCGCGGTTCGTCGAGCCGTCGGAATTCGCGGTGTGGGAGACCGAGGCCCGCGCGATGGGCTTTGCGGCCGTTGCCGCGGGGCCGTTTGTGCGCAGCAGTTACCAGGCCGAAAATGTTTTTGCCGGTCGTGAAGATCAAGACTAGCCCCCTGCGTAAGCAGGGGGACGAAGGGGAATCTATGGCCGCCGTGGACGTTCCGCTGCCCGAACTGGGCGAAGACGCCGGGGACGAGGCCCGCGTGTCATTCTGGTATGTCGATGTCGGCGAAACCGTTGGCGAGGGCGACGACCTTGTCCAGATGCTGACCGACAAGGCCACCTTCGACGTGCCCAGCCCCGTCGCGGGCAAACTCGTCGAGCAACTGGCGGCCGAGGAGCAGGCGGTCAAGGTCGGCCAGACCCTCTGCCGCATCCAGGTCGGGGGCTAGCGTGGCGGCAACCTATCCCGGCAGGTTCATCGTGCTCGACGGCCCTGAAGGGGCGGGCAAGACCCTCCAGGTCGAGCGCCTGGTCCAGAGCCTGCGCCGGGCGGGCCGCCAGGCCACGGCCGTGCGCGACCCCGGCTCCACGCCCGTCTCGGAGCGCATCCGCGACGTCCTCCTCGACAAGCGCCTGCCGGAGATGGACGTGCGGACCGAGGTGTTCCTGTACATGGCCAGCCGGGCGGAGATGGTCGCGCGGATCATCCGGCCCGCCCTCCAGGTGGGCCTGGTGGTCGTCAGCGACCGCTTTGTTTCCTCGACGGCGGCCTACCAGGGGGCGGCCGGCGGCGTGGACGCGGCCCTCATCTGGGAACTCGGCCGCATTGCCTGCGGCGGCCTCTCGCCCGACCTGACGGTCATCCTGGACCTGGACGTCGAGGCCGGGTTCGCCCGGCGCGAGCAGCAGCGCCAGCGCGACCGCATCGAACTGAAAGACCGGGAGTACCACGAGAAGGTCCGCCAGGGGTTCCTGGCGATGGCACGCGAGCGCCCGGACCGGTTCGCCGTGGTGGATGCCGCGCGCCCGCCGGACGACGTGGCCCGCGATATCGAAGAGGCGGTGATGCGTGTCCTTCGCTAGCATCCGGTACCAGGTTGCGGCCGTCGAGATGCTCCGGGCCGCCGTGGCCGGAGACCGCGTGGCCCATGCCTACCTTTTTGTGGGCCCGCGCGGCGTGGGCAAGGGCCTGGCGGCCCGCGCGTTCGCCAAACTCCTTATGTGCGCTGGGCCGCGGGGCTCCGGCGACACCCTTGATTCCTGCGGCAAGTGCCCGCACTGCACGCGCATCGACCGCGGCACGCACCCGGACCTCTACTGGTTCCGCAAGGAGGAGGACCGGAACGATTTCCGCATCTCGCTCGTCACGCGGCGGTCGGGCGACGCGGCCAGCCCCGCCATTACGGTGACCGAGTCGGTGGTGCTCCATCCGATGGAGGCCCCCCGCACCGTCACGGTGCTGGACGATGCCGAACTGCTGAACGCGCCGGCGGCCAACGCGCTCCTGAAGACGCTCGAAGAGCCCACGCCGCACGCCGTGCTCATCCTCCTGGCGGCCGATGCCTCGCAATTGCCCGGCACCATCCTGTCGCGGTGCCAGTGGGTGAGGTTCGGCCCGCTGCCGGAGGAGTTCGTGGCCGAGAAGGTCCGCGAGAGCCTGGCCGCGCAGGCCGCCGGGCCGCAGGCCAGGGGGAAGAAGCCCGAGCCGCCGCGACCCGCCGGGGCCGACGAAATCGCGTTCGTCTGCCGTTTCGCCGGCGGCAGCATCGAGCAGGCCCTGCGCCTGGCGGGCAGCGGCCTGTGGGGTCTGAAGCGGGTCCTGGTCGGCCCGCTGGCCGCCCTGGATGAGGCGGCCGCCCTGGACATGGCCGAGACGATCGCCGAGTGGGGCGCGGCCGAGGCCCGCCGGCAGCGCGTGCCGAGGTCGTCTGCCGAGGAGACGGCGGTGCGGCGGTCGTCGTCGCGGCTGGCGCTGGCGGCCGTGGCGTCGGCCTTTCGCGATGCCGCCATGATGGCCGCAGGGGCCGCCCAGGCCGCACGCCTCACCAACGCCGACCAGGCCGATGCGCTGCGGTCCCTGGCGGCGTGGCCCATGGAATCCCTGGGCCGCGCCGTGGAGGTCCTGGCCGACGCCCAGGCCCAGATTGGCCGCTACGTCCACGTCGAACTGGCCACCGAGAACGCCCTCGTGCAGGTGGCCCTCGTGCGGTTGGCTGTTGCCTCCCGCGCATGACGCCGGGTGGCCGTCGTAATGCCGATGAAATAGACTTGAGAAAGGAGAGGACAAGATGGGGCTGAAGGTGACGGTGGTAGGCGTCGGCCTGGTGGGCGAGGCCATCGTGTCGTGCCTGAAGGAGCGGAAGTTCCCGTGCGACTGGCCGCCCCGCGTCGTCGCAACGCGCGAGCGCCCGGAGACGCTGGCCGGCGAGAAGATGCTCGTCGAAGAAACGTGCGCCGACTCGTTCAAGGGCGCCCACCTGGTGCTCTTTGCCGGTCAGGAGGGCGCCAAGGGCGCGAGCGTCACGTGGCGCGAGACGGCCCTGAAGGCGGGCGCGTGGTGCATCGACAACGGGCGCGATTTCCGCCTGGCGGCCGATACGCCGCTGGTGGTCCCGGAGGTCAACGCCGACGCCATCACGCCGCAGACCCGATTTATCGCGAGCCCGAACTGCTCGACCATCCAGATGGTGGTGGCCCTGGCGCCGATTCACCGCGCCGCACGTGTGAAGCGGATCCACGTGGCCACGTACCAGGCCACGAGCGGCTGGGGCATGCGCGGCCCGCAGGAATTGCGGGCCCAGGTGCCGCTGGGCCTGGAGTCGTGCGAGAACATCCCGTTTGACCCGAAGGTCTTCGCGCGGCCGATCGCCTTCAACTGCATCCCGCACATCGACGCGTTTGTCGAGGGCGACTACACCCGCGAAGAGACGAAGATGGTCCACGAGACGCGCAAGATCTTCGGCGACGATTCTATCCGGATCAGCGCCACCACGGTTCGCGTGCCGGTCCTCAACGGGCACAGCGAGGCCGTGTGGGTGGAGACGGCCAGGAAACTCTCGGCCGACGAGGCCCGTGACCTGCTGCGCGCCGCCCCCGGCGTCGTGGTCATCGATGAGCCGCAGGGAGAGGGCCGGCCGCGCACGTACCCGACGCCGCTGGACCTCCTGAAGCCCGAGTACAGGGACATGACGCTCGTGGGCCGCATCCGCGAGGACACCAGTTGCACGAAGGGCCTCGCCCTGTGGGTCGTGGCCGACAACATCCGCAAGGGTGCGGCGTTGAACGTCGTCCAGGTTGCCGAGGAATTGCTGCGGCTGGGGCACCTGAAGGCATAGCCCGAGGTGGGCATGCATGGCCAGGCAATGGCGGCCCGGTACGGCGTCAGTTACGGTTGGTCCAAGGCTTATGTAGCGCGGCCGTACGGCCGCGCTACAGTCGGCAAGAGCGGTCGCCACAACCGAGACTAACGCATTGCGCGGCCTGGGCACGCCACCCGGTGGCGGCGCAAGAGGAGCAACCATGAAAGTCTGCAAGTTCGGCGGCACGTCGATGGCCGACGCCGGCCAGGTCCGCAAAGCCTGCGACATCGTTCTCTCGGACCCCGAGAGGCGGCTCGTCGTCGTCTCGGCCCCGGGCAAACGCTCGAAGACCGACACCAAGGTCACCGATCTTCTGATCGCCCTGGCCGAGAAGTGCCTGGCGGGCGGGCCGGCCGATAAGGAACTGGCGGCCGTCGTTGACCGCTACGGCCAGATTGCCCGCGACCTGGGCCTGGCGGCCGACATCACCCGCCGCATCGAGGGGGACCTGAAGGTCCGCATGGCCGCCGACCGCAGCCACCGCGCCCAGTTCCTCGATACCCTCAAGGCCGCCGGCGAAGACAACTGCGCCAAACTCGTCGCCGAGTACCTGGGGAGCACCGGCGCCGAGGCCCGCTACGTGAGCCCCAAGGACGCCGGCCTCCTCCTGACGCACGAGTTCGGCAACGCCCGGGTGCTGCCCGAGTCGTACGGGAACCTCGCGAAACTGCGGGACCTGAAGGGCATCACGATCTTCCCGGGCTTCTTCGGCTATTCGCCTCAAGGGGCGGTGGTCACGCTGCCGCGCGGCGGGTCGGACATCACGGGGTCCGTCCTGGCGGCCGCCGTCAAGGCCGACGTGTACGAGAACTTCACCGACGTGGACTCGGTCTTCGTGGCCAGCCCGAGCATCATCGCCAGCCCGCGGCCCATCTCGGAGATTACGTACCGCGAGATGCGGGAACTCTCGTACGCGGGCTTTTCGGTGTTCCACGAGGAGGCCCTGGCGCCCGTGTTCCACGCGGGCGTGCCGGTATGCATCAGGAACACGAACAACCCGGCGGCGCCCGGGACGCGGATTACGCTCGATCGCACCTGCCCGGTGGGCCAGGTGGCCGGCATCGCCTGTGCCGAGGGGTTCTGCTCAGTCTATGTGAGCAAGTACCTGATGAACCGCGAGGTCGGCTTCGGCCGCCGCCTGCTTCAGATCCTGGAGGACGAGCGGCTGTCCTTCGAGCACGCGCCGTCCGGCATTGACAACATCTCGGTTATCCTCCGCGAGGAGCAGTTCAGCGGCAAAGTCGAGGCCCGCGTCCTGGAGCGCATCCGCACGGAACTCGCCGTGGACGACGTCTCGGTTGAGCGCGGCCTGGCGCTGGTGATGGTGGTGGGCGAGTGCATGAGGCACGTGGTGGGCATTGCCGCCCGCGCCACGGCCGCGTTCGCCCGCGCCGGCGTCAACATCGAACTGATCAACCAGGGCTCTTCCGAGGTCAGCATGATGTTCGGCGTCAAGGCCGAGGACGCCGACGGGGCCGTCCGCGCCCTGTACGACGAGTTCTTCGGCGCAACGAAGTAGCCGCGGGCCGCCCTGCGCTGCGAATTGTTTTGACCCTCCGCCGCGCTGGCTTAGACCCCCGCCTGTCGGGCTCACTCGAACGAGTGTGCGGCCAGGAATTCCGTCGGCGACAATACTTGCAGGCGGGAGCGCGGGAAGTGATCGGGGTTGCGGGTGAGCAGGCACTCGGCGTCGGCCCTCAGGGCGCTGAAATACTGGATGGCGTCTTCGAAGTCCGAGAATTTGGCGTCCATCGCCTGGTTCAGGACCTGCTCGTCAAGGGGCACCGCGGTAAGCGTGTCGCGGAGCAAGGACATCATGGACAGTGCTGTTTCGGCCCCCAGGGCCTTGCGGGCGACATAATAGATGTTGGGGAAACTCAGGGCCGACACCAAGCCCACGACTTTGCCGCGTTCGGCCAAGAACCAGACCTCGCGCGATTTGTCGACAAAGAGGTGACGTCGGAGCAGGACGTCCATCAAGACGTTGGTGTCGAAGAAGACGTTCATTTCTTAATCCCGTACTTCTCCATCAGAGCCTCCGTGAGAACGTCGCGCGGGGTCTTGCCTTTGGGCAATGAGATGAACCCCGTGGCGCGGGCAACGATGGAGTCCGGGGGAATCTCCATGCGGGTCTTCTTGGGCTTGGCCATACCCCTGACAAACCGGCTGAACATGGCCGAGACGCTTGTCTTGTTGCGCCGCGCCAGCCGCTTGGCATCGCGGATCACATCTTCGTCGGCACTGAGGGTCAGTTTCTTCACGGGTGCGTCCTCCGTCCTGCGATACGTATCGCCCGGGAAAAGTATACGTATCCTCCGGGGAAAAGCAAACAGGAAAACCCTGGCCCATCTGGTTACGCCGCCGCTTTTCCGCAGCCGGCCACTTTCCCGTTGACCCTCCGCGGCAGCCGCACTAGAGTCACGCCCTGGCTGTCCGACACGGGCGGAGTCGATCATGCGTGCCATCACCTTTCACATCGCGTTTTTCCGCTGGTGGGCGTGCAAGTTCCTCGGCCCGTTTGACAAGCGCATCTTCTGGAGCAGGGTCTCGACGCTGCGCCTCCGGGACATTCCCGAGCAGCCGCTTCCGGGCGACGAGTGGGTCCGCGTGCGGCCGCGACTGGGCGGCATCTGCGGCAGCGACGTCGGCCACATCCTCCTGGAGGACCCGCCCGACGTGTTCACCCACGCCCTGGCCATTGAGCCCATTGTCCTGGGCCACGAGAACGTGGGCATCGTGGTCGAGCGCGGCCCGGCGGCCCAGGACGTGCCGGAAGGCCAGCGCGTGTGCGTGGACCCGATGATTGCCTGTGCGGCGCGCGGCCTGGACCCGTGCCCCTCCTGCCGCGAGGGACAATTCTGCTCCTGCTGGAGCGCGGCCCAGGGCAAGGACGGCTACGGCTTCTCGGTGGGCCATTCCGGGCGCGTGGGCGGGTCGTGGTCCGACTCGTTCATCGCGCACAAGTCGCAACTCATCCCCGTGCCGGAGGGCCTGACGGACGAGCAGGCCGTCCTGGCCGACCCGCTTTCTGCCGCCGTTCATGCCGTGCTCAGGCGCCCGCCCAACCTGATGGACCAGGACGTCCTGGTCATGGGCTGCGGCATCGTGGGGCTGGGGGTGATTGCGTTCCTGAGGGCCTGGGGCTTCAAGGGCCGCATCTTTGCTGCCGCGCGGCACAGGCATCAGCAGGCCCTGGCGCTGCATCTGGGGGCCAACGAGGTGTGGGATTCGCGGGACCTGCGGCAGAAGGACCTTTTCGACCGCCTGGGCGAGGTGTACCACATCAAGCCCATCCGCGGCAAGTTCGGCAAGAAGATCCTCCTGGGCGGCGTGGACGTGGTGTACGATGCGGTCGGCAACCGGAACTCGGTTGAGGATTCGCTCCGCGTCGTCCGCCCGCAGGGCACCGTGATGATTGTCGGCATGAGCCACCCGCGGTGGGTGGACTGGGACCCCGTGATGCACAAGCAGATTACGATCATGGGCAGCCACGGCCGCGGCGTGGAGCCGTGGCGCGGCGGGCGCGTCCACACGTACGACATCGTGTTTGAGTTGACCGCCGAAGGCCGATTCCCGGCCGACAAACTTCTGACGCACATCTTTCCGCTCGAGGATTACTCTACGGCCCTGGAGATCCTCACCTGCAAGGGCCGTCACGGGGCGGTGCACGCGGCGTTTCGGGTGTCGTCCTGATGAGGAGCGGCAATGCCCATTGGAAAACCAAGCCTGGTTGTCTTGGCGGGTCCGAACGGCGCCGGCAAATCGACGACGGCGCCGGCCTTGCTGCGCGGCACACTCAAGGTGACGGAGTTCGTGAACGCCGATGTGATTGCCCGCGGGCTTTCAGGATTCCAGCCGGAGGCGGCCGCGCTTGCCGCGGGCAGGGTCATGCTATCGCGCATCAGGCATCTGGCGAGTGAGGGGGCCAGTTTCGCCTTTGAGTCCACGCTGGCCAATCGTTTGCTGGCGAGGTGGATCGCCGGCCTGATCGGCCGGGGTTATCGCTTCTATCTGGTGTTCTTGTGGCTGCCCTCTCCGAAGTTTGCTGTGGAACGAGTGGCCCAGCGAGTTCAGGCCGGCGGCCATTCGGTTGCGGAGGCGGTCATCCGCCGGCGGTATGAGTCCGGGCTTCGGAACTTCTTCGGAGTGTATCAGCCCCTTGCAACGCGATGGTGGATGTACGACAATTCCGAAACGACACCAAGGCTTGTCGCCTCTGGCGAGGGGCGCAAAGTGACGAGGATTGAAAATGCCGAACTCTGGAAGAGAATTGTCCCGGGCTTTGCGCAGGAACGACACCCCCGAGAGCCGGATTGAGCGGGCCACCAGGAATCCCGCTCTGATTACGCGGGCGCTTGCCAAAGGCGTGCGTGAGGCCCTGGAGCGTCACAAACGCCTCGGGCAGCCTGTCGTGGTGTTCCGCGGAGGCAGGGCTGTCTGGATAGACCCGAAGAAGATTGACCTGCCGGGGCGCCGCCCGTCGAAGACACCGCCGCGACGTTAGCCCGCGTGGCGCACGGGCATTGCCCTGGCATGTTCTGCTTACCCTCTGTGGCTCCTGTCGGACTTTCCCGCAAAGGCCGTCACGGGGCGGTGCACGCGGCGTTTCACATCAGCATGTAACTTTTTTGAGATTTTTTAACACAGGTTACCGAGAAAGTTTTCGTGAGTTTTGTTTTCATCTCTTTTGGCCTTGTTCAATCTTACGCAGTCTGTCTACCAACATTTTTATATCAGGATCAGGAAGGTTCTCGCTGAAGGCTATTGCTTCTTTCCGAAATGATTCGGCCTCTGGTGTTTGGACCAGCGACTCCTCTATTGCGTGGTTAATCATGGCCAGGGCACGCCTCTTGGGTTCGGCGTACTCGCCAAGGGCTACTAAATAAAGTGACCGCCCAGCAGACGCATCTCCAGACCTAAACTTAAGAAGACCTCCAGTTGCTCGCCATACCATGCGTTGTTCTGGCGATAGCGCATGCTCGTTGATTTTGTTATAAGCCTCAATGGCATCAGAAAGATGTCCAGCCTGGCCTTGGGCAAATGCGTAATTATTCAGAAGTGCGAACGAATTGGGATTAGCCAATCGGCCTATTTGGGCCAGATTGGCGCTGACTGTATACTTTTCTAGTAAGGCAGCGATGTAAGAAGCGAATACTGCCGGTCTGTTTGAAAACGGTTGATCCACGAGCCAATTGCAAGCATGTTCAAGACTGTCTTCCCACTTCCCTTCCTTTGAGTATGTCCAAGCCCTCGCCTCCGAGGAAGGACGGTCCGCAGAGAGCACAGGTTCTTCAAGTATATACGAACCAACCTTCCGCACTATCCAAGAGGCTTGTGCAATCGCATTTTCGGTCGGATCTTGGAGAGAAAGGCGGAGAAACCTACGTGCCCAGCGGCCTCCAGATTCGATCTCTAGTGTTGCTATTGCACTTGCCAGTTCTGAAAGATGCACTGGCCGAAAGCGTTCAGAGTTCAGCCAGTGCAGTCCCTTTTTAAGGTGCCTTGAACTTTTATTCACGATAGACTCTGCCGCTATATGAGCGGCCAACACCCAGGGGTCAGAAGTAACCAAGTCACTTCCGCGGAGAACCTTACAGGCAAGATCGTATTCGTTTAGATGTATATACAGTCGAGACGCGCTTCTGAGTATGAATCGGTTGTTTGGTAGTAGGCGAAGCGCAACATCCAGGCACTTCACGGCCTGAGCCTTCATCCCGAGCATTGTGTAACATCTTGCCATGTCAACCCACAAGAACACGTTTCTCGGGTCGCCGTGTGTCTTTTGCCGTATTTCATGAATCCGTTTTCCTGTTTGCGCCCGATCTAGCATGTCTAAGGATACTGGCGCAATTTCTGTGCCCCGCGAAAGCCCAAGAACTCGCTGTGCGAGCCGCTTGGTTGCCTCAGGGCAGGAAGGACAGGTCTTCATTACATACTCGGCGGCCTCTCTTGCTTCGTTTTCAAGCCCGAGTGTTATGGCACAAGATAATAAGTCGGCAGCAAAGGAGAGGCTACCGTGTTCTTGCCAGTCCTTCACCCTTGCTTGCAGGTTTAAGTCGGGAGTTGGCTTGAATACCCTGCTTGTCAATGGAGTAAGTTCCCCTCTGGCTAACGTTGCGCTGAAGCGGCGCCAACGAGGGATTACTTTCCGATCCTTATCCTCATTGAAAACGGCCATCTATTCGTTTCCTCCGAAAAGGCCGAACTCCGCCCTGCTTGCCAGAAGGTTAAATTGAGAAACATATCTCTCAAGGGAATACTGATTGTGAAGGCCTATTCTGTCTCGTGGGTGCCCTCTGAGACGCGGATCGGGTTCACAGAGTTGTCGAACCATTTCTTTAATCTCTACCGAGATCTCTGCCGGTACGGATTTGGCAAACACGTCTAGGGCCCGGTTGTAGGCGTCGCGCACATAGGGGAGAACTTCCTCGTAGGGTCCGTCCCAGAAATCCCAGGTGTGGTTGGAATTAAGGTGTGCTTTTAACAAGGCGGTCATGCCAGATTGGGCAAAGAAAAATACTACCATACTTCCCAATAAATACATATCACATGATAGTCTTCTCTTGTCCCAATCAGGGTCAATGTGCTTGTAGAGTAATTCTGGCGGGGCATAGCCCATGTCGCCTGCGATTTCACATTCATCGCGTGGGCCGAAGCGAGCCTTTTGGCTGGCTGTCCCAAGATCGGCGATTTTAAAAACACGCTCTCCAAAGTACAGAACGTTGGATGGTTTAAGATCTTGGTGTGCCACACCGACTGTATGGAGCTGCTTAAGACCAACCGCCACATGATGAAGTGATCTAAGTGCCCACGCCAGATCGAACCTGTCCGCTGCGTCCATTTGGGTTCTTACGTCACCATGAGCCAATTCGAAGATCAAGTATTGAACCACACTATTACGAATTGTAGGGTCCGCGTAGATTTTGCCATCAGCCAAAGGTTTTACTACCCGATTTAAATGCCTGTCACGGCAAAGAAGACAGAGATCGCGTTCGTGGTTAAAGGCCACGGTCATTGCCTCAAAAAACCTTGCCGGGTCAATGCTTTCAAATGCTTTAGAGTAGTCAAGAGCCTTGAGATAGCCCTTTTGGCCATCTGGTGAAACCACGATGTAGCCGTGCGAGAAAAAGCCACCCGTGGCAGTGGGTGGCCGGGCAACTTTTTCAAGAACCTTCCAACCTCCATCTAATGTCAGGCCGGCCAATTGCTCGGCAGGAACAGGCACGCTGGCTCTCCTTAAAAGAAGGCCGCTACAACTAATGCATCACTACAGCCATACTTGCTCTAGAATATCGCCAGATTTGCCCAAAGCAATGCCCAATGCACCGCGATTATGACCAAGGTCCTAGTTAAAATGAACCTCAATGGCCGGATGCCACGTGCAGGTCCTCGGCGCCCAGGACCTCAATGGCGTAGCGGATGCAGGCGCGGATGTCATCCACCTTCAGGTCCGGGTAGTAATCCTTGATAATCTGGTCGAAGGCAAGCCCTTGGCCCACCAGTTCCAGAACGTCCACGACCGGAACGCGGGTGCCCGCCACGCAGGGCTTGCCGAAATGAACGGCCGGATTGACCTCAATGCGTTCTTTCATGGCTTTGCCTCCGGGGCGGCTTCAACCGCCAAGGATACTTATACGAATCGGCCAATCGCCTGTCAATGTCGCCGACTCCGGCACTCGATCCTTCTCCGTTCTTTCCGGGCTCTCCGCGGTCAACCCGAACGGCCGGAAACGCCCAGAACGCTCGCGATATTCTCCCGGCTCACAGGCTGAATCAGTCCGCGCTCGGTGATGATGCCGGCGATTAACTCCGCGGGCGTCACGTCGAAGGCGGGCGAGTAGACTTTGCACCCGGATGGGGCGGTCGGGCGGCCGAAACCGTGAGTGACCTCTTCCGCGCTGCGCTCTTCAATCGGGATGTCGTCGCCCGACTCCATCGAAAGGTCGAACGTGCTCGACGGCGCGGCCACGTAGAACGGCAAGCCGTGGTGCCGGGCCAGGACGGCCACGCCGTAGGTGCCGATCTTGTTGGCCGTGTCGCCGTTGGAGGCGATGCGGTCGGCCCCCACGATGGCCAGGTCCACCTTGCCTTGTTTCATGACGACGGCGGCCATGTTGTCGCAGATGAGCGTGCAGTCGATGCCCGCCTGCTGGAGTTCCCACATCGTCAGTCGCGCTCCCTGGAGGAGCGGCCGCGTCTCGTCAACGTACACGCGGAACCGCCGGCCCAGTTCGTGCGCCCGGTACATCGGCGCCAGGGCCGTGCCGTACTCGGCCGTGGCGAGACTGCCGGCGTTACAGTGCGTCAGGACGCCGCAGCCTTTCTTGATGAGATGCTGGCCGTGGTCGCCGATGGCGCGGCACATGGCGGCATCCTCGTTGCGGATGGCCTGGGCCTCGGCCAGGAGCGATTCCTTGATGGCCCGGCCGCCCTTGCCGCGGCACGCCTGGGCGATGCGCTTCATGCGGGCGAGGGCCCAGAAGAGGTTGACGGCCGTCGGGCGGCTGGTGGCCAGGTAATCGGCCGCCTGCTTGGCGCGCGCAAGCACGGCCTTCTCGTCGTCCGGGGCGTTCTGGAGGGCGACCGCCACGCCCATTGCCGCCGCCACGCCGATGGCCGGGGCGCCCCGCACGCGCAGGACCTTGATCGCCTCCCAGACCTCCTCGGCCGTGCGCAGGGTAAGGACCTTCAGTTGCGTGGGCAGGAGCGTCTGGTCGATGATCTCCATGCGGCCGTCCAGGCCGCCGACCCAGCGGACGGTCTGCTCCAGGCTCACGGAGGATTCCTTACGTTCTCGTCGGCAATGGCCACGCGCTCCGCCAGGCGGACCTTGTACTGGACGATCTTTTCTCGCAGGGCCGCATCGCCCTCGGCCAGGACCTGCGCTGCCAGGATGGCCGCGTTGACGGGCCCCGCCTTTCCGACGGCCACCGTGGCAACGGGTATGCCGCTCGGCATCTGGACGATGGACAGGAGGCTGTCGAGGCCCCCCAGGACGCTGGTGGGCATCGGCACGCCGATGACGGGCAGGGGGGTGAGGCTTGCCAGCACCCCGGGCAGATGGGCCGCGCCCCCTGCGGCCGCGATGATGACCCGCAACCCTCGGCCGGCCGCCGTCTTGGCGTACTCGGCGGCCGCATCGGGCGTCCGGTGGGCCGAAATCACGCGGAGTTCGTACGGAATGGCGAACTCCTTCAGGGTCGCCATGCACGGCTGGATGGTCTCCAGGTCGGAATCGCTTCCGAGAACGATGCCGACGAGCGGCGCCGGGGTCTTCTTGGGGCTCACGGGTTTTTCTCCAGACGGGACCAACTGCGAGTATAGGATGGCCGAACACGTCCGTCAATCAAGTTCGCGGGGCCGAGGAAGGCGATTCCACCCTGTATTACTGCGCCGATGCCAACCAGAGCGTCACGGCCCTGGTCGATACGTCCGGCGCGCCGGTGGAACGGTACCTGTACGACCCCTACGGCAAGGTGACGTTCCTCAAGGCCAACTGGAGCCTCCAGGAGGTCGAGGGGCACGCCGACGGCACGGCCTCGGCCTTCGCCAACGAACTCCTCTTCACCGGCCACCGCCTCGACCCGGAATCGGGCCTTTACATCACCCTCCACCGCCATTATCATCCCACCCTGGGCCGCTGGATGCAGCGCGACCCGAAAGGGTACGTGGATGGGATGAGTTTGTATTTGTACTGTGGTGGATGTCCGCTGAGCCGCCGGGATGCGATGGGCTTAAGAATTACGCTTGATGAGCCACAAGCATCCGCATATAAAGGAAAAAAACAGAAGAGTATAAGACGGCACTCAGGGTAAAGGAGCAGGTGGAAAAAACTATTTCGGACGCGGCCAACAGCAAGAAAAGGGCTGCTCTTGAAAGGCAGATCGAGAATGCCAAAAGGACTGGAAGCACGGATCGCGCGAAGGCGCTAGAGCGGCAACTTGCGACGCTCGAATTGATTAACTGGGCCAGGGAAACAGACGACGAGGACATGACGGTGAAGTTTGTGCCAAAAATTGAGGGGTCGAGTGCTAAGGCTAATATTGACACCGACAGCCTTCGAACGCCAGACCGGAAAAATAATAAAGCGACTATGACAATCGCCACTGAGGGGGCTGGCCTTCCGTCGAGCATATCAAGCGCCTTTTTTCACGAGACACTGCATGCTTATTATGCAGTCGAGAGTAGGAAAGTATTTGTATATCATCCGCCAGCAATGGATGCATTTAAGGACGAACTGAAGAAGTATGATATCGACAAGGTGCCGCTTGGGCGCGAGTTGCCGCTAGATCCTGAGACATCCCAATTCATTACGGATCGCCAGAATGGAAAATACAAAGGGCAGCAACTGCGGACAGACCCGCTCCTTTATAAGGTGACTGGTGGCTTCGAGAAGGTAGTGGGTGACGTGGAACAAACATATGCCGAGCCTTACTACAAGAGCTCGGCCTTTGAGGATGCGGGGGGCGGAAATCGGTGATTGTTGACTCGACGCTTCATGGTTTGTGCCAAAGAAAGGAATTTCGCAATGCGCGCGGCACATGGGATTGGCTTGGCAGGATTCCTCTTCCTGGGAATCATAGCGTCGTGTCAGCACCAAGGCGAGATCAGCAACACGAAGGTTCCGCAGGCCTTGGAGACCGCGTTAGCCAAGAAGGACGTGAAGGAGGCATTGAGAGTCATTCAAGGAATGCCTAGCCTGGGTGACGACATATATGTCGCCTTGGAGAGAAGTGCGAGTTCCGAGGATCCGGCGAGGGCTTCGGTGGCCATAACTGTCCTCGGCAGGATTCCGAACAAGGGCCAACTACGCATTATGGAGGATGTGGCGCGAGATTCCTCAGGCGAGATGCTGCGCTGCCAGGCTATGTATTGCATGGGGGTGCTCCGGGACCCGGCGGCTGTGCCTTACCTGCTCGGTGTTCTTGGCTCGCAAACGAAGACGGATTACGAGCGCACAACCGCCGTCAGATCCTTACGTCACATCAGGAAGGGCTTCGTTGATGAGCTCCCGATGTGGGTGGGCAATTATGTGCTTATCGGTAAGCCGCATGAAGGGCTTTCGGACCTGCCCACCCTGGACGAGCAATATGCAGAATATACGGAGTGGTGGAACGCGAATTCCAAGCAGCTTCTTTCCGAAAGACAAGTGAGAGACTACAGAGGGCAAGAGTCGCATGCCCGGTAAGCGGAATTTAGGGGGGAACCCATAACCGTGCCCGTCCCCGCCTTCCGGTGGATTTCCGGTGCAGGGAGTTCCGGTGACATAGAACTTAATTCGCTTGACTCAAGAAGGTCAGCGGGGTAGCGTGCGGTTATGGCCCGTCTGGCCCGAGTGGTAGTCGAAGGAGTGCCGCACCACCTCACCCAACCCGCCATCAAGACGGGCGGGTAAACTGCGGAAATCGGCGGCGGCCGACGTTCTTCCGCCCGGAGGATTACCCGACCTACCTGGACTTGATGGCGGCGGCCTGCATCGAGCATGGCTTGGAGGTGTGGGCTTGGTGCCTGATGCCTGACCACGTGCATCGGGTCGTCGTGCCGGAGGCGCCGGAGAGCCTGGCCTTGGGCATCGGGCGGGCCCACTGGCGGTACACGCGAGCCATCCATTTCCGGGAGAACTGGCGGGGCTATCTATGGCAGGGCCGCTTCTCGTCGTGCCCGATGGACGGTCCGCACACGCTGGCGGCAGCGCGATACGTCGAGCGGAACCCCGTGCGGGCAGGGTGGGTCGCCCAGGCGTGGGACTGGCCGTGGTCGAGCGCGGC
>Ga0315279_10003215_pt1 | contig 23151 bp, 21 predicted proteins | sample YL17G06_20_MG_FD_203694 | JGI IMG/M metagenome (GOLD analysis project Ga0315279, IMG submission 203694) | Sediment microbial communities from Yellowstone Lake, YNP, Wyoming, USA - YL17G06_20 | ecosystem: Environmental > Aquatic > Freshwater > Lake > Sediment | place: USA: Wyoming | collected...
TCGAAACTCAATCCTACAACCCACCTCACAAACAATAACTGAATAACCCCTGCTTCGACCAGAAGCATCGCCCAAAAGGAGATAGTTGAAGCGAGGCTCTGAATCAGGACCATCATCTGGTCTGATGTAGAAATTGATATCATAGACGCTTTGAATGCAAGAATTATCGTAACAAGGGCAATAGTTCCAATTTGTGCCAATAATGGTGAAATTATTCGTTTGGGATTGAGCAAAAGTGAGACACCAATGTAAAAGAATAGGGGTATTGTGAAATACGCTACAAGATATGGTATATTCGTAGGGTAAATTATGACGCTCTCGGTCATAAGAAACTCCAATGGTAGTGAAGTCAAAGGAATAAGAGCAGCTACTTGTAATCCCATTATAAGAAAAGTGGCAACTATGAAACCCAAAGCCGAATTTCCTTTGTTTACTAGTTCCTCGACAGTGTCCACAATTGTAGATTTCTGTGTTTTCATATTTAGACTTTGCCAAAATTCCAAAATCAAGATAGATAGAAGACTCTCTTAAACATAAGTTTTTTAAACTATACAAACGAAGATTATGTTGGAGAATACAGCAATTGACTGAGAAGTGCCGTAAGACAGAACCAATAGACTGGGTAGTTACATTGTCCCTTTATTGTGGCGACCAGATTCTTCAGAACCTATTAGAGAATGAGAAAAAAAGACCATTAGACCAAAGAAATAACATAGGCATAATCCTCGGAGAGATTTGCAGTATCGGAGCCAACTATCTCATACATGAAGTAAATAAAGACCTCTGTGTGCCTATAGCTTGACCTTAGCCGAATTCGACCTTTTCCCACGAGTAGCCTCTCCGAAGCATCCATGTTTTCTTTCAATTCTTTCAGATTGGAATAGCCTTCTTGACACAGCAGAGCTCACACATACGTAATTTCCTTAATTGGGCGTTCTAAAAGAATGTACGTCTATGAGAGTAAAACAATGTACGTCTGTGAGAAATACTATATGAAACTGAGTATACCTTAAGGTATGCCCTAACACGCCTACATTTTTCTTGCCTTGACTTAAGTCTTTAGTGTGTCCGTATGCCTTATCAGAAAAACCGCTTGCCTTTTCGCAAGCCACAGTTTTCTGTCAAGCCTGCGCCCGCCAGGGCGCGGCACCCTTTAACGGCACTTGGTCATGGGGTTTTTCATAAAACTTTACCCCAACCAAAATGTCACCTTCACCGTTCAATTGAGCTACATAACCTATTCAGAACTGCCCCCAAGCACGAACACTACAGCTTTTTCAGTTCTTCCATTTGTGGCCGGTTTCGATGTAAAGATCGATCGATCGCGTGAGGTTGCGAGTTTGATGATGGCGATGAAGGCCGTGATCGCAATTGAACATTATCTTCAGCAAGTTTTTCATTGGAATACTTGAGAGCTAGTTTTTTATTTGAATATATGCCTATTATCTATGTAGTGGTAAATATTGTCAATTACAGAAAATATGAAAAAAGTGCTTGAAGCTCTTGCAAACGCTAAGAGAGAACCATCAGGCGACGCGTGGGTTGAGGGTCGACAACTTGAAAATGAAACGGGACTTTCACCCGCGGATATAAATGATGCAGTTGAGAGGCTCTGTGAAGAAGGCTCGGCAGAGTCTCTCTCAACAATGGGTACAGCACCTTTCAAATTTGCACGAGTACAAATCACGGCTAAAGGTAGACACACGCTCCAACCATAACGAAAAACCTCCAACGAGAATTTTCATTTTCTTTTTCTAAACACCTTCGCTCTGGGCAAGAATAATATGTTTAGGTTCGCCGACAGAGCCGACGAAGACGCCCCAGCTCATAACGGGCACTGGAATGCCAACAGAGCTGAAGCTGCTACCTATTTCTGTCCAGACTGCGGAGAACGATCAGGCCATGGACTTCCACTGCGCTTTTACCATAAAAACCGAGTTGGGGGCCCCGATAAATGCTAGCTTCTTGAAAGGAACACTGCTAATATCGCATGCATGCAGCGTGCGCAGGTTGTCGTAGAAACCCTAACTGATATATGAAAATAGGAAAAAAGCTTTTATTTGATGCAACAAGACCTTATGAAGTGCGCGCTAAGCCACTCTCAAAAGTGTGAAGACCATGAAAGATGTCGAGTTGAAGTTGATTGCTGAATTGATGAAAAACAGTCGCAGGAGTGACAGAGAACTGGCCAAAGCAATAGGAGTTTCTCAACCCACTGTTTCGAGAATGATTAAGAAGCTGGAGAAAGAGGGCGTCTTAAGAGAATACACAGTGATACCTGATTTTAAAAAACTAGGATTCAAACTTATGTCTTTCGTAACCATAAAAGAACATAAATTAATCAAAGAAGACGAAACTGAAGAAGCATGGAAAAAAGCTCGTGAAGCCGAAAAGAAAATGCCCCCACCATTCCTTCTCGTCCTAAGCACTAAAGGCTCAGAGGCTGACACAATCGCTTTTGCTTTGCACAAAAATTACTCGGAATACGACAAATATCTTAGGGGAATCAAGGAAAATCCCCTGGTAAGTATTGACGACGTTAAGGGCTTCATCGCATTAACGAACCTCAAGGATCATTTTATTCCTTTGACTTTCTCTGCAGTAGCAGACTACATAGAGAGAAGAAATCATGCGCACCAATCGAAATCGCGCACTAATCAAGCTCACACGCTAGTCAAACATAGCTAGTTTCTCTTTCCAGATAACCACTTTCGTAAAGCTCAGGTGCTTACGACTACGAAGCCCCTTTTCTTCAAATCTACAACGCCACCGTGTTCTTCGAGCCAAACGACACAGGCGTCGAAGTCCAGAACCGCAACGGAACACTTGTCTACGTATACGGGGCATGGAGGTTACATAACTACGCTTCAGTTCCAGCAAGTGTAGTTCTGGAAACAACTTACTCTCCAGCATTAGTAGCCAATGAAATTGTTACAACCTACTGGTTGAAGGCACATTGGAGGCTTACGACAAGTTATTGAGACTGGCGGAATAATTCCTAAATAGGCAAAACCTCTTCAAGTTTAAGAGAGAATTACACGAATGTGTATGAAAAACACTTCTCCTCCTATAAAGGTTCATCGTGCAACAAGCCAACCGCCGTCACAGCGGCCAGCAGGCAAGAAATCAAGAAACGGATCGCTCAAGAAACGGATCCCGCTCGTTCCCATCGTCATAGGAATCGTTGTGTTTGTGGGTTTCACTTTGATTCTTGTCAGAGTGTTGCCCCTTCTTGATGAAGCATTGGATCGACCAAAAGTCGGGCCGAGTAAATATGTGAAATTCCAAATCACAAGTGCATACCCTACGCTCACTGGCAACCAGTACACCATATCTATGACTATTAAGAATATAGGTACGGCAGCTGACAGACTAGATCCGACCAAGGTCTTCTTAAACGGCAATCTAACTAACGCATATACGGCAGACAATGTAAAAGTCCTTTTCAATGGTACTAGCGCTGCTCTTCTATTATGGCCCGGCGATGTTGCCAACGGAACCATAACCATGAACAGCGGAACTGACTTTGTCTCAGGCATGACAGTGAACGTCATTGTGCAAACAACTTCTGGCAATCAGTATCCAAAGCAGATAACTCTTCCATAAATTGTCATTAACTCTAAAAGCGCGAGCAACGATGTAGGGCCGTTTATTCATGCTCTTTATCAGCTTCAATTTCTCTTCGTTGATGCTTTCGTATACGGTTTCCATTTAGCGCCCGCAATCAAGGTGGAGAAAAAACTGAAGTAACATCAGTAATCGTTATTTCCCCCAATTCATTTAACTGGTAGGCCAGAACCATTTTGTAGTGATATTTGTAATAATATGAGTTGTTGTTAATGCTCTGATTCCAAAGCTGATCTATGGTCGCTCCATTCCTTAATCGAACGCAACTATCAGTTACTTCCACATGAATCCAGGTTTTGCCATCACGTAACGGATTAACCTGCGCCCAAGCATGGTCAACAACGTTCGGGACAAAATAACCCACAGTCACCATCCTAAATGGGATGCTTTTTGCCACGCAAAAGGCGCCAAAAACCCAGGCAAATTCACCACATGCACCTTTTCCGTTTTCCAATACTTGAACAACATTTTGATATTGAGGTCTGTTTTCTGTATAAATTAGCCTCTGGCTTTCCCAGAGCAACCCATCCGTGAAGTTCATTTGGGCATCAGGTAACCATGCTTTCAGTTGCGTCTGAGTTGAATTTGAGTATAAATCACGCAGTTGGTTCTCGGTTGTGTAAATTTGATCCCAAACCGAAGTCTGTCCTATACCTGATCCCCATAACAGACCTACAATAATTCCTGATAAAATCAAAAATGCAAAAATAAGCGCGTAGATAACGAGTTTCAGAACTGACTTTTTAGAGGGTCTTTCGAGTTTTTTGAGCAAGCTCTGAATTTTGGCCTTCAAAGCCGCCTCTGTCATGTATAGCTATTTCGAGAGGTTCAGAATATAACGATTTACATTTAGAGTGTCGGTCTTAAGCCTGAGCTCTTTTTCCCAATCTCTCGCTACAGCTTATTCATAGAAACGTTTCAAAGTGTTAGCGCGCGCGCAAATCTGCAGCGTGAACAAAACTGAAAGCTCTCATGTGCTTCACCTCTGCTGACACTTGTGATTCTGTGTAGTGGTATCGATTTAATAGTGGTATCGATTTAATATGCATTGTTGAAAATGTGGTGGGGATGTTGAACCTAAGTCTTGTTTTTAAGTTTTTAAATAAAACAAAAGGTTTGGAGGGTTTATGGAACTTTTTTGTTGTAGCCGTTTATTTCGAAGATGAAATATGCTGTCTCGCTGTAGGGGATCGATCGTTGGAACTTCAGGCTTACGGTTTCGGTTGGGGCTAGGTTTATTCTTTTATCGTCGTCCTGCTGAAGTGTTTTGGTTACAACTATGCCATTGTAATTTGCGGATTTTAGTGGGCATAGGTACCATTCTCCAGTGGAGTCTACTGCGTAGAGTTTGACTTGGTCTATGTGGCTTGTGAAATTGTCAAGTTCCCGCAACTCGAGCTTATAGAGCGTGCCATCAAGGGCAAGTTGTTGTTCGATTTCATGCTGAACCGTTATGTCCGATTCTGCATGGATGTCTAACACTGTTTCATAGACGTATTGGGAGCCGTTCCAGACGAATAGGCTTGGGCAGACAATGAGATAATAGGCTGTGAGTGTGACGTTGCCTGTGCTGGGGAAGCTTATTGTTCTCGGGTTTGCGGTGGATCCGTCGTTCCAACGGTAGAATACGTATGTTGCCGAGGATCTTGTGACAGTGCTTTCGACTTGTATGTTGTAGGTTGTTCCTGCGGCTGCGATTATGGTTACGGGTGAGTAGTACAGGACGCTGTTTATCCAGACTTTGACGTTGTAGAGTCTGGCTCCTGTTGAATATATTCTGGTGTTGATGGTTAAGTATCTGTTGCCGACGGTTACGTTTAGGGGCGGAGACCAGCCGGTCCAAACTCCGCTCCAATACTCGTCATAGATGTTTTGGGTTCGTGCACGAACTTGGTATGTTCTTGGCGAAGCCCATGAATGTTGGGCGGTTACAGTTACGCCAGATGCCTTCCAGCCTGTTATCGTATCTTCGGTGCCATCGCTCCAGTTGAATTCGTATCTAACAGGGAATCCTTCTTGGTCTGTATAGCTTGTGGAATAGTTATATGCGTAGTCTGTGAACACGTGGGTGGGTCCTTCGGGGGTTGATGGGGTAACAGCGTACATGTATAGGGTTACTGAAGTGGAGATTGTGTGGGTGCTTAGGTCGTCTATTGACTTATATGTTGATTCTGCTGTGACAGTGAGAAGATGATTACGATTATTGTTATCTGTTAAACCCCATATAATTACGTCGGCAAGTGTGGCGTCGAAGGGCATAACAAGGCTATCTTCGTCGGCGCACGTAGCTGACACAAAAGCCTCAGTTTCATTGTGACCAGCCGCGCCAGAATCAAAAATAGGTCTTGAAAGCTGACCAGAGAAATAGTTACTCAATGCTTGAGTGGTGATGAGCAACGTGTCAAAAATTATTCCAGCTTCGTAATTCGTAATAAGCAAATCAGCTGCAAATCCAATAGCGGCTCCAAAAACTTCTCCACAAGGATTTGCAGAATTATTCAGTATAACATTGTATCCTCCCAGGTACTCATCTGTACGCATAGGCTCTATTACGGCATAAGTGTCGACTTTTGTTAATTTTATTTTCAAGCTTACCAGTCGGCATCCCATTATTGAATATTGGAATAGAAGGCAGTAGTTGTTGTTGCCGAGACTGTTAGGGTCTACGGATGTGCCCTTGCTGCCTGTTTGGTCTTCGATTCCCACTGTAGTTAGCAGGTCCGGGTCTTTTGTGATGGATTTGTATTGGAAGAGTAGGGCGTTCTGGAACTCATTGGAACCGCCTACTCTGCCCCGTATGACCAGTTGGAATGTTTGGGGAACAGTGTCAGCCTTGTTCGGGACGTTGTTCCAGCTTATTACAAACAGGTTTGGTGTTCCGTAGATGAGGCCATAGGTGATATTACCGCCTGCAGATGGGTCAAGATCTCTCCAGAAAGGCGCGATTATCGTGTCAGGTTTATTAGCGCTGGGGATGCTTGAGGGGGTAGCATTTGTATAGTTTGAGTTGAGGCATACGAACCCGTTGCTGCAAACCCAAATGCTAGTGTATTCAACGCCGTAAAAGAGGAATGGGCCACCAAGCTCCCATGGTATGGTAAGCCAATTACCAGTGTTATAACCCGTGATATTTGTCGGATTAGAAACATTGTACCAGCTATAACCCCATTGTGTCGAATCATAATAAATTCCCTTTCTAGTATTAGCAGAAATGCTCACGCGTAAAGTAACAAAGTCGCCCAACTCTGGATCATTTTCATAATACTTACCAATGTTAACGCCCATACCTAGGGACGCCATGCTATCGTCTCGGGCATTTCCTATCGTTTCGTTGAAATACTTCTCGCTTGAAGGCCGTGGCTCACACCAGCTAGTTGATGATGCTGACACTGGAAAAAAGTGCAGGAAAGACAGCACTAAGGTACCAATACAAATTAGGCTAGTTAAACGGTTTCTTAGAGCCTTGCTCTTCAGGGCTCTGTTCCTCCATTAATCTGAACATTGAATGGTTGGACTATTTTGTTGTATGCTGTTCCGTTGTAGTAAGTGACTTCGTAGGTTGCATTTAATTCATGGTCCTGAGTGTTCAAGCTGTGTAGTGACCAGATTGCATTCCATTGAAGGTAGACATCGTTCGGATGATTTAAGCCGGCCAAACTGATGGAGGCTTTTGTGTTGTTCTCTCCATTAATTCCATCCACAATTTTAACTAAGGAAAGATTTGCGGACTGGAAATTCACGTCAGTGCGTAGAAAATACAGGCTAGAACCTTGATAGATATCACGAAAGATCAAGTAGACATTTTCGATAGAGAAATTGGGGTCTGCACCCGTCAAGTTCATTTTTACCCTAATTGTGATATGGTCTGACAACAGCGGGTCATCCTCATGATATCCTCCTATCAAAAGACACATTTTTGCCAAGATTTCATTATTGGAATATGAGGATTCAAGCGAATAATTCAAATGTACATCTTGGTTTGGTCTTTCAAATTCCCGTGTGACTGGCTCCAGAGTTATGGTTTCTGTTATTTTCGCTGGTTCACCCAAAAGGCCTGTTAGTTTAAAGCCTACCAGTAAGCCAACAGGAACGACTATTGATAACAGAAAAAGAGCCTTCCAGTTGTTTCCATTTACGACCTTCAAGTTTAGGTCACTTACTAAGCTACCGTTTCTTCAACCGTCTATTTAACATTTGTTCAAAATATAAAGCTTGTGGAACCTTAACATAGAACCCTCTTTCTAAGGCACCGCTGACAAGAAGATTATCGTAGCCGTCTCCACGACAGAAGCCAAAAACAGCAAAACAGCCACAAAAACATAACCCCTTAAACCTTCTTTTAACGCCCGTTTAAAAGCATCAACCCGGGATAAACCTTCATCCTTGAACAGCCAATCTGGCTTAACCCAAGAACCGCCAACAATGGTTCCAACCGCAGCAGAAAAAACATATGCTTCGCCCTCAAGAACAACCGTCGGCAAAACGGCAACAAAAGGCCAGATTGGCAAAGCGTAAATCAGCAAACCCCACAAAACAGCCCTGAACAAAAGAAAAAATGTAGACAAAGGAAAAAACACGATTCCAGGCAAAGTGACAACAACAAAAGCACTCACACAAAGATTAAACAGAAAAATCCCAAAAACCATGAAGGGCCAACTGCCATCAAGAAAAACTCCAAGAGCATTAGGAGACCAACCGTTATACAAAGGCGGCGGAAACATAAACTCAGCCAGAAAAACAACAGCTAAAACAGAGCCAAAAAACAACAGATTGAACAAAGCAAAAACCTTCCACCTGCCACAAACAAGTTTAAAGAGTCCTATAACCAAAACTCACACCTCACTCATATAAAAAACAACACAATTAATAAAATTTTCATACAAGCCATGAAAACGGTCAACTACATCATAAAACAGCACCATGAAAAAATCAAAGTGCAAGAAGAATAATTGAAAAGATGCTCATAGAGAAAGCTTCCGGTAGGTATCCTGAAATCATCGTCAGACAAAAAATAGAGGATTTTTGATTGGCACTGTAACGAGGGCACTACCAAACTTCCCACCAGGCTCTTCGGATCGTCTTAACTCTCATGTTTGTTGTTTCTTTCAGCCTTTTCACCAAGACTTCAACCTTGTGGAGCTCGGACTCCGGCAAACAGTTTCTCTTGCTATCATAACCCACATAACAGATTTCAGGTCTTATCTTACGAACCCATCTTTCCATTATTTCAACATCAAAGTCTAAAACGGGTTCAATGGTTACAATCTTTCGCGGATGTTGAAGTTTCAACATAGCCCTGTACCTCTGTGAAGGCAAAGGCGCCCTGGATATTCCTTCATACAAGTCATCTCTGTTGGTTTCTATTGTTGTCCCAAGAAGAACGTTCTCTGGAAATCGGTAATCGCCGAATATTCCGGGGTTCTTAGACTGAATCAAAAACGTTCTGTCAGGCAGCTGCTTGATTCTCACAAGTATTCGCCTCATCCATTCAGGCTTGCAGAAAGCAACGTCGGCCATGTCACAGCAAAATATGAAGCCGTTTCCTTCTGTTCTCGGCAGCCACTTGCTCAGTCTTTCAGGATGAAAGTGCGGCTTGAAACTGTAGCAGCTCATGCAGTGTCTTTTTCGCCGCTTCATCTGCCTCTTGAAACTCGACTCACAGTAAACACAATCATATCCGCAGCCGACAAAGGGATTCCATGGTTCAATGGACTCTCTATACATATTGTTGGTTTTCATCATACGCACTCTCTCAACGAGTATTCAGTGTAAGGGCATAAATATTCACGGTTTTTCGGGTTTCTTGAACATCCATTCTCACAGCCATTCTTACATATACAAATGACTTTCCAGAAGGTCCGCTCGAACCAGTATTTTTGCGTGATTTTCGCTCGATAAGACTTTTATTACGGTTAATTGAATATGAAACCGGTGCCGATGAGCGAATTTAAAAGTGTCAGCCTCAGCAAACCCCTATACAACCGCATCTTAAAATTCATTGAAGACCATCCCGAGTACAGAAGCATAGCAGATTTTGTAAGCGAATCAGCCAGAGTGCGAATGCAAGAGCTGATTCAACTGGACAAGAGCATGCCTAACAATAGAATAGGAGCGTGTGAACGTGCCAAACGATGAGATCATCCAAGTTGTGAGAGAACTCGCTGTCGAGGCCAGAAGGCTCAAGAATCAAAGCAAAGAAGTGACCCCGCAAATTCCTGCTGCTGAAAGAGAAGCAATCAGAAACGAGTTAGTTGACATCGCATACAATCTTATACGCAAACACGCGTTCACCATCCCCCAGGTTAGACATTTTCTCCATGAACTCTTAGACGTTTCAATATAGGCGTATTTAAAACCTATGGAAGCCTCGCTGACGATACAATCCGTCTATCACAATGAGTTCAGTCGTTTCTTCAGCAAAATGCCCAGCATAAACGCGTAAAGTATGCCACTCATGACCATAGGACTGTTGAATTGTAGCAACGTCAAAATGCCTAATCATTCATTAACAAATATCGCGCTGATCATTCATCAATCCTGTCTTCAATTGGCGGATATCCATAGTAGAAGGCCATTTTGTCTCTCAGTTCATTTCTTGTTCTGATTGCTAGTTGGAGAACTTTCGATCCAAAAACCTTTGCATCTATTGCCTTTTCAGGTGGAAAAATCTTGTCACAATTCACGTGGTAAATATTCTTGAAGTCTATCATGTAATGCCCTGTTGTAATCGTTTTTTGCTCTTGTGTCTTCTCATATTTCGGCAATTGGGTTTTGCGATCAACCACTTCAATGAATCGAATGTCTCTTTTGACAGTGTACGTAGGAAATTCGCCGTTTTCTCCATAGACAAAGTAGTTTCTCTGGCCGTAGTCCGGTATTGCATTTATTGCCTCCAGTTTCTTCTCGACAGGCATTCTGTTCCAGGTTTCAGGATGCATCAAGTCTTTAGGCATTGCTTTGCGGTTTATTCTGGTCATGTCTTCTGCAAGGTACTGGATGTCCCAAAAATGAGGTTTTACTTGTATCAGAGGTGTTAGGGAAATTGTTCCACCTCCGATTTGACAGCAAGGGTCCATTACAACTGAAAACTCTGGTAAGAAAACACCTATGTTGTAATGCTCGTTCGTGCTTTGCACGAATGGTTCACTGATTTTCGGTGTAGTCGACACAAATCCCTTCAAAACGTCGCCGAATCTCAGCTTCTTTTCAATCGCATCCAGATAAAACATTCGGTAACACTTTATTCTGGCTTATACTCGTCAACATAGTTGAATATCTCTTGAGAGGCTCTCTGTTTGTAAGACCGGAAGTCCTTGTTGACTCTGACCTCTTCTATTCCAACAAATCGTCCATCAGCAGTCAGCTTCACGACAATCAGATACTTATCAAAAGGATAGATGCGTGTCACATATTCTTTTGAGGTGCCCCCTGTTCCCTTGTCTTCCTCTTTATGATCGATACGACTTTCGTCGCTCATTCCAACTTCCCCGTTCTCATGTAATCCTTGACTGGCTCTTTGATCGTGTTGAAGTACTCTTCCTCTATCATTTCATGCAGCTCGTCTGCAACCTTCAGAAAATCCTTTGACGGCACCTCGTTTTCGAACCCATCAAAATCAAGGAAAAGCTTATACTGATCTCCCTCTTTTGCTAATCTCTCCTTGTAAATCAGGTTGTGGCTATTCCTCTTTGTTGTAATCTCAAAATAGATTCCCTCTGCTTCGCTAATTGGATATCTTTCTGCTGGAAAGCTGGAATTATAGAATTTCCTCAATGTTTCATTGTCTTTGGAAGGCAGCGGGCACTCATCGATATACCGCAAACCTATCCTGCTTATGATTGGCACAGATATTACTTCAAAGAAACTGTTCAGCACAAATTCTATCACATCTCTGAACTTCTTCGCTGAACTTGGATTGCCATACGTTTTGTGTTGATTCGAAGATATGGACAGCGAACTTGTCGTGACGTTTACCACGATTTGCTCTTTCGATTTGAAAACCCACATTTTCCTGCCGCTCTCCTGTCCAAATTGATCCGGCAGATTCATGAGTTTTCCTTCAGGACCAATATCAGCAAAAACTAATTGCCTGCGGAAGAATGCTTGTGACTCTGGGAACGCGCCAATTATTTTCTCTTGGAAGTCGCCTATTTTATTCTCTATGGAAAACAGATTAGGATATCTTATTTCGAAAACCACCTGCTTTACGGTGGGATATGGGAAGACTTCTGTAGGCATACCAAGACTCCTCAAATAAAGCATCACTCGCCGCGGAAATAAAGTCTTTGCTCTGCTTGCTCTTCAGCAGTCCATTTTTGTAAATGAAAAAACAGTCCACAAAAAAACTTCGATGAAACGCCGCAAATTCTTAGTCGCCAGATATTTCTGTAATAGAGGTTAGGTAAATGCCGAAAAGGGACGATGAACACGAAGAACCCGAAGTTGAAATCACCATTGTAGACAAAGATTTCAAGCGCCTTGAGAGTGGCCAGAAACTGATTTTGGGAACCTTTCACTCCAAAGTTCGCCTTAGAGGTGTCGTTGCTGGCTTTCGTTTCTTGTAGAGGTAGGCGATAGTCACGGTCATTACGGCGACCAGTGAACCGATGATTATCCATGTCCACGGAATCTCGTTCGGAGTGACGCCTTGTCTAACTAGTTCCAAAGTAACTGCATTTTGTCCTTGAGCAAGTTGTTTTGTGGTAGTTGCACTTTTATACGTTAATGTCTCAGCTGTACTTATTGAAACTGAAGGTGTTCCTCCGCCGAAATCAAACGCCACTTGTCCGCCTGACGTCCAGCCTTCTTTGCTTAGAGTGTCATAGTTTACTATGACGTGGATCCCGCTGATTGGCACTTTTGTTTCTGCGTCAATTGTTCGCACCAGCAAGATTGAGCCTTGAGGCGTCCTTGCCAAGAGAGTTCCCACTACTGTTTTAGAGTCGGTTACTTGCCCAAGACTATTTTTGACTTCTATTTTAAACTGGAAGTCTGTGCGGGTTGGCTGTCCAAGGTTTACTACATCAAACGTGAATGGCTTGGTTTCTCCCGGTTGCATTGTGCCTGTTCCAAAGGTTTGTGGTTCAAAATCCCAGTAGAGCCCAGACGTGATGGGACTTATTTCAACAACGCCTGATGACGGAACGGTTGAGTCTTGTCTAAGCGTGATGCTTGCGGTTTTGCGTTCACCAATTTCTCCCATGTCCGATAGATAGTCGACTATCTTAATGTTTGACACTTGCGGTTGCCATACTATTGTGTTAGCTAATTCAGTGCTTATGCGAACGTCAATCAATCGAGTGAAACTGTTCCAGGGAAGGTAAACTCTCAGAAAACCGTTTTGTTCATCAGTCTTTGTGAATACAATGTTGTTTGCGTCTGGTCCCCATGAAGGCATAAGAGGTTTCTGTGCGGAAACTCGTTTCTCCAAAAATTCAACCAAAGACATATACTGCTGTTTATCGGAAGGTAGACTACTTTTGTCAAAGATAACTGGTCTGACAGGCTTTACTCTTGCTAAAATACCAGTTCCGCCACCACCGTCAGCCCATCCACCAACTTGGTCAAACGGTATGCAAAGAATTGGGGAGACGGGAGTATGGGCGGGATTTATCGATTTTGGGTCGCCTTCATCTCGCCAATATGCGTCATATTTAACCTCGCCTTCTATAGGATAAGAGAACTGTCCGCCATACCAATACCATGCGTATGAGTCTTCATAACTACCAGAAGGCATCACCCCCCATCTATCTGAAGTTCCACCATCCCCTGACGGATAGGGATTATGTATTGCCTTTTGCACTGCCTCAGAATTCAAATAGAAGTACTGGTTATTGAACCAAACAACTCCCGGCCAAATCGGAAACGTATATCCTGTTTGCAATGCCCCTAAGTTTGTTATTGTTAAATATTCGCTTGCACTTTTTGATACGTCTACCTCCTTTCCAAGCCCAATAGTAGTCGTATCAACTGTACCTATCGTATCTATTGTTTGTTGCCCGACGAGAGTATCGTTCACGTAAACTTTGACTGTGAATGGCGTATGCAAAATCCAGTCGCTCGTAATGGTCTCCCAGTGCCCACTGTATAGCGCATCAACACCCAACCATTTATCTCTCCCAATGCCTGTAAAAACGATCTGCCAATTCTGATACGCTTTGGGTGTAACTTGAGAACTCTTCAATTGCATCGGTCTTTCGTAATAAGGCTGACCAGGGTCTATCCAAAGCTTTACACTGTTTAGTAGAGTCATATTTTTTCCTTGCCAATACGGTGAACTGCCTGTTTTATGAGCTTCAGCATCATCAAAAGTGTACATTCCAACTTGGTCTGTGAAATCTACCGACATAAGCAAACTCCAGTATGTACCAACAAGCTTGTTTCCTTCCAGTCCTCCTTGTTGATCGATATTAATTGTTGTTGCTGATAGCAGTGTTAGGCTCCACGGATGGAAATAGTAAACTGCTGAAACGAGAAGAATCGCAAGCATCAATATGACAAACAGTTCGTTTTTACCATCGCTCGTTCTCGGCTTCCGCAACCTAACAACCTTCTACTAAAGAAATATGATTGGGCAGGAGTTGGCCATCATCTCAAACTAAACCGGCGATTTTCTCTTTTTCCGAGCGCCGATAAACAAGCTTGCGCCTAAACCGCCTGCGAGCAAGGCTCCAACAATGGTTTGCACTGTGTATGGCGATGATTGGATAGGCGGCAAAACGACTGTGAACTGGGCAACGCAGCTTATTTGAGATTGCGAAGGCGGAATTCCTCCTTCGGCAGAGACGACGACGGTTATTTGCTGAGAGCCCAGAGAGGTTGTGTCTGGCACGGTTACAAAGATCGTTAGTGTTGCTGTTCCATTGTTCACGCCAAATTCTATGTAAAAGGTTTTTGGAAGCTGCGGAAACGTCACCGACCATTCGGGTCCGATGAAAGACATGTTTGTTACGGTGATTTGGCTTGCGCCGACCCAAGTTATTGTGATTGGAATGGAGATTTGTTGTCCCCTTGCAACGTTGCCTAACGATACTAAGCTTCCATAAAAAGTAACTTGAGCTACTTGTGACGGCGTCGTCGGACCGCCTGGACCAGAAGGCGGTGCACCGCTTGAGTATATGGTAATGGTTACGGTTTGATTTTGAACTGAGGTTCCCGCAGGCGTTACAGCGTAAATCAACCATTCATACGTTCCCACTACTGACGCTGACACGAGTATTCGAGCCCGTCCATAAACATCAATCGTGGTTGTTTGATCTGCTACGCCACTGCGGAATGCGTAGAAGGTGACCTGGCCAGTGTTTGGAGGCGCGACTGCTGTGCCTTGGAAATAGATGGTTGACACGATGTAAAAGGTTGAACCTAAGAATGGGCTGAACGGTTCCGCGTAGACACTATATATTGCCAAGTCCGATGTGAACGTAAACAGGTCAGTGGCCAAGTTTGTTGCGAATTTGTAGGATACAGAGAACACCCACACGACCCCCGACGGGCTTTTAACACCTTCAGGCCAGTTCCATGTGAATGTCACGTTCCATGAAAGTCGGATGGACGTCAAGTTTATCACGACTGATGAGCCAGACGTGAGTGTGCAGTAATCGTTTGGATCTGCATATTCGCTGAAACTGTCTGTAACGTTAATCCAGAGCAGCGTGACATCGCCTATCGTGACCGTGGTGTTGCAGAAGTAAGTGTTTCCGTCGGGATAGCTGACAGTGACGTTTAACAGAAACGGAATGTTGGGATAGGTGGATGGCGCGTAAAAGTCTCCGATGGTTGGCATATAGTAAGTATAATGAACGACTATTATGGATGGATTATTTGTTTCAAGATCATTCACTGTAAGATAGTTACAAAAAAGAGAATAGTCCGTTGTGAGCCCTCCGTTAACTGTCACGTTTGTTATGGAGATCGGACCGTACGATAAGGCTACAGTTGAATTTACGAGAGTGTGATTTGTGAAAATTAGAAGAGTCGGACCATAGCTCCAGGGCTCCCAATATGACAGCTCTTGGAGTCGACCTGTAGTGAGTGATGTAGCATAAACGACAGCCTCGCCAGATCCCCCTTGAGCCGCATCTCTCACAACAAAATCGTAAATATTGCCATTGATTAGAGTGAGCGGTATGAAAGTGAAGTTAATCAGTCCTCCCGTAGGATATGTAGGCAATGACGTAGAATTATAGATGGTTGTGGAGTTTTGTACGATAGTTCCGAGACTACCTCCAGAGATACCAGTTCTTATGTCGGCTGTGACGTTGAAAGTGCCAGTTAATTCGGCGAGATAGAACTCTAACGTGTATAGTGGAGCTGTCCAGTTGACAGTGAAGACTTGAGCAACACCAACCGGATCACTTCCCGACGTAGGATATGGAGAAAACAGAGCCGTGTTAGTTTCATGGGCTGACTGATTATAGACACATTGAATAACGCTCCATGTTATATTTGATGCACCAGCCGTACTGAATGACTGACTGAAATAACCAATACTACCAGTCGGATAAACGTAGGTTACAACTATTGTAGATGGCCCATCCGCGTCAATATCATTCACTGTCAGCAAGGATCCGTTAGTAGAATAGTTCGTTGTGCTTGTGCCGTTGACAGTCACGATGGTTATGCTCTCTGGAGGATGCGAGAGAATAATGGTAGAGTTTACAACTGGGAAATTTTCATATATCCTGAGCGCCATTGCATCTGAACTGGTTCCCCAGAACGAATAGAGCTGAACGAGCGCATTAGTTCCATTGAGGTAGTTTACTTTAACACCACAACTTCCAGATCCGCCTTGAGCCGCATCTCTCACAACAAAATCGTATTTAGATTCGGTTGTCAAGTTGACAGCAGGACTGAAGTAGAAAGAAGTCCAAGCGCCTCCGAAAGCTGTTAATGTAGTCACGTTATAGATGGTTGTAGAGTTCTGGATGATAGTACCGAGGTTGTCAGGTGCGGCTCCAGTTCTTATGTCGGCTGTGACATTTAGGCTGTAAGGATAGGCGAATTGCTGAATCCAGAAATCTAATCTGACGACAGGCCAAGGCCATGTGACAGAGAGATCCGCGGCTACCGCTCCGTGGTTAGCTGTGCTTGAAGGGTACGGAGGCACTATTGTTATCCCTACTGAGTGCAAAGATTGATTATAGACAAGTACATCACGAGAACCAGTGACGTTTAAAGCGCTATTTGTGCTGAAAGTGTCGATCATCGAGGCAGTTGTGTGCTCTGAATGTACTATAGGCGATGTTAGAGAAAGGCCAAATAACAACGCAATTATGAGGACAGCAAAAATATTTCTTTTTCTCACGTTCCAGCACTCCCAGCTCCAGCCTACATGACGATGCTATAGATGAGTAAGACAATCCACATCCAGACGAGAAAGAACTGAATCAAGAGAGGCATACCTACAGGCATCATCTGACTCATTGAGATACCGAGCCCTCCTCCGACAAGGAAACCGATAAGGATTGTAGAGACATACTTAGCGTTAGCAGGAAAGGCTTAGTTTTTTTGGTTTTCATCATGTTTTCCCCTACTTTCTCAAACCCAGCTTACTAATCCGGATCTTCAGCAGCACTTCCCGCTGCCTTGTCCTCTTTATCTCACGCTCAATCAGCGCTGTTTCCGCCCCTTGTTCCAACAACCGTTTCCTCTCTTTCAATCTCAAACCTCTAAAAAAGAAATACGTGCCTAGGGTTCAAATTCGACCGCTCAAGGACGTCGATGACGAGCCTTGCGGATTCTTAGTGAATATAATAGAGGTTAGCGATTCCGAGAGATTGGTGCAGCTTGAGCCCTTCTAAGAATCACAACAAAACGCCACGCCACTTCCCCTTGTTTTCTCAAATAGAACTCTTCCGTCTTAGCAGATTTCCTTAGTACGACCTGCTCGTTACACAGCTTCACTTCACGAAGACTTACTATCTATATATAAAATTAACTCAACCAACAGCCGAGAAAAACCGCCACGATTTCAAAAACCGTATGCCCACCTATGGTAGATTGCGGTTTTATTGAAAAAAGCGCATTGGATTCATCGATCAATTAACGATTTTTTCTGCCCTATGGACTTTTGATGGTCTTTTCCATATCTTTAGGATGGTTTGGTTCATGGTTCAATTCAAGAAAGATATTTGGGGTTCATGAACAATCAACCAAGTTTCTCAGAATACTTCACAGGGTTTTTCAAGAAATCTACATCTTCAGCACCAAATATTTTTTAAAGAAAAAATAATAAACAATCTTCGGCGATTCCTTTTGACTGAGAAGGCGCTACATGGTTGCCACAATGCTGGCGCCAGGGTTAATTGAGGGGTCCGTGTTGAGAATCTATGTTCTTTCAGAAGCCGACCTGCCGCAGTTCAAAGCAGGGGATCCCCAACGTGTCGAAACCTTCGCCTGAGCAGTTCAGCACGAACCCGACTTGCGACACTGTTTGATTGATCTTCGTGTCAATTCCATCTGGCGAATCGTGTAGCAGAAGGCCGAGAAAGCTCGATCATTTTTTTGAATTAATTCATAGGGCTGAAAAGTCCATGCTCGCATGAAAAGCCCTTTTGGAGAGTAGTGATGAGTTTTCTATGACCTGCCAGGGTTCAAAATATTTTTTACCAGTAAAGGGTTTTTAACGGTTTCCAACGGCACATGAACCAGCTTGCTGGTTTTCGGCTTCGGCAGCTGCTTGATTACCAGTAAAATTCAAGACATAGTTTTCAAGGGCGATGAAAGACCCTGCGAGGGACATTCTTAGACGTTTTGACTGGGGTTATATATATTTAGGGATATCTTTATATCCAGCCAGCTATATTATTTATACCTAAATGGGGATAACCGAAATTGGTTTTATGAAGAACCAGAAGATAATTTTCTGGAAATTGACGAAGAAGAAGAGGCGAAAGCATGTGTGAAGGTTTGAAACCAAAAAATAAGATCACGGAAGAGCTGACGCAATTATATCGTCAAGAATGTAAGGGCATGGACGTTCTGTTACGGTTAACTCCTCTTGAGGTTGAACATCTGAATGTTTTAGTTGATCTCGGAATGAGAAGCCGCAGAAGTTTCTTGATACAAGAGGCTCGAAAACAGAAGAGGAGACTTAACGATTGGGAAAAGCATCTTCTGAGTTTAGATAGGCAACTTTGGCAGAAAATCCGTGATGCTGAGAAATTAGCTTTACCTGAGGAGGCTGAAGGTTGATGTGTTGGAAGCAGGAGTGGGCTATGAAAAAATGACTCAATTCACCTTTGGCCTCATGGATAAGACAGTTAAAGGTCACATGTACAGCTACTTTTGGACGTATAACGGTACCGGCCGCAAAACAGAAATTTATCTCGGTAGGGCAGAGAAGCTCAAAACTCGAAAAAGAGCCTTGGAAACAAAAATGAAGCATCTCGAACGGCTCCAACAAACGATCCAAGAAATGATCAAGCAGACACGCGTGGATCTCGAGCAGCTGCCCGCTGAAGAGGCGAAGACATGATGACATTTGAAGGCGTTTGGTCTGTATTACTGAGCTGAAATCTTTGACATTCAGTTTGACATCCTATCTCATTCTGCATAAGTCTCGCAAACGAGACACATATTCTCTATATGTAGGAAGGAAGAATATGGCTAAACTTTTGGAAGTTTCCGCAAAGGAACATGAGTTGCTTGAGGCTTGGGCGAAGTATGGTTCCCTCACGGCAGCAGCGCGTGCCCTCGGCATTCCACAGTCGACGATGAGCAATCGCAAAGCTCGTTTGGCTTGGCGCTATCGCAGGGCAAAACAATTCATTCGAGAAGTTGAACGCTTGGAAGCAAAACTGCCGGGAGTCTTGGAAACCTGATACGAATGGGTGTAAGAACAAAGGGTTCTCCTTGCAACGATTGTCCTCGCTACGACACAACAGAGAAGACTTCGAGCGCTTGAAAACAACGAGGGCGTTCTAATGCAACGGACTCCGATAAGTCATCGCAACACGAACATTACTTGCGAAAACTGCAAGCAAAAACTCGGTGAAGTTGCTAAGGCTCTCAACGTCGACTACGCCTACTTTACGCACAGAACGCATGGTAGACGGGGCGCGTGGTGCGCAAGATGTGGAAAACTAAAAGAGGATTCAAGAGGAAATCAAAGTGATAAGCTCAATCATTTTTCTGAAATAATTCGTAGGGCTCGTTTGAAACTGTTCAGAGTATGGTCTTTCCATTAGAGAAGGCGAATATTTTTTCAGGAATAATCCTCCGACCAAAAAACATGATTTGGAGTTCTAAACGGCCCTACTGAAGTTTCAAAATGGGAAACAAGGGACGGAAAACCCTACGAGCTCTTCAATCGTCTATAGGCACAGAATGGATTCCGAAGGGGTATGGTGCTCACAGATACTCCTTTTTGGAGTCTGTTGGAGGAGACTCGGGGATTTGACGTGCTTCCAATGTCCAGAATATTCCTGAGAAAATCAAAGTTATGTTTCGGGGTGCTCTTTGAGATGGAAGCCGTGTTTTCAGCATCATTCTTGGTCTTGAGAATATTTTGCCAAAAATAAACCGCCGCCCTTCCGACAATTATGGACGCAGAATCTTCGTCAGATTTTACAAAGAATAATCGGTGGCGCCGTCGCGGTAGTTTCCGAGGCTGGTTGTGTCGATTCCACGTGTCTCCCGCACCTGCTTGACATTGCCCGCTAAATATCTATTTGCTCCTTACTTCTTGAACCACGATTTTCTTGTCGCTTTGGAAAGCAGTAATGAGACAAAGGAACCCTAGGAAACCGAGAAACACCCAGACTGGCACGTTGAAGAAAGTCATTTGCCCGAGTACATAGAACGGGTTCGGTATGTTGATGGGATAGCCGAATATGTTTCCAACATTGATGCTTGTCACGAATTCGATGAAGTAGGTTATGAGGAGAAGCAGGATGCCGTAGAAAAGGTTTGAGCCTTTCATGTTTTCGGATTCCTTCATAGGTGAAATATGGGGGGCGAATGTCCCCAGACCTGAACGACCTGAAGGAAAAGCTACAAAAGAAGTCGCGAAAATGCAGTATGAGAGGGAAAACGTGCCCAAACGAACCTCTCAAACCTCAATTATTTTACAGCGAATATTCGTCACACCGTCTGGAGAATGGTGGTCATAGGAAAAGTCATTGGAAAACGCAAAAGATTATTCGGCAGAAATTCCAGACCTTAGTATTTCTTATGCGAGGAAGAAATGGTGAGGAAAATGAGAAAAAGAGTCCTCGAAGATATCCAGGTGTTTCTGGAAAAGCGCGAGATCCGAAGAATTGAAGACGGAGAACAGCTTGTGATAACCCTGCAAATCAGGCCGAATGGCGTCAAGCCGCAAAGTCAGGCAAGCAATGGAACGCAGCAATAACAAATTTGTAACGGATTTGAGATGTGCGGGACCAGCTGTCGAGTTTGCGAGGATCCTCGACGACATCAATGAGGTCGCGCAGAATCTTTGAGTGAATGGCGTAATGCTCATTTGGCAAGCGAGCCCTGAATCTGACAATCGTTGTGACCGCAGCGAAAATGTCCCAGCATTCTCTTTTGTTCAAACCCAAAGAGTCGACGGCTTCTCGGATGTCGCCAGCTGTTAGCATGTCTTGTTTGTTTCCTTGTTTGAGCCTTGAAACCGCATCCAAGACATTTGAAAGATTTTTCCGCACGGATTTCCAGGCACGGACAGACTTCCCGCATTGACAGATACGGATAAACGAGCCGTCTGAGTCTTTGATAAGCCTCCACGAATGGTGATGAACCTTTTCAAGGGGGCTGATTGCAGGTTCTCCGTTCAAAAAAGTGTCAAAGGGTCGGGAGAAGCGGACCCGTTGAAATGGACGGACCTTGACTTTGAACCCACCATACTCCTCAGTAAACGCTCTATATTCGTCTAAACGAATGCCCATAGAAGGGTTGAAGCGTGCGAGGCAGTTGGCGTCTGGCCACCGGAATATATCATTGCGAGCGACAAGTGTGTGGATCGCACGGTCGATTTGAACCTTTGTAAGCCCTCTTTTCATGAACCAACTTTCAACCACTTTGACGGTGCACCATGGCCAATGATCAAAAAAATTCGATACTTCTTTGACTTCTTGTTGTGTCATGCTTCCTTTTCCGTTACTGTGTGGGAAAGTAGGTTCTCCGATTCCAAATATATGTTACATCAGGCTTAAAAAATTTGTTATTTCCGGTTCTGTCAAGTTGTCGGTGATTTCGTGTGATTTTAGTCCCTTGTCAAAATTCGGTGATGGAGGTGAATTAAATGAGAGGAGATAGCCATTTATACAAAAATCAAATATGTCTTGGGAATACTAATCATAGTGAAAGAACGCTTGGGAAGTTGAGTTTTTATGAGTGAGCGCAAACTGCAATCACCGAAGACTTTACAGAACCGCAGAGAGAAAGCATTTTATCTTCTTTTTCTGCTAATAGTTTAGAGGAGTTGCTTTGCAAATTAGAGAAGAAAAAATTCGTGCAGTTCATGATGTAGACCTCGATAAGTTGATGAAAAATCTTGGGGTTCTTGAGCGATTTAACAATGGAGACCTAAGATGTAGTACATGTGGTAAAACCATCACTAGGGAGAACCTTGGTTGCTTCTATGCTGAAGAAAATGAAGTGAAAGTTTGCTGTGTTGATATAGAGTGTTTCGAAAAGGTCATGAACAGTAGGAGAACCCGCTAGTGGTTGATTGGTTAACTGCTATATATGTATCAATTCCTTGGGCTACTGCTCTCTCGCTTGTGCTATACTTTGTAAAGAACCCAGAAAAGGCTGAAAAGTGGTATTCTATACTGACACGATCTGTATCATACTGGTCTCAGAGAGCGGAGCGAGCGACTGTAGCTTCTGACATCCAATCAGATCTCAGTCTTTTTTCCAAAGCTTTTAATGAAAAGGTGGGTGAACAGATTGTTCCCGATGGTATTAAGATTGAATGGGAAAAAGGTGACGTAACGAGAGAGGCTTTTCTGAGTGGCAATCTAGTTATCGTCAAGATGAGTCATCATAGAAACCAAGCTCGGAACTTCCTTAATGCTACACTGAGTTACGTTACTACGGGTTTGTTACCTGATGCTCGTCATTACTTAGATCCAATTATTCGAAGATCACTAGATCTTACGGTAATTCGAAAGGTTCTTTCCGAAAAGAAAAGGGACACTGCTTTACAGATCTTCTTTGAGGAAATCTATGAACCTGAAGTAGCAAAACAACCGCTAATAAGAAGTTATCATACCATAATGGATGCTTTGGATGATCAAGGGATGTTGAATCTGATTTTAAGGGAGTTCTCAGATCTGGGGTTAGTGATGCATCAAAAGGCTCCCGATGACAATGTGAAAAGAGAGACTGTAGATTATTTGGGATTTTTGGATAAGATAGTCACTAGAGAGTCTGGAGTCGATGTTCCATTGGATTTTCAAGGTGATACAATCAGGAGTGGCATAGTACTGGTTGCAAGACCTGAATTGGCACAGGTCGGAAGTGCAGCTCCTTTCGTGACTGCTGTTTTGGGAGCAATTGATTCGGGAGCTAACACAGTTT
>Ga0315279_10003216_pt1 | contig 23148 bp, 19 predicted proteins | sample YL17G06_20_MG_FD_203694 | JGI IMG/M metagenome (GOLD analysis project Ga0315279, IMG submission 203694) | Sediment microbial communities from Yellowstone Lake, YNP, Wyoming, USA - YL17G06_20 | ecosystem: Environmental > Aquatic > Freshwater > Lake > Sediment | place: USA: Wyoming | collected...
AACTATTTTTGAGAAACGGGTTGGCCAATCGTCTAAATATTTTTGATCTGCATAACGATCATTTTCTTCACGATCGTAGCACCACTCCAAACAGCTATTCCTCCACCAATTGAGGCATTGAAGTCCAATATCGTCTCTCCGGAAAGACAGAAGTCCAACATTATAAATACCGTGATATTCTAATTTTTTTAGACGGCGAGGAAATCGATGCCCTACGATTAGCACGGAATCTCCATTTAACTCCTCAAAAATCGGGGATGGATCTGAAAAGAAGAATAAGTCTGAATCAAGGTAGGTCATTAAATTCACTTTGGGATAATTATTTAGAATATAGAGTGGCAAGCAAGGAGTGCAGGTGAAGTAATATTCAATTCGAGAACGGTTAGCTTTTGCTTGGAGAAGCTCTTTGTCCTCCTTCTCAAAATCATTCAACGATATGGGAGTGACACCAGCAAGTGAAAGCTTTTGAAAAATTTCATAAACAATATTATCTAAGCATAAAATCCAAAGCTGAAAAGGAGTTGCATGGCGGACTAATGAATTATAGAGGGCTAGTCCATTAATAAGATAGTTTGAATCAAAATAGGTACAGAAATTCAACATGAGAATTAATGATTAAAGCTGTTATTCCAGGAAATAATAGCTTCAGAGACATCATGTATCTGAGCTGGAGTCAGTTCAGGATACATCGGTAAACTCAATACTTCCCTTGAAATTTTCTCTGTATTAGCCAATGGATTTACAAAAGGAAGACGACCCTGGTATGCCGGTTGAAGATGAATTGGCACTGGATAATGAATAAGGGAATATATTCCTCTTTCATTAAGATAATGCTTTAATGAATCTCTATATTCAGTCTTTATTACGTATTGATGATAAACATGGTTCGCTTCTGAAATGCATTCTGGGAGGGCTAGAATAGAAGAGGAAAGTTCATCTGTATAAATTTTTGCCAAAGATTGTCGCTTCCGATTTTCGTCTTCAAGATGCCTAAGTTTCACCCTAAGAATAGCTGCTTGCAATTCATCTAGACGTGAATTAATACCGGGAAAACTGCTGATGAATCTTGTTTTCCAACCATATTCTCGTAACAGTCTGACCTTTTCAGCTAGCTCAGGATCGTTGGTTGCGACCATCCCGCCATCTCCAAGTGTCCCCAAATTTTTTGTGGGATAAAAACTAAAAGCAGCAAGGTGGCCCCATGTCCCAGTTTTGCGTCCATAAAGTGCTGCGCCATGTGATTGAGCACAGTCTTCAATCACATACAGGCCATATCTTTGAGAAATATCTAAAATTGCAGGCATATCGGCAGGATGACCATACAGATGGACTGGAATTACAGCCTTGGGCTTTCCTCTGACCGCTGAACTCTGGCTACTACTGAGCTTATCTAAGGTCTCTTCCAGATGCTCGGGTTCCATTGTAAATGTGACAGGATTTATATCAACCAGTATAGGCAAAGCTCCTACACATTCAATTGCGGCTACGGTGGCGACGGCAGTATGAGAGACGGTTACCACCCCATCGCCAGGACCTACACCGCAAGCACGTAAGGCAATTTCCAAAGCATCCGTGCCGTTTCCGACGCCTACGGCATAAGCCGCCCCAAGATAAGCGGCGAATTCTTTTTCAAAAGCTTCTGTTTCTCGTCCTAAAATATACCTTCCGCTCTCCAATACTCGAGAGATCGCCACATCAATTTCGGCCTTGTGTGCCAGGTAATTTAATCTAGGGTTGGCTTGCAGGATATTTGATTGCATTAATTACTTACTCATAAATAATAATGTGCCAATGAAGTCAGGTCCCCCAGCAATAAAAGCTCTTTTTTTGATAGAAATTTCTATCCGCCATTTTTAAAAGTCTCTTTTTATTTAATAAATTCTCGTAATAATTGCCGGATTTTTGGATGTACTGCGGACCTTAATAATGTTAAAAGAGCTTTTTTTTGGGGTGATTTGCTAGAATCTTTTTTAATGCAAGAGATAGGCTCATTTTTCATAAGACTCGATAAATCATCTTTCCCCAATTTTTTTTCATATTCGACAGCAATATCTAAAGCAAAACCAAGTTGATTGTCGATCATGGCAAATATCCATAGCAACAAATAGTCAACTTTTCCAAAATCATTTTGAGTGAGATATTCGAGCGTTCTAAAATATCTTGCTTCACACCAGGCGGGGCTTTTTCGTATTAATTGTGAAAATTGTGATTTATCTTTTTTTTTATCTATGCGAGCAATTTCTACCAAGGTCGTATTCCTCATTCGCACGGCCCCCTTGACAACTAGATTTGAGAGCCAAAAGCCATTTTTGGTTAGGTAACGATGTGCATCGATAAAAAAATCTTCATTGAAATAAGCATCGATTAATCCTGGCTCTATATCAACAGCTAAAATATGAGAACGAATCCGGTCCCCGATACTTTTAAAAAGTCTGAGATCTGTGCCTTGCGAGTCAGTCTTAAACCAATGTATCTTTGAAAGAGAAAGAAGTTGCAAAGCATCATCTAACGTAATAGAAGGCAACGTTGCTTCTCGTTCAATAGTGAAAAGATCGACGAATAAATAATTAGAAAGAGATTCTAGATTAGGCTTCAAAGCGCTTGAGCAATATGGATATTTTGTTAAATAAAATGGAATTTGGCCTTTGTCTTTTATATCTGTTAAAGCTTTATTGATGAGAAAAGATCTGTAAAATTTACTCCCGCGCACTTCACTAAGCTCTCTTTGATCAGGATCAAAACCAATATAGATAGATTGCTGGCTAATTTCATCCCAAATAGATGGAGTTTGTCCTGATGCTCCGACATCGATCAGAACAGGATGAATTCGAACATTTTTTAGTAAGTCGTTAAAAATTGTTTTCATTGCTAATCGATCAATTAAATTTCAATTACTATCCTTGACCGTTCTCTCAAAAAGGAAACCTCTATACTCATTCTGTTCAGGGGCGAATTGAATATGAGGTTTATCCCCGACGATAAATTCGCGTATTAGTTTGATTCCCTGCCTTTCAGCGCACGATAAAAATTCTTTTTTATTTAAGCACCAACCTAAATATTCCGTATTGTATCCATAGGAATAGGGCCTCTGTATGAAAACAAACGAGGGAACGTCTAATACAATCGGCAAACCCGTGATGTAAAGATATTTTTTTGTTGCTTTAGCTAATCCTGAGAGGAGGCTTTGCCAGTCTTCAACGTATTGTAAAGAGGTACTGGCCATAACGAAATCATAAGTTCGTTTTAGACAAGAATCATCAGCATAGAAGTGGTGTTCAGGAAACAATTGGGCACCATACTCAGCCAACTGGGGGACATCTTTGCAATGATATTCAATCTGAACGTTTGGCAATAGATTTCTTGCAAGTAAATAATAATGGCCGATTCCTCCTCCCCAATCCAAAATAGAAAAATGCTCTTTTTTATGTGCTGCCAAAGAAAGAACATATGCAAATGTCATATTTATATTATGAAATTTCAGGTCAGTGTTTGAAATCAACTCGGATTCTGGCGATATACCGAGTGGCCTACCATTCTCTATTAGGGCCGCGAACCTAGCCCACTTTTGCTTATATCTTTCCAATATTTCGGGGACATTCCAGCCTTTGATTTCGGGATGCGCTTTTGCGTAATCCCAGCCTTCCGGAATATATTCCCATTCAATAAATGTCGTATGCTTGAAACTTACCTTTCTTGCAAAATTCAATAATCTAATAATGGATTTCTTCATGAAGCTATTTGCTTAAATTTCATCCAGCATCTGGCAGATGCTTGCACGACATCGAACCGAGATAATCAGCGCTGTCAATAACGATTATGTGTAGTCATTCATTCTTCTCTAAAGCCTGTACGCATTCCTCCGTGCATTAGTCTTAATTACATATGCCACGTAGATGAAGCCGCCAAGTATCAAGAACCAATTGCACAGAATCGTAAGTCTTTTTATAAATTCTCACGGCTGTCTGCGTCAGACCGTGCGATGGAAACTTAGAGAATATTCGATTATTAAGGCGACGATCCCACCTTTCCAAGAATCCCCTAGCTGATTCTACAGTCCAAGCCTTCCAACCGAGTGCTCGCTTTTTTTCTTCAAGATATATCTGCCAGAGCCTTCCACGGAGAGTAATTACTTCTTCATCACTCATCTCTGAAAAATTGACGGTTAAATTATTAAAGCTCCCAAGCGTACCACATCGATCATAAAAATCCTGATGATCCCGCAAGTAGCCTTTCTCTAAAGCCAGGGTGTACAGTGGCGAACCCGGATAGGGGGTAGTGATTGTGAATCCGTATTGTATGTTTTTGTCGTTGCGCACGGATTCTCTCATCAACGCAATAGATGCTTCAACATCCTCTCTAGTTTCAGTCAGTTGACCCACCATAATAGAGACAGTTGGCACGATACCGACTTGTTTCAAACGCGCCAATCCACTTTTTATCTGGTCTACGGTAATCCGCTTGTTCATTATGTCTAATATGCGTTGCGACCCTGACTCAATGCCTAATCCTACTACCCTGCAGGCCGTTTCTTTCATTTCGTACAAGAGATCGTCATCTATTCGCTCTAAGGCATCAAATCTCGTCTGGACCGAATATCCAACTCGTCGATTAAGCTGTCTGGTAAGTTGGCGCAACGAATCGGTCATTTCCCGAACTCGCTGAGGGGTGGCGAATACCAAATCATCGCCAAAGTACAGAACGTTGGCATTATAACGTGGTATCAAATCTTCAGCCTCACGAATCATGTCTGAAATTGCACGATATCGCATCTGACTATGGTGATAACAGAAATTGCAGCGATATGGGCAACCGCGCCCTCCATGAATGGAGACAACCCGATCATTATAATGCCAATGGGCATCTCCCCGGCTGGTATAGAATCGGCCAATAGGCACAAATTTGTCTTCTGGGAAAAGTTCGTATGGGATGGGAGGCAACTTCGAGAGATCCTTAATAAAAGGACCAGGGCCAGTCAGAACCACTTTGTCTCGCTCTCGAATTGCAAGTCCTCGAACGCTCTGCAGGTCTTTATTCTCTCGGAGCGCAACAACTAGATCATGCAGGATGATTTCTTCCTCACCGATCACTCCAAAATCTGCCCCGGTAATTTGAAGGGCGAATTCTGGAATGGGTGAAACCATTTGTCCGCCAATCACGATGGGGAACTGCCGCTTTGCTTGATCTAGCATACCAATCAGTTCACGGGTAGGTCGCAGATCAGGATATAAGCTGCCAAATCCCACTAAAATGGGATTCAAATCAAGAATCTGTTTAACCAATTGCTTGTATTGACCTGGAAAAGGAGGCCTGAAAAGAATGCGAACATCTTCACCGACTTGCTTTAGATATCCTGCGAGATAACCAAAGCTAAAAGGAAAGGCGTACGAAATCTCTGGGCAAACTAGAATAACAGGTTTCCGTTCATGCTGAGTCATTTTGAATATCGCATCAAGATATCCGCGATACGATCAGCGGCATGTCCGTCCCACAAAGTTGGGATTTTCCCTTTCTTTAATTTGCCTGCAAGAATTGCATCAATTTCTTGCTCAAGTACTTTACTATCTGTCCCCACAAGAATATTTGTTCCTATATTTACCGTAATAGGACGTTCTGTATTGCTCCTTAGCGTTAGGCATGGTTTCATCAAGAACGTAGTTTCCTCCTGAACACCTCCAGAGTCTGTGATTACGACTGTAGCATTCTTTTCAAGGTAAAGAAATTCTGTATATTTCTGTGGTTTAATAAGATATAAAGAAGGAGAATTTTTCAGCCTGCTCAAACTACCTATGCGCTGTCTAGTTCTCAAATGCACGGGGAAAATAATAGGCAATTTGTGACTAATTCGTATAAGAGACTCTAATATATTACGTAAAGCAGCATTATTATCGACATTAGAAGGGCGATGAAGCGTGACTAAAGCATAATGAACTGGATATTTATTACTTTGCATCTTTCTTATTAGAGGCAAGAATTTTATAAGCGTATCGATCATGACGTTTCCTACAAAATATATCTTATTCGGAGAAATGCCTTCTCGAAGTAAATTTTCGTTTGCATCAACAGATGTTGTAAAAAGGATGTCTGTTATTTGATCCGTAAGCAACCTATTAATTTCTTCTGGCATGCTGCGATCGAATGACCGTAGCCCGGCTTCAACATGGGCTACGGGTACGGATAATTTTGCACATACTAGCGCTGCTGCTATGGTCGAGTTTACATCGCCATAGACGATTACTATATCAGGGCGGAGCTTTGGAATGACTTTCTCAAATCGAAGTAATATTTTTGCTGTTTGCTCTGCATGTGTGCCAGACCCAACTCTTAAATTTATATCAGGATTAGGTAAACCCAATTCCTTAAAAAATATTGCAGACATTTTACTGTTATAGTGTTGACCAGTGTGGACAATAATTTGCGAAAGATTCCGCTTTGAACAAGCTGAGTATACCGGAGCTATTTTCACAAAATTTGGGCGTGTCCCCACGACATGAATCAGTCTCATTATTTTTCTTATTTATTTAATGTTACAGTGCAGCTTCATAATCCTGAACACGCTGTTTAGCGATATGAATCCAGCTAAATCTATCTTGTATTTTTGCTGCTCCACATTCCCCTAGAGACGCTCGGATTTGGGGATCAGATAGTGCACATATTTTCCGGGCTAAATCTTCGGGATTATCCTCTTCATACATCAATCCATTTCCGTCAATTCGCTCAATGACTTTTGCATGATTACCGATAATTATTGGCAAGCCACATGCAGCTGCATCGAGTTGACTCGTTGATTCTTGTTTAGGCCAAACACCGATATCAGCGGAGCGATAAAATCCTGGAAGCTCTCGAAATGAAACAAATGGATGAATAACACATCCAGGTAAAGATTGGATGGCTTCTGCTTGAGGACCGCTCCCTACAAACAATCCCCGAAAAGACTCCCCTTGTTTTACTAACTTCGCGATTGCTTGGGCTAAGCACAATGGATTCTTATCATTAGTTAAGCGACCTGTAAATACACATACGATATCCGAAGGTGAAAAGCCAAGTTTAGAACGAAGCTGCAAACGGCCCTGCCTTGATATTTCGTCAATGGCTGGCTTGAATATATCAGTATCCACTCCGAGAGAATAAATTTTGACTTTATCTGGCTGAATGCCAAAGAACTGAATAGCTATGTCAGCCGCATCTGAACTAATTGGATAACATTGTTCAGTAAAAAAACTGACTAAACGTCCGATTGTGGCCGCGTAAAGAAGCCATTTAAATCGTCGCTTTATTCCTGGCCATTGTATTGCAGGAGGAAATACAGATGCATGCAAATGAGATTCTGAAAATAATTTATAGCCAATAAAAGTTTTGAAAAATGCTGCCTCATAAGTTGTGACGCTAAACGTGTCAAACGTTTGCACAATTTGAGGATGAATTTTTAAAAGATTTCTAGCAAGATTTTTGATCCGAGGCTTTCCCCTCCATTTACCAGCAGGCAGTCGATATAACCTATACCCATCAATCTCCTTGTGACCCACAGATGTCAAAGCGGGACCGAGAAATTGCCCATAGACTTCCTCGTATGTAGGGGAATTGAAATATACTTGTAAATTTGAAGTTACAACATAGACCTCATGGCCTAAACGGGCTAAAGCTTTTGGCAGACAATTTTCTTCATATCCCATTTTTTCGGAGAACCAGTCTGGTATCAATACTATTCTCACCGGCTACTTCTCTTTCATGGCTTATAGTTAGCCCACATTCGACAGTATTGGGCAAACAGTTTTAACTTTGGGGATATCTCGAGTTTTTTAATATTATTCGACGCTCAATACTTTATTGATTTTATTCAATTTCTAAGAATGATTTAATTTTTTTACAAACTCGTTCTGAGTTCTTATCGTCTCTATAAGCGTTGAATCGCCTGTTGATAATTTCTCTCCATTGAGCCCAGTCATCTCTACCTGCGAGTACCTCCTCTAAAATGGCGCACAATTCATCCCATTTTTTAGCTTTTGGCCCTGGGGTTACTTCTTCGTAAGGAAGGCCAAGCGGACGCTGCCGAATATAATTATCAAAATCAAAAGGAGCAAAAATGATAGGACGATTCAATAAGAGAAAATCATAACAGACACTGGAGTAATCAGTGATTAAGACATCCGCATATTTCATATACTCATAAACATCTTGCAGGGGATCATCCGGATCAACCAGATAAAGATAATGACTTTTGTGAATCCTTTTAATTAAGTTAGTATTTTGGAGAACATTTGCAGGATGAAGCTTGATCACGAATAATGCTTTATATTGTCTCATTAAATCTTCGAGACGACCGGATTTGAAACCAAAGGATTCAAAAAGATTGAATTCTTTGATATATGTAGTATTACCATCTGGCAACAGTGCATCTCGATATGTTGGCAGGTATAAAACAATTTTTTCACATTGATACCTTACTTTTAATTGTTCAATGGATTCGACTTTTATTGAAGATAGAAGAATGTCATTTCGTGGGTAGCCGGTAAGAACAAAGTGAGATTTTGTATTATCGCCCAGAAGATTGTTATGCAAAAATTCTTCTGCGGATAGAATCACCAAGTCATATTTTTCTCCCATGCCAAAAATATCTGTCTTTTTAAGCGGTGTTCCATGCCAAAGGTTTATTATTTGTGCACCCGAAATTGCTTCATTATTAACATCATGCAGACAAATTGATATTATGGCAGCACCCGCAACCGATGAGTAAAAATATCCGGCGAGGCTGTTCATTATGTAAACTTCACGACCATTTCTTTTAAGATGATCAAAAACTTTTTGGCTTCTCGTTAACCATATGGCTCTAATATCAGGAACATTCCTATTTACATATTCGAATAAATATTTAGAATTCTCGTCATACCTGTATCCAAGTCTGCTGCCGAAGACCCAGATTCTTTTATTTCTAGGAATTAAATGATGTATTTTATTAAACATTCTCAATGAGGAAAACTCGATTTTTGCAATTCAACTCAATGGAAAATAACCATAGAAATTGTATTTAAAATTATCCATCAGATTTATATCGAGCGCGATATGCCTAATAATTTTTTTGCTCTAGTAATATCTAAATGAATATCCACCTCCTGCCATTTTGCCATTCCATCAAACTCCCATGCTCTTATAGGAATTCCCTTTTTAACGAGGCTGTTGGGCAATTCAAGCCAATAACTATTTCGATGCTCGGGTTTTCGTGCAAGTTTGTCTAATTCATCTTTTACGAGGTCAACAGATCGTTCGCCTTCTACTAAAAGAAGTCCGGGAGATTCTGCATGCGCTGATTCCGGCTCAATATTTTTGCTAATAAAATCTACAAGCTCATTATTTAGTTTAACTTTCATATCGTCGTTATCAAATTGATTTTTGCGACTAATAGACAAATAAATGCCATTAGTATTTTCTCGAATAAAATTCACAAACACATCTACAGCAAAAAGATTGTCTCCATTTGTAACTAAGAATGAATCATTCATCTCGCCTTTCGCAAACCATAAAGAGATTAGATTATTGGAAACATCATAAAAGGGATTATACACCGTCGTTATTTTTATGCCTTTGTCTTCATAATATTTTATCTTTTCTTCAATTTGTTCTGCTAAATAACCGATGACTAAAACTATATTATCTATTACACCAGATTTTTGTATGCGCTCAATTTGTTCCTCTAATAGTGTCTTGCCATATCCCATGTCTAAAAGAGGCTTGGGCGTATTTTTTGTCAGAGGGTAAAGTCTCTCTCCTTTGCCTGCAGATAAGATAATGATCTTCATAAGACCTCCAACTATGAAAAAGCAGAATTATTTCCCTGGTAATTAGGATAACGAAAAATAGCTATTTATCAGAGGCAACAACTAGAATTAACGATTTACAAAATATCCTTAACATCAATGTTCAATATACTTAAATTGAATTGTAGCCAGGCGTCCATGGAGGTAACCCCCCCTTGTATAGGAAATGGCATGGAATCAAGAGGGACAGAAAACCCAATTTTTTTACGGTTTATGATTTCAGCCGGGATTTGTTCTTTGAAGATGCGTTTTAAAGGAGCTTTTATAACTCCATCTTCCATCTTATAATCAAATGATACGCCGGCCAAACGTTCAATCATCCGATGATCCAAAAAAGGACTTCTTGCTTCGACGGCATTAAGCATAGTCGCATAATCCAATCGACGTAAAAGTCCATGAAGGTGGGCTCTTTGAAAGAATGCTGCAACAATATCAATAGCTTTTTCATAATGAAGAAAGGGAGAGATAGCATCCTCTACGATTTCAAGATCTTCATGAGAGCCATATGAGTAACGTTTGCTAAACTCTTTAAGGTCCCAATTATTATCATTGGCCCATTTAAAAATACGGTCATAACCAAAAAAAAGTTCATCAGCGCCTTCGCCGCATAATATGACTGTATTTTCCTTTTTTACTTCTTTAGCCATTTTATAAATTAAAACTTCATTAGGGACAGATAAGGGTTCACGGCGTTGTTTGACCATGGACTTTGTCAGTTCGACAAATTCTTCGCGACTAATGAGAACTTCAGTATGAACGCTGTTTTGGCGACTCGCAGCTAAGCGAGCCCACTCGAACTCATTACAATCATCAAAACCCACGGTCCACGTATGAGGTTTATTGGATAAAAGTGCTACAATAGTACTATCAAGACCACCACTCAAGAAACTGCCAATTGGGACATCAGCTATAAGACGATATTTTACTGCAGAATTAATCAGATCACGAAGCTCGCTATCCTCTGGAGGAAGTTTTTTTTCGAAAGGAAGCTCCCAAAAACAACTAATTTTCCCTTTATGGAAATAATGTCCTGCGGGAAACATCGAAATCCCAGCGTAACCTGTATGTCCATTAAAAAAAGTTCTTAGTTTTAAGTATTGCCTCAAACCAATTTTATCATAATCAGTTTTCCTTTTAAGCTTCAGGATGGGTGATATTTCAGAAGAAAATATAATTTTATCATCTGTGAGAGAAAAATATAAAGGCTTTACACCCAATCGATCGCGAGCAGCAAAGATTTCTCTTGTATGAGTATCTAAGATGACAAAAGCGAACATGCCTATGAGCTGATTAAGTATCTCCCGACCTTTTGCCGCATAAAGTTCAAGAAGAACTTCTGTGTCAGATTTTGTCCGTAAAGAAAGGTTATATTGCTTGGCAAGTTCTTGATAATTGTATATCTCACCATTTAGGATGATTAAATATCGTCCATCAGCGGATCTAAAAGGTTGGTTACTTCGATTATCTAAATCTAATATTTTAAGGCGATTATGGCCGAGCTTAAAGTTTTCGTAAGCAAAATATCCGCCTGGCGCGTCTGGCCCCCTGTGGTTCATCAAACTGAGCGCATTTAAGAAGTCCTTTTTATTGATATTTGGATTATTAGTGAATAACAAACCACACATCGACTATTTTAAGGGCATTACTCCGCAACAACGTGTGCAGGCAGGAAAACAGAAGTTGCTTTTCCGAAGCCGATCCCGGAAGTAATTTGCCTTTTGCCCATAAAAAATTTGCCTCAAGCTTTCCTGGCTTATCTCTCCCAATAGATAGTCATTAAAACAACGCATATGCCAAAATACTTTGCCATTCGTGTTGATTGCCAATGCACACCAAGGTGTAAAACATTTGTCCAATCCAGGAACAGGTTTTCCCTTAATTTCGAAATATGCCTTTAATTCATCAGAAGTATGAAGAAATGGCTTGAAGGCAATCTTTTCAATAAAATTTGGCTTAAATTTTTGAACGAGTTTTATTTGATTTTCTAATTCTTTTGAATCAACCTTTCTTAGATTGACTGCACCTTCAAGAGACGATGGAGATTGTAGAATATCAGGAAATTGGGTATTGTGCTTTTGACACATCATTTCTGATACAAAGTCCAAAAGCTGGAACTTAACGAGATTTATATGGATTCCCAGAGAATCAATAAATTGTGCGAAATCAAAAAGGCAGAAGTAGTTTAAATCAGAAATTGTGTAGTTAATCTGGATCAGCATTTCATTATTGAGCTCTCTAATTGCCTTTATTCCGTTAATAGCTGCATCGAAAAAATTTTTCCCCCTTATAGAATCGTGAATTTCCTTTGGACCATCAAGTGATACTTGTAGGTTGTCTATATACGATGATATCTCGCTCGCTCGATTTGATAACAGGAAGCCGTTAGTTGTGACCATGACAGTGTGACCACACTTTTTACATAACTCAAGCATCCTCGGCAGCTCTTTAGAAAGAAGCGGTTCAGTCATGAGGAAATTTATTGTTAGCTTTCTTTTGTTAATTAGTTCATCGTCAAGGATTTTTTTTAAAAGTGATATTGGCATGTGCGTCGGTGCATTCGTTATTGGACTCGCAATCCCTCCTTTAGAAGAAACTCCCACGTCACACATTTTGCAATGAGCGTTGCAAATTGTATTTGCATATACGACCAAATTATCAATACGCGGCTTTTTTATTTTTTGTTTTATTTTTATAGCTTCCGTTAACCTTAACGTCCTTATTTTAAGCCATATTTTTGCCTCTCTCAGGGAATGTCTAAAAAATCTGATTACCAGCTGTATAATTCCAATAAACCAATGACGAAGCAAAGAATTCATAATAGCTGTGTCGCTTTCTGTATCAGAATTAATTTCAAAAGGAATATGATGAGTTAATAAAAAATCACGAATAAACTTAAATTCACTAAAATATCTTGAAAAACGAATTCGACAATAATAATTTAAGGGGCTAAATTCATTATTAAGAAAAATAGATATTTTTTTTAATCGTTCGAGAACTATTGATTTTTTTTGTGTGCGCCCAAGATTCTTTACATCTTCTGATAGCTTACGATAAATAAAGTCTGTATAATAAATTTGTTTAAAATCTCTAAGAACCTCATTAAAAGACCGTGAGGTATTTTCAGAGATTGTTGTTGCTACTGTTTCAGATAGATTTTTAAAATCCGCGTTCCACCAAGACGTTTGTATCCAATCGAACCATGAGGGAAATTCCACTAAAACTCTTTGTCCCAAGCGATCTGGATCATTAGACTGATGAATCATAAACAGTCCTTGTCCCCGATGAACCTTACCATTAACGACTGTCAAAATATCGTTAAACTGGTCAGCAAAACGCAAATCCTTGGGATTCAATTTTTTTATTAAATCCAATCGTTGTCGGACATAAACTGTCCTTTGGACGTCATGAAAATTTGAGCAATAATATTTCAGTTGCTGTTTTACTCTGATTAATGGATTTTTGCTCAAGCTCGCCGGATACTGAAAATATGGCGGATTTGTAACCTCGAGTTCGCCAAAAACATACCGCATCTCCTGATCTAATGAAAAGGGCACAATAGAAAATTGACATATTTCGCCGCGTGATGCTATATATTCCTGATGATTTTCCAAAAATGCAATGGCGTTTCTAATTCCCCCAGTAAATAAAAAATCATCATTGCTGGCTAAAATAACATAAGGTGTTGCGACTTGAGTCAACGCCTTAGCCACTTTAGTATAATAATGAGATAATGTTTCATCATAAGGATAACGCAAATATTCATAATCTATGTTCGGAAATCGGTCTTTATCGTTAAGAAGTTCTTCCGCTCTATCATCTTTGCTGCCATCTGCGATCAGGATTTTAAACGGTATTCTTATGCTATTAACATAAGTCATCCAGCGCATAGTAAATGGAAAGCGATCCTTTAAGATCAATAGAATCGTTAATTTATGATCATCGTTCATAGTGCGAATAGGTGTGAACTTATTGTTTGCAGCACCTTAAATAGCCTCCTGGATTGCATGTAAAAAGTAGCTTTCTTTCAATATCCTTATCAACTTTGAATCTATCGTTTTCATTCAGAAATTCTTTTAGAGCAGTCCGGGGATTATTCCCAGGGCCCCAGGGACGAGAGCGATGTCTCTGTTTCGGAACGTCCTCAAGTATTGTATCGCAACAAACCAAATAATATCCTTTGCCAACGAATTGAGAATAAATTCTCAATTCATTCAAGACATGAAAGTGTGTATGATAGGAATCAAGCACGACCATGACATTTTTTGAGTTATCGATTATTTTCTTTACTTTTTCAACAGTCATTCCTTCTACTGATGAACCATTAATGAGGACAATTCTTTTTGAAATATTGCCAAATGAATGTATTCTTTTTTTAAGGTCAGCAGGAATATAAACATCAATGCCTATTATTTTTTTACCACCGAACATTTCCATTAGAGTTGAATAAAAAAGCAGAGATCCTCCCCATGCCACTCCGACTTCAATCACATATTCTGGCCTTGTTATAAAAATAATCTCCTGAAGCGCAAACATATCTTGAGGCAATTGTAAAATAGGCTCACCCATCCAATTTGTCTGATGGATCCAATTATAATGATCCGCTTTTATTAAAACATCGAGGGCTTTTTTTTTAAGGGTTATATCTCCTGCCATTTTTTTTGCAAAATGGATTCTTAAATTTTCAAATTGCTTCCTTGTATACAAATACTATCTCCCGTTTATAAGAATTCTGTTTGACTTTTTCATAACTCCTTCTAGTATCTTAATAGTATCGAATATCCCTTTTTTTAGATTTCCGGAGAATTTAAACCCGGTGCTCTTAAATTTGTTATTTAAGACAGTATAAGTGAGTTGATTCATTATTTGACTGTCCACATAGCCGACTTTAGTGTTCGGAATAAAATCTTTAATAATTGAAATTATTTCTGCAACCGTCGAGTTAGTCGTCACGATATTATATATTTGATTATCAAAAATATTTTTATTAATGATGTGTAAAATCGCCTTCACGCTATCATTCAGGTCTAAGTAGGCGCGTTTCTGATTCATAGCCGTACGCCATACAGTTAATGGTTGTCCAAGGCATGCTTGCCAGACGAATTTATTCACCGCCGTGTGGAATCGCATCCCGATAGAAGTGCCAAAGATCGTTCCGAAGCGACAGATGACGAACTTTAGTCTCGCAACATTCCCGAGTCTCTGCAGGCACCGCTCAGCGCGCAGTTTGCTTTCAGCGTAGGGACTTTGCGGCTTCAGTTCCTCTCTGGAGCATTCCTCATCAACTACAGTTTCTTGAGTTCCATAGACACTGGTGGTAGATGGAAAGAACAGTTTGCATCCACAGACTGAACAGGCTCGGGCTACTCGCTTTGTACCCTGAAAGTTAATCCGCTCCACCTCATCCTGAATCTCAAAACTGCCGGCTGCATTAGTAATCGCTGCCAGATGAATGACTACGTCTACTCCCTCAAAAAAGCGCTCCAGATCCGCCGTGAGAATATCCGCTTCATAAAACTCGAAACGGATGCCATTCGGAAGATTAAAAAGAGAACAATAGCGTTGTGTTGATAGGTTGTCTAAAAGCACGACCCTATCATATTCGTTCGATTTCAGTGAATGAATGAACCTAGAGCCGATATGACCTAATGCACCGGTAACAACAATTCTCATTATGATTACCTCAAGTAGTATTCTAGGCAAGAGCTGAAATATTCTTTGGTCCTAGTCAAACCGGTTTTCATATCGTGTTGAGGGGACCAGTGCAGGATACGCTTTATTTTTTCATTGCTGATGATGGCATCTCCAATTTCGATAGACTTGCGATCCTTGGGCCAAGGTACATAATTCACTCGCCCGGCTCCGATATACTTCACGGTTGCCTCGGCGATTTGAGCCACGCTCCAATGCTCATCGCTCACCGCAAAAAAGGTTTCGCCATTTGTACTCTCAGACTCCGCAGCTAATATAAGGGCTTGAACAGCATCATCCACATACAAAACATTTCGCAGCTGATTGCCCTCTCCGTAGACATTGATAGCCTTGTCTTGGAGGGCCAATCCAATGAAGTAGTTATTGAAAGTAAACTCCGGGCTGTGAATAGTCGCGCGTGGGCCAAATACATTCGCCAGTCTGATGACCGTTGCCCGAATGCCGTATGCTCGAGCATAGATCAGAACATATTTCTCGGAAACGCTCTTATTTGCCGAATAAATATCGGTGGGAAATTCCGGATGATTCTCATCTGCAGGTCGGTATCGCAGTGGACCCAATTGCGTGCTGGTTCCGATATGGATTATTTTCGCATGAGGGTTAAAGCGCCGTACAGCTTCCAATAGATTTACCACTCCCCGGCTATTGACGTCCAAATCAGTCCATGGTTCTCGCATGGAAAATGGGTGTGAGGTGGATGCAGCACAGTTAAAAATAAGGTCCTGATTACATACATGATCAATGAGCAGGTCAAAATTTAGAAGATCATGAAAATGCAATTCGACCGCATCTCTAATATCAACTACATTAAACATATTTCCGCCAGAGTTCGGATCCAAGTTGTCGTAAATTGTAACTTTCGCGCCAAGCTCAATACATCGGCGCGCCAGGTTGCTTCCAATGAACCCTAACCCACCTGTAATAAGAACTCTTTGCCCCTTCATGTTGGGAAAGCCAGCGTTGTTAGCGTATTCCATGAGACACAGCCTCTACCGGCCCAGGATCTTACTCACGCCGTCACACACGCGGTCAATCTGCTCCTCCCTCATAATAAGGGCACCTGGCAGATTAATGCCGCGAGCACAAATGTCGTATGCGACCGGATTGCGAGGGCGGTATATCGGCTCGGATCCCGGATAAGCAGGAAGCGACGACAGAGGGTAGAAGAACGGACGAGAGGGCAAACCAAGTGCCTTGAGCTGGTCCATCGCTTGAAGTTTGTTCATGTTGTAACTCTTGCCGATTAGCAATCCGGTGATCCACACGCTATTAAATCCACCCTCCGGTTCAGCATTGAACTGGATATCCGCTATATCGCCAAGCCGTTGCTTATAGCTTTCAAATATCCATCGTTTCTTAGCAATCAACTCATCGATTCGCTGGAACTGAGCGTACCCCATTGCCGCTTGCAAGTTAAACGGCATATACTTATACGTCACCTCATAATTGTAATAGGCTGGGCCATCCGATCGGCGACCATGATCGCGCAGGAACATACAGCGTTCATACAACTTTTCATCGTCGAGGATTAGCATCCCCCCTTCTCCCGTGACGATTGTCTTGGTGCGGTGGAAGCTATACACCGAGCCAATTCCAAACTTTCCAGCGCGGATACCCTTGTAAGTTGAACCCAATGCCTCCGCTGCATCCTCAATCAGCGGAATGCCATGCCGGTTAGAAATCTCGATGAGTTCGTCCATCAAAGGCATGTTCCCAAACAGGTCAACGATGATGATAGCCTTGGTCCGAGGTGTGATGCTGCGCTCAACCGATTCGGGGTCCAGGCACCAATGCTTGGGTTCAATATCGCAAAACACAGGTGTCGCCCGGAGGTAGGTAATTCCTGCCGTGCTGCCAACCCAAGTGCACTCCGGTGCAATCACCTCATCCCCTTCATTAATTCCAAGAGCGGTGAGGAGCAAATGGATCGCCGTCGTACAGTTTGGCGTCATGATCCCGTATTTGCGATTGTGATATGCAGCGAACTCTTTTTGGAATGTTTCTACGTAGTAATAATTGTACCATCCATTCCGCATGCAGTCTTCAACGATCTTGATTTCATGCTCGGTGATCCATGGGCCGGCCATGTAGATGGGTTCCATCCTCATTTCTCTATTTTTCGAATGATACGCTTTGCCGGTACGCCAACCACGGTTACGCCCGCCTGCACATTGCGAATGACCACACTGCCAGCAGCGACGATGGCATCTGCCCCGATCCTTATTCTAGGTAGAACGGTCGCGCCTGCACAGATCCAACCGTTCACGCCGATATGGACAAGACCACACAGGGTTGCTCCCGGTGCCAGTTCGACGCCATCTTCAAGCACACATTCGTGGTCTACGCTCGCGTTGGTATTGATGATACATTGCCGTCCCAATCGAGCTTCGGGATTGACAATTGCGCCCGCCATAAACTGGCAGCCGGGGGCGATGACAGCGTTTTTTGCAATTTGTGCGCTGGGATGGGCAATCGTCAAAGGTCGCAACCCTTCTGCTATTAGGCGCTCATGAAACCGTACCCGGACTCGTCCATAAGGATTGCCTATGGCCACACAAAATCCAATTCTTCTCCGATCCCGGCCCCGAATCCATTGCTGGAATCCATCCCACCCATGGTATAGCTCTACGTCAGGAAAGGGCGGCGGCAAATTCAGCGTGTCGTCAAAGACGGCCACTACCTTGGCTCCGTGGTATTCAATAATAGGCCGCACCACTTTGGCCTGACCAGTCCCGCCCCATAGAATAACTTTGGGAGGCAATTGGTTGATGTCACTCTGCATTTATATTCTCTTTTGGAATAAGCCAGATTTATTCCGGGCGAACAATAAGTTGCAAAGGATAATTGGCGGAGTGAGCCGAAGGATTAGTTGTTTGAAGTTCATCTTCACTTGATAGTCGGCCCCTTCAGCCAATCGTATCCAATTGTTGGATCATCGTAAGGGATGCGTCCTTCGTCCGCTGGATTATAAATATTGGATGTGACATAAAATAGGTGAGCTGGTCCTTTGATGCACTTGCAACCGTGCGCTACGCCGGGCGGAACTCGCAAAATCTTTGCGGATTGATTGTCGCCCATCAGGATTTCTATTGTCTCACGATAAGTCGGCGAATCAGGGCGAGTATCATATAACACTACCTTCAACACGCCGCTGGCCACGTACCACCAATCAACTTGCACTTTATGGATGTGCCAAGCCTTGATCACACCTTGGTACATCAGCGAGTGGCTCCACTGACCAAAACCCTCGGCAAAGAAATCATCCGTCACACGGATGATTTCACGGAAGAAACCACGCTCGTCTGCGTGGGTTACCAAATTCTTAATTACTAAACCATCCATCATATTTTTTCCTCAAAGAAGATAATAAAAAAGTTATGCCTCTTCTCAAATGCTTGAGTTTACCCCTTTGGTTTTCAGCTTTATGGGCAAGATTTTGCGTTTGATGATTTCTTTATAGGATTATTCAAGGATATTCACTTTCGGCACATAGACAATCCATTTCCCCCCTGATTCAATAAATTTCTTCTCCTTAGACATAATTTCTTTTGCATGATTATATGCAAATAGCACTGCATAATCAGGATAGTTTAATAAAAATTCCTCATATGGACGAATAGGAATATGTGTGCCTGGACTAAACTTCCCCTGCTTAATTGGTGTTGTGTCTGAGATATAATCAATTAGATCGGTGGATATGCCACAATAATTTAAGATAGTAGTACTTTTAGAAGTGGCTGCATATCCAACGATATTTTTGCCTTGCTTTTTCTTCTCATAAAGCAATGATACTAATAAGTCACGAGATTTTTTACAATTTCTGCGAAATTTATCATAAACATCCAGCTTATGAATTCCCAAAGCTTTTTCTTTTTTAATAAATCTCAAGACATTTTTAGAAATTTTAGCCATCCCTTTACGGGCTATGATATATCGCATTGATCCACCATGCGTCCACTGTGGCTCTAAATCGATCACTTCCATGTTATGCTGTTCAAAAAGATAGCTGATTGATGAAACCGAAAAGAGAAAAACATGCTCATCATAAAATTGATCGTATGAAGTCTTTTTTATGACATCACATAGATATGGATCTTCAAATATCATAAAACCACTTTTTTTAAGTAAAATATCAATTCCATTTATCACTGAATGTAAATTAGGAATATGGCACATAACATTAGCGCCCAAAAAAATATCTGCCAGTCCATATTTTCTGGCAATCTCATTGGCCAGTTCTTCATCAAAAAAATTGCAAACGCTATTAATCCCCTTTTTTATTGCAATCTCTGCAACATTTGCTGAAGGTTCAATCCCAAGATGCCGGATATTTTCAGAGGCGAAATGTTGTAATAGAATTCCGTCATTGCTACCGATCTCGATAACAAATGGATCTTTAGATATAAAATATTTATTAATTACATGATCCGCAAATTCCTTAAAATGAATTGCCATTTCCTCGGATGTACTTGAAAAAAAGGGATAATTCTCATTGAACATCTTTTCCCTTGGGGGCTGTTCAATCAGTTGCACCATCTTACAATTCTCACAAAATGCTACGGCTAGCTCAAAAAAATGTTCATTTTCAAATTCATCTTCTCTCAGAAATCCATTAGCGATAGGCATTTTGCCAAAAGACATAAATGGTCTATATTCTGATTGGCAAATTCGGCATTTTGGCATGTATGTTTTTTAAAGATAATCTTCTATATTACATGTGCTGTTCAATTGGAAAGCAGTTCGTTGACCATTCTAACTTAGGCCTAACTGCAGCGTATGGCCACTGACCCTTATAATTTCCCTGCGCTCCATTTGATTGCTTTGAATCCTCCACATAGAAAGTAATTATGTCCCGCTGGATAGTATGGATTGTACTTATGCCTGTTAGGTTAACTTGCACATAAATTTGCCCATCATTTAAGAGATCCTCTGGAATATTACAACCGGAGCAGTAATAACCTTTTCTCCTTTTGCAGTCACCATTAGGCATATCCATTGAATTATCCCGCGAGGCAAAAATTAATTCACCTCTTTCATTCTTTAAATAAAACGATACATCTAAATAGTCAATATCGCGAAGGACCCAATATTCCATTTCGAAATAAATTGGATCTCGAACGTCAAATTGTGTGCATACTTTTTTATCTTTATTCAAAACTCTTATGGCTCCTAATTTAACAATATCATCTCCAGGAGCTTGGTCGATGTTCGTCCAAACACATTCCCCTTCCTGTTTTAAGCCCGTTGTCAAATATTTGCTAATTACGCTTTTTGCCGATCCATCTAAAATTAAAGTTCCACTATTTAATAATATCGCCCGCTGGCATAAAGACTGTATTGCCGCCAGATTATGGCTAACAAACAGGACCGTTCGTCCTTGTTTCGCCACATCGTCCATTTTTCCGAGGCACTTCTTCTGAAAGGAAACATCGCCCACGGCGAGCACTTCGTCTACTAAAAGTATCTCTGGATCTAAGTGAGCAGCCACAGCAAAGGCCAACCGCACGTACATGCCGCTGGAGTATCGCTTCACTGGCGTATCAAGGAACCTTTCAATCTCTGCAAAGGCAACAATTTCATCGAATTTGCGCTCAATTTCATTCTTCTTCATTCCTAAGATTGCACCATTTAAATATATGTTTTCTCGACCGGTTAATTCGGGGTGAAATCCTGTGCCCACTTCAAGTAGGGATCCGACTCTGCCAAGAATTTCAGCTCTGCCTTTTGTTGGCTCAGTGATGCGAGAAAGAATTTTAAGAAGAGTCGTCTTCCCGGCACCGTTTCGGCCGATTATTCCTATGACTTCACCGCGTTTTACCTCAAAAGAGACATCTTTGAGGGCCCAGATATGATCATCGGTAGAAAATGAAGTTGATTGTTTGATTGGATTTCTTTGAGCTTTTGCGACCTTTGCTAATTTTTTGAATGGATTGAACAACACATCATTTATGCGATCTCTGAGCGTGTCATGTTTGCTACGGAGAGCTCCAATTTTATATAATTTGCTGAGGTTATCGACACGAATTGCAATATCACTCATTGGTTATATGACATCGGCGAATGTTTTTTCCATTCGGCGAAAATAGAAGGCGCCGCTGACTAAAAGAATTATTGTCACAAAAGCTGATACAAGGAACATGGGCCCAGGTTTGGTTCCGCGGCCAATCAAAGCCCAACGAAAGCCCTCCACCACTCCGGCCATTGGATTCAAGCCATAAATAAGCCGCCACTTTTCGGGGATCAAGCTGCTAGGATAAACAACAGGAGTGGCATACATCCAGATTTGGCTTAAAAAAGGCACTAAATATCCAATGTCCCGATAGAGGACATCTAACGCGCCTAGCCACAGGCCGACTCCTAATGCAGTGGCAATAGCCATGAGCATAAAAACTGGCAGCCACAAGATCGAAATGGTTGGTACGATGTGATAATAGAACATCATTCCAATAAGAAAAAGAAAGGCGATCGCAAAATCTAACAGCCCGGAAAGAAGGCTCGAGATAGGAATGACAAGCCGGGGAAAATAGACTTTTGAAATCAGATGGGCGTTGTTCACAAGGCTGCCGGAGGAACGGCTGAAAGCGGAAGCAAAATAATTCCAAGGGAGAAGTGCGCAAAAGCTGAATATGGGATAAGGAATATTATCAGATGGGATTTTTGCCAGGCGTCCAAAGATAATCGTAAAGATCAGCATGGTGGTCACCGGCTGAATGATGGCCCAGGCCGCTCCGAGGACTGTCTGTTTATATCGAACCTTAATGTCGCGCCATGCTAGGAAGTAGAGGAGCTCCCGATATTCCCATAGGGCCCGGAGTTGGAGGGAGGCCCAGCCTTTTGTCGGCCGGATTTGAATGATGGGAGTATCTACAGTGTTTGGATTCATTGGATCACTGGCATGCGAAAAAATAAGCTACCGCCGGTTGCTTTTTTAAGAATATTCTATATATAAATACCCTCTTTGCGTGTTAATAAAATCAGCAAAGACGGGGAAAAAATCAAAACACGCTAAATTAGAAGCGCCGTACAATCAAAATCAATAAAAGTACTCGTATCCAAATAATAATAACCCTTTTATCCTCAGCCAAAGAAAGCACGAATGGGGACCATCGCCAATCGCATTCCTCGTAGCAGCAATATTTTCTCGCGAATATATAGGGGAAGTATCTTTCAAATCCAGTATGGGAATGAGAACGACGGACATCTATGCTCTCATATTTGGGGCATTTCAATGCTATTTAGCCCAAATTCCTTGCCATAATAAAATATATATCAGATGCCTGAATTTATTTCAATAGGATATCCCGCCGATGACGATATATCTTGTACCTGAATCCAGCTTGTTCGAATTAGGGATACGGAGGGCTTGATCTGGGGTCCCAGGAGGAGGAAGCAGTTTGGATCTTTCCGCTTCGCGGCTAAAATCCGGCAGCGAACCGCTTTTCGAGCCGAAGGTCGAGCCGGTGGTAGGCGGGATAGCGAAGGGTGTTGATCCTGGTCAGGGCGCGGAGGGATTTTAAGCGGCCTCTAGCCGTTCTCCTCTTTATACATCGCTTCGATCACGTCCTTGTACTTTTTCTCGATGATGTTCCGCTTGACCTTCTGCGTCGGCGTGATCTCCCCCTCTTTGATC
>Ga0315279_10003217_pt1 | contig 23143 bp, 20 predicted proteins | sample YL17G06_20_MG_FD_203694 | JGI IMG/M metagenome (GOLD analysis project Ga0315279, IMG submission 203694) | Sediment microbial communities from Yellowstone Lake, YNP, Wyoming, USA - YL17G06_20 | ecosystem: Environmental > Aquatic > Freshwater > Lake > Sediment | place: USA: Wyoming | collected...
GCAAAGGCAATCCTTAAGATGATACGTGCATCAAGGATTCAAAGGGTTGCGGCATAATAGAAATCATGAAAACCGTTGAGAATAAAGCCCTGATGGGAATTTACAGAAAAGACTTGACACTGTCGGCTGTTTCTTTTGTGATGTTATTAAACAGTTCCATGCCGTTATACCAGCTCTTCTCATCAGCATAGTGTTCATTGTCCACCAAGAAAGCCATCAGATATCCTACGATATGAAGGTCGGAATCATTTTTTTCGCTTATGCAATAAGCCTGGTTTGATAAAATCAGGTGGGTTCCTTCGCATCTTGTAAGCTCGATGAGCGTCTCAAGGTTCCTGCGAAAAGAATACTGGCTCTTCCAATCAGTAAAAGCCATTGGTTTTAAATCCGGTCTCATCAAATCAGCATAGAAGAATTGGGAAAGAAATTCTTCAAATTTCCTTGGGTATACTATGTTCGCAAGGGCACCGTAGAAATGGCCATAATCCTTTCTGAATGGGCTGGAAGAGAAGGGGGGCATGGTGAATGATGTGATCAGGTCGTTTGTACCTTCGAAGAATATGATAAGATCAGGGTGTAATTCTTTGAGATAAAACAGATACTGGATTATGGTGTGTTGCGAGCTGTAAAAATATTTCCCCGCATTGATTACTTCAATTTTCCTATTAGGGTATTTCTTGGATAATATCTCTTGGAGGAGGTGCGGATAATTATTGTTGAATCCCCCACCCTCTGTGGTGGAACCTCCTAAACAGAGAATTCGAAATACATCCTTAGGCTTTGGAACCTCAACATTCTGCTTAGACGGCTGCACTTGGAGAAATGAATGAAACTTCTTAACTCTTAGCACCCCTGAATAGTAGTACTGGGAGGCAAACAGATAGAGTAAGCAGAAACAGAGTGCGATGGAAATATAGTGTCTTGCCGTCAATCTTATTCGGAATGTTTTAAGACAGTAGGGAACGAAGAATCCGCTGAACAGAACAATAAAGAAGAGAAAGCGTACAATGATTGATGGATTTGGAAAGTATCCCAGGAACGTACTCTTGGAAAACAATAAACCAAAGTAAATGATTACATAAAAAAATTCATAGACTATGGTTGCAAGTGGTGACATATAAAAAATGATACACCATTATATTCAGCTTAGGAAGAATATATTTTCAAGGATGGTTTTTATAACATTTTATCTAACCCCTTAGTATCTTTCCCCTGTATTCCTCATAGTGTTTAGTATAATAAGAAATGTAAAGAAAAGCATAGAATTATTTTAGATGACAAGAACTTTGGATAGAACAAAAAAAGAAAAAGTGGTTATCCTCTGCGGGGGGAAGGGTACCCGGATCAGGGAGGAAACGGAGTTCAAACCCAAGCCCATGGTTGAGATAGGCAGTAAGCCGCTTCTCTGGCACATCATGAAAATTTATTCTTTTTACGGATTCAGCGATTTTATCTTATGCCTCGGGTATAAGGGAGAGATGATAAAAGAGTATTTCTTGAACTATGAGATGATGAACAGTAATTTCACCATAGAGATAGGCAGGAACAACAAGAATATCCAGATTCATAATCCCCACCGTAAAGACCAGTGGCGGGTGACGTTAGCTGATACCGGACACGATACCATGACCGGAGCAAGGATAAAAAAGATTGAATCATACATAGACACTGATAACTTTATGATGACCTATGGGGATGGGGTTGGTAATATCAATTTAAATACTTTACTGGAGTTCCATCGGTCCCATAAAAAGATTGCAACGGTAACCGGGGTAAGGCCACCTTCACGGTTTGGTGAACTCCTTATCAAGGGGAGCCGTGTAACCGAGTTCAGTGAAAAACCCCAGATACGGGAAGGGTATATCAATGGGGGATTTTTTGTCCTCAACCGGAAGGTTTTTGATTACCTCAGTGTAGACGAAAACTGCCTTTTTGAGAGGGAGCCGCTAGAGAGGCTTGCCACAGATGGCGAACTTAGGGTCTTTTCTCATGATGATTACTGGCACTGCATGGATACCCTCAGGGATATGGATGTCTTGGAAAAAGAGTGGCAGAAGGGGAGTCCTCCTTGGAAGATATGGGAGTGAACATGTCAGAGTTCTGGAAACTGAGGAATGTTTTCGTAACCGGCTGTTCAGGGTTCCTGGGGTACTGGTTAACAGAGCACCTGGTAAAGGAAGGTGCGCATGTTATAGGGTTGGTAAGGGATTTTGTCCCCCAATCGAGCTTTTATCGCTTCAGACTCAATGAAAGAATCACCGTTGTAAGGGGGGCAGTTGAAGATTACTTCTTACTTGAAAGAATACTAAATGAATATGAAATTGATACCGTCTTCCACCTCGCTGCCCAGACGATCGTAGAGATAGCAAATCGAAACCCCATCTCGACCTTTGAAGCGAATATAAAAGGGACATGGAATCTCCTGGAGGCATGCAGGAGGAATCAGCCTCTTATAAAGAGAGTCGTGGTAGCTTCCAGTGATAAGGCTTACGGGACACAGGAAAAACTCCCGTACACTGAAGATTCACCACTTCAGGGAGCGCATCCCTATGACGTGTCGAAGACCTGTGCTGATCTCATTGCCTATACCTTTTTCAATACCTATCACCTCCCTGTGTGTGTTACCCGCTGCGGTAATTTCTATGGGGGCGGGGACCTCAACTTCAACCGCCTTCTTCCCGGAACCATCAGGTCAGTGTTACATGGTCAGCCCTTGATCATCAGGAGTGATGGAACGCCGAAGAGGGATTACATTTATATTAAAGATGCCGTTCATGCCTATGTCACCTTGGCCGAAAACATAGAGTGTCTCAATTTATCGGGCGAGGCTTTTGATTTCAGCGGAGGAAATCAACTGAGTGTTTTAGACGTAACGAATAAGATATTAAAACTCATGGAAAAGAAAGATTATCCAGTAAAGATTCTTAACCAGTCTCAGGGTGAAATAAAGGATCAGTATTTATCAATTGAGAAGGCGAAGAAGGTTTTAAACTGGAATCCCCGCTATAGCCTTGATGAGGGTCTCAGAGAGACCATAGACTGGTATCGCAGCTTTTTCGGTTTGCGATGAGCTGGCAGGAAAAACGTGTTTTCGTCACAGGAGCTGGTGGTTTCATTGGCTCACACCTCGTGAAGACATTAGTACGTGAAGGGGCTCGTGTCCATATCCTCCTAAAAAAAAATGAACCAACGTGGAGAATTCAGGATGTATTAGACCGTTTACTCGTATGGGAATCTGATATTACTGATATCCATTCACTTCAATCAATCCTCCCCAAGGTCAACCCCCAGGTCATCTTCCATTTAGCTGCCCTCGTTGATATTTCACGCTCGTGGGATCTGATTATGCCCATGATCGAAACGAATATTATTGGGACGATTAATTTATTAACCGCCCTGAAGGAGTGTCGTTTTGAGGCCTTCATTCACACGAGTTCCTCCGAAGAGTATGGATACGCAGGCTCCCCTCCTCTGAGGGAAGAACAGAGGGAATTTCCCGTGTCGCCGTATTCATTCTCGAAGTTATCAAGTACCTTCTTCTGCCAGATGGCTGCTAAAACATTCGACCTTCCGATAATCATTGCTCGCCTCTTTCCGGTTTATGGGCCTTCGCAGGAGAGTTCCATGTTTATCCCGTCAGCGATCAGGGAACTCTTGCTGAAAAAAACATTTAAGATGAGTTCAGGGGAGCAGAAGAGAGAGTTTACCTATGTTGATGACGTAGTCGAGGCATTCCTTAAGGTGGCTCTTTGTCCTCAGGCTCAAGGAGAGCTCGTCAATGTAGGGAGCGGCATTCCCTATATGATAAAAGATGTAATCGCGGTGATTCAGGAACTCATTGGAGATAAGACTACGGTTGAAGTTGGTGCACTCTCTTACCGAAAAGGGGAGGGAATGGAGTGTTTCTGTGACAACCAGAAGTTGAAGCAGTTAACCGGCTGGTCTCCCCGGATAACCCTTGAAGAAGGGTTACGCATGACCGTTGCGTGGTATAAATCCTACTATAAAACCTCATAGAGAATAAACCTCTCATTTTCATATAGCTTCCTCAGTTCAAAAGTCTTTGGTTTCTCTGTAACGACGAATTTTGCTACATGCTTTTGAGCTGCTCTCTGTATTTCTTCAGTGGTGAGATTGTTGTATCCTTCCTCAGCACCATGAAGTTTTATCCATCCTATATCTCTCATCCGTGAATACCAATCATGATTAAACTGTTGGTCAAGGTAGATTCCATTGCTTCCCTCTGCCCAATCTCCAAGCGTTGCTCTCTGAGAATAAACTCCGAAGTCATTCAGATAAGGAGGAATAATAAAAATATCATCTTTTGCCGAATGTTTTTTCGCAAACATCTGGATGTCAGCCCAAGAATCAAGCTTCGCCCGGATACGACCATGGTAATAAATTGCTGGTCCTCCCCTGTGGTAGAGAATTCCAAGGTCAAACAGAACGACGAACAGTATAGTAAGTACCAGGAAATTTGTTATAACATTCCTGCGATATAGTTCAAGGAATCTCCAGCACTGGAGAAAGATTATCATGAAGCTGAAAAAGACCAGCAATCTCATACTCCCCAGGTCAAATAATGCCTGATAGAGAAAAACAGCAAAAAGTGAGGCAATAAACAGGAGAGAAAACCTGCCTTGCAAAGAAGGGAAACTGATGACCAGACGGTTTTCATAGACAAATACCAGGAGGAAACAGATGAAGACAGGGAGGTAGTACAACTTAAAACACTGGAGGTAGCCAGTTAACAGTATCATGATGGCTATTGCCAGAAAACGCAAGAGGATGCTGCGGTTAAACATTGTTATCAGGAGATAGGCAATACAGGGAAGCGCCAGGAAAAGGTAGATTACCGTGCTGCGCCATAGACTCAACTTAATGATGAATGGGATGGGGTAGAGATCAGCGAATATGGTACCGAGAAGACACATGATTCCTACGGAAACGATAAACATGAGGATACCTTTGCGCATCTTGTTATCGGGCAGGAAAAAGAGAGAGATAATAAAAAAAAGCAGGAAAAGTCCCGCTCGAATAATCCAGGATAGTGGCCACATTGATGGAAAACAGGTGAACCACGCTGTCCAGCGGGCAACCGTTAACCATATGAGATCGTACGATGTACCTGCACTCAGGTAATTGGGTATTTTTATCAAGGTAGGGAAGGCAGGGATGACAAACGCGGCGATGGAGGAGAGAACTTTTTTAGTCGTGAATTCTTTGCGATTAAAAAGCGAGTATGTGAAGTATGCAAAGAGGAGAAACACGGTACACATCGGGTGAAAATTCCAGGAAATTCCGGTGACCATGAGCGCAATGGGGTATCTCTTTTGAAAAAAGAAGACCATTGACCATACCATGAGGGGATAGGTGTAGGGGAGACTGTGGTGAAAAAAATTAAGGTAAGGAGATGGTGAGCCGAGTGTCCAGTTATTCAGTGCCGCGGTATAGAGCAGCGTTGCCACGTAGCCTGCAGGTGAACTTTTAGAGATTACTTTGGTGAGGGCGAATATGCCAACGAGCATGAAGAAGAGGCTGGCGATTTCCTGCACGATGGCGAATGTTTCAAAATCAAAATGTTGGTAAATAGAGGGGAATAAATCACCAATGATGCATAGTCTCACCCCGGTACGATTGACAGCATGTACATAGAGAGAATCCTTCAAGAGTGATGGGTCAGCTTTGGCGACAATGGGGTCAAGGTACGTCCCAACAGTAAGATACTGATAAACATAGTAATGACCGTTCATGAGAAAGGCATGGATGGTGATCAGGGTAAGGGGAATGAGGAAGAGATACTTTTTTGCGCTCGCCATTATGAATTGATGAAACGTAATGGATGACTGTTACCTAAATTGTGGTTGTTTAATAATATCCCATTGGTGGAGTTTATATTTAAGAATAAGCCTAAAAATGGAGAGTCCGTAGACGACGCCCGCTGAAAAAGAGATTGATGAGATGGGCCCCTTGTAGTTTGTTGGAATGGGAACCTCTTTAATCCTGAAGCCTAAATTGAGGATTTGAAAGATAATCTCGCTGTCAAAGATCCAGTTATTAGAATCAGCATGGTATGGGATTCTCTGCAAGATGTCCATGGAATAGATTCTATAGCCGGTGTGATATTCGCTGAGGTGTGAATGGGTCGCTATATTTTCTATCCAGGTAAGAAATCTATTGGAAATAAATTTCCACCAGGGCATTCCTCCCTGCAGGGCTTTTCTCCCCATAATGCGGGAGCCGAAAACAGCATCTGCCTCGTTTTTCAAAACTGGCTCCAAAAGTTTATCCATTATCGTTGGGTCATACTGGCAATCTGAATGAAGAACGACAAATACGTCCACATCTCGAGTTTTGGCATAATCGAAAGCAATTTTATTTGAACCCCCGTATCCTCGATCAGTTTCGTGGCGTATTACTTTCAATCCTAATTTTTCAGCTACCTCGATGGAATTATCAACGCTTGCATTGTCAACAACGATAAATTCAGCCTCTTTCCTGATACGTTCAGGGATGAGATTAAATGTTTTTTCTATAGTTGTTGCAGTATTTCTTGTGGGCATAAAGATGAGGATTTTTTTATCCATGATGTTTTTATTGCAGAAAATATTTATTTATTTACCACAAAAAGTTATACTTACTTTCATGAAGCTCCTGTCCCGCGGGTATGGTTTCAATATAAAGCAGATATTTTTCTTTTTTTCAATGGAATTTTGACATTCGAGCGTGAATTCTTCGTGCAGGGGTGAGGGATACCTAGGGGATGGAGAAAAATATTTTAAGCGACAGACAGGTACAGTTCTTCCTCATATTAAGCATCCTCGTCGGCCATCTCTTTAATCCTTCGTATGGGGTGATCTTTCGGAATCCGTTCCTCCGGGCTGATGAAGCAAAGCATTGTGGCTTGTCTGTCGGGTCTTCCTCGCATGGATGCCTCCATTCACTATTTTCGGGGCATCGTATCACAGGAACGACAAATGATAAATTAAAAAACACTCAGAACAGGAGTTTTTCAGCAACCTGCTAGATGAAAATTCTTTACTTCTTTCCACAAATACAATCCTCACAGACATTTTCATCATTTCCGCTCTTCTTTTCAAAGTGAGCCCGATTAATCTCCATTAAAAAAAGGGCATTAGTTGGTTTTATTTGCCCCTCAACAGTTGCAATTGCAACCTGTCCATTCTCTTTGTAGCGATGAATGTATTCCTGGTTTGGAATACCATACTTTTTAAGCTCCAACTCGGAAAAAAGATGATGTAACTCTACTAAAATACCAGGTTCAAAGGACTCACCATGAGTTATAAACCCTTTCTCTAAGAAAGTGTAGATTTCCTCTTCAACCTTGTTCTCTATTTTTATAATATCATCTTCTGAGATCTCGAACCCTTGAGCATAAATCTCCTCTAATCGTGCATTAGCCCACACATCACATTCGTCCCAGAAGAGGGCAATTTGATCTCAAAATCTTTTTTATTCACGGTCCGCATTTAACGTAATCGTTATCTTCCCCTTGGAGAGCATTTGACGGTGCTGAGTAACTATCCAGATGCTATCCCTAAAGGTTTTAATTTTTTAAGATTCACTTTTAAAAATATCTTCCTATTTATTTTCTTTAGACGCTTGTTAATAACTGGTTCTGGCACATGATGATCCATTTCTGAGGCAGCAGTTCCAGGACGATCTGAATAGGCAAAGGCCTGAACAATATTAAAACTCACCTCATCTAGCACCTTCAGACTATCCTCAAAATCATCCTCTGTTTCTCCAGGGAATCCGATAATAAACTGATTCCAGATCTTCAGTGAGGGTAATTCATTCCTGATCTGTTGAATGCATTGTATATACCCCTCGACAGTATAGGGACGTCGCATTGCTCTAAGGATACGATTGCTCCCGGACTGTATGGGAGAAAATATGGCATCTATCTTTCCAGATTTTAAAAATTGCTTCAGCCGGTCAAAATACATGATAAGCCAGTTAGCTTCCAGGTGGTAGATATTCAACGTATAATCACCTTCTATTTTCAAGATCTCCTCGAGGAGGAAAGCAATGTCAGTACCCAAATCCTGACCATATGCCCCAGTATCGTCTCCAGTTATAATGAAGCGCTTGTGCCCTGCAGTCAGTCCTGCTTTGAAATCCCTAAGAACTTCTTCAATCGGTTTGCTTTCCAGCTTACCTTTTGCGGCTTTAATTGCACAGTAGGAACAATTGCCTAAACAACCTTCCCCAACAACAAGGAAATAGCTTTCCTGATCACCTGTTAAATCTGCAATTTCAAAGTTAGGAAAGATTTTGAGATTCGCATACTTAGTAGCAATATTTTTGAGCTTTGTGACCTGGTGGACAATTTTTCGGTGAGGTAATTGGGCGATATCCTCATCAGAAATGGTATGTTGGTCCTTCCACGCAAGATCTTTTTTGGCCCCAATGAGTTCTTTTATTGTATTTCTCTCCTTAGGACCAAATGCAGTACCATTAAAAACGCTCCTCATTCTCTCCTCGTTTATTTTGGGAAGGCAGCCAGTCACCACCAATTGGGCATTCTTGTATCTTTTCAACTCCTTTATATCCGCTATGGAAATATCTTCATGTTTTTTATCGAAGGCACAGGTATTGACCAAAATGAGATCGGCCGAAGCTGGCTCTGCAACTATTTCCCATCCATTATTTTTAAAATAGTTTCGAAATGATTTTCCATCCAGCAAGTTGTCAATGCAACCATTGGATCTTATATAAACTTTTTTCATTTTCCTCCATTCTCTTCCACTATCCAAGATCCTTCCTTCTTTTCACCCCTAAAAAAGAATACATGAACAATTGTATCCCAGCTCTTAAGGAGTGTAAAAAAGGGGCTGGGTTGGCGATTAATCTGACTGCATACTGTAAAATTATTTTGGGTCTGAAATAAAACTCTCGATGCATCTTTCTATGGTATTTGACAAGTTTTTCATGAGTTAGACCAGTCGGAATAAAAACAGGTGCCCACGTATTCATACTATCCCAGTCTCTTTTATAATCACCGTATTGATGGATATTTTGAAAAAGTTCAGTCCCTGGAAAGGGGGTGAAAAAAGTAACTTGAAAATCATTGAGATAAGAGCGTTTTGCAAAATCAATTGTTTTTATAATTGACTCTTCTGTTTCTCCAGGAACTCCTAACATAAAAAAGCCCCTTGTTCTAATACCTACCTCTACTGTCTGCCTCAATACTTCTTCCGCCTTCTCCAACTGTGAATTCTTTTTTAAAGTATCTAATATCCTCTGGTCTCCACTTTCAATGCCATAAGCAATTTGCCAACAGCCTGATTTTTTGATCAGCTTTAAAATGTCTTTAGAGATCATTTCCGGCCGGGCCAGACAAGACCACGTGATATTAAACTCCTTTTTTATAATCTGCTCACATATTTCAATAGCCCTCTTTTTATCTAAGAGAAAATTATCGTCATAGAAAATAATGTCCCGAACATGATAGTTTTTTATAAGATGCTCAACCATTCCTACGGTATAATCTGCACTGTGGGCACGGAATTTTCCTCCGCTCAACGCCATGACACAAAAACTGCATTTTCCTGGGCAACCTCTTGAAGTCAAGAGTGAACTCGAAGGAAGCTTCAAATACATGTGAGGGGAAGGTCTATAATATTTCTGAACCTGGGGTAAAAGATCCCAGGCCGGAAAAGGGAGTGTATCTAATTCCTGAATATACTCCCTGTGGGGGGTACGATAAACTTCACCATCCTCTCTAAAAATAATTCCGTTCACCTCGTGTAAACTTTTCCCAGAGAGAATTTCTACAATGGTAATATCCCCCTCCCCGATAACGCCAATGTCAAGATTCTCACATTCCCTAAATGTTTCCTCTGGTAAGGCTGTGATATGGGGACCACCGATAATTGCCTTTGATGTTACAGACTGGGATTTCAGATTATCGATGAGCGAATAGGCAGTGGATATAGAATTGGTAACAGCTGTTACGCCAACAAATCTTGGTTTTTCTTTTTTTACTAACGCAATCGTTTCTCTTAGATGTATATTTAATGCAGCTGCATCAATGATCTTGGCTGTAAATCCAGCCTTTCTGACTACAGCAGCGATCATGCATAGGCCAAGAGGGGGTACTTTGCTCCCCAATTCAGCAAAGTCCCCATATCTCTTCTCCATTGAAAGAGGAGGATTAATTAAGAGAAGGTCACATTCCATAAATACTCTCTATCTTTTTAAACAGGAAGGTTCGATAGACTCGGGTGATCCGATAGGCACTGATATTAAACCTCTTGTCGCAATCCATTATGCGGACTAAAGAATGGTAAAACCTCCTTGAAGAAGGAAAGAATCGATATATCTTTTTCCGGATGAGAAAATCGTTGAAACGCTTGGGCAGCTTATTGGCAAAGGCGAGCATGGTCTGACACTTCTCAAACCGCTTATTTTCCATGGTTCCACCTAGCTGAAACGGTTTGGTATTTGTCCTGGTCTCAATATCGTGAATCGCCTTTTCATCCAATATCCCCATCCTCTGAGCTATATCAACGATTTCAGTCTTGGGGTAAAGGGAAAGCCAAAAAACATACAGACGGGAAGGACGATTTTCATTATAGAATTTCATCATGTACATGAGATCATCTTCAGTCTCGTTGGGGAGGTTTATGATGTTCTCAGCCACAATTGAGATGCGATATTGATTGAAAAGCTGGATCGTCTCTTTCACCCTTTCATTTGATTCATTCCGGCGGAGAATGTTCTTCTTGATATCTTCATTGAGAGATTGGACTCCCATGAATGCCTGCCAGCAACCACTCTTCTTAAGCAGCGATACAGTATCCTCATGAATGAAATTCACATGGATACAGCAAGCATAGGGGAGGGCAATCTCTTTGCGGTATCTCTCTAAAAACTCCTTCAGCCAGTCATGGTCACTTACAAAGATTTCATCCCAGAAGTGGATGGAGGTCATATTATACTTCTTCTTTGCCTCTCTCAATTCACTGAGGACATTCTCAATACTTCTCCTCCGGAAAAATGGACCTTTCCCAGTGTACATCTTCTTGAAAAGAGAATTGTTGCAGTAGGTACAGCGGTACACATATCCCCGGCTGGTCATGATATAGTAACCGTCCCTGAAAAAGGGGAGTCTTTTATAAAAGAGATCTTTATCGGGGAAGGGAAGTTCATCCAGGTTCTGGATGGTAGGCCGTACTTCATTACTCTTGATGGATCCATTTTCTTTATACCAGAGATTTCTGATATTCGAGATCGGCTCTCCCCGATCAAGACTATTGGCCAGATCCACAATCGCTCCCTCCCCTTCCCCCACGACCACATAGTCAGCAAACTCATTTTTCATCACTACCTCAGGAACGGAAGAGGGGTGGACACCACCGAAGATAATGGGGAGATGGTAGATTTCTTTGATCTTACGTGCCCTCTGGCATGCCCAGGGGTAGTTATCGGAAACTACCGAAAATGCGACCAGATCAGGCTGGTGGATACTAACTTCTTTCAGGATCTTCTTCTCAAAACTGAAGAACCTGCTCAAGGGCTTGTTGGAGACAAATGTATCATTGAAAAGCTGGGGATCATAGACCAGATCAACCTGATGACCAGCCTCTTTTAATACCGCAGAGAGGTATTCAACCCCCATGTTTTCACAGGAAGGTGAAATAAAAAGGACTTTCATGCAGTTATATACTCCTGAAAAATACCTTTATCATCAGTATGATATGAATAATTTCGCAGATTTACATCGGCGAAATATCCTCGGAACCTTAACCTCGGCCTCTCCTATTCGCCTTCGATGCTTAAAACGGAATCCGCAGATTTCACATGCGGTAGGCTTATGGAAGGGGAAAAGCTTGACTATAGAACTGACCGATTTTAACAACTATCTGAAAATCCTTTCTCTTTTATAAATTTCATAAATTATACCACAAAATCAGCCAGTTCTAGCAAATAATTATGCCCCCGGTGCAACCATCCTTGACAAATTGGTTTTGTTAAAAAATTTCAATTTCATCGTTTGTATTTTTCCTTTTTCGCATTGCCCGGGCTGAAAGAGGGACTCAGTTAGTATATTATTTAGTATATTTCTGCTTTCTGAGGAGTGTTAAGGTTATAAGGCAGAGAAGGCTTGCTCCCAGAAATATTCTAGAGACTAAGCATTTACCAATCCAGCTATCCTGAGAAAGCTGTTGGAAAAGCACGTAAGCATCAATTCTCATGATCGTCAGAAGATAGGCTAAGCAGGCAAACCCGATTATATATATATAGCCCTTTGCTTCCGTCATCAGGAGATGATCCACTATTATGAGGAACGGTATGACCAAAAAACAAAAATAATGATCCCAGGATATGGGGGGAAGCAGCAGGATAAGAAATATAATGAGCGAAAACTCCATTGGGAAACTGGGGGAATTGTTCCTCCATAGCTTTATTGAGTAACCTAAGATGCCACAGAGGATTGTCAGCTTAAATAAGTTAAAAGGGAATTTAAGAATGATAGGCTGCCATTTGAGTATATCGCCATGGGTTCCCATTCTCAACAGGAAGGCGCTGATTGACTGGTTGTTCCAAGCAACCAAGTCGAAACCACTTAATTTTCTCAGAATGCTCAGATAAGAAAGATGGACAGGTACACCGAAAACAAGGACGGAGACCAATCCCAAAAAAAAGATGGTTGTTAGGGAGGTTAACACTATTTTTTCCCTCTTTTTCAAAAAAAAATAGAGGATTAGGAGAGAAGGAGAAATCTTCATCAGGCTGATTAACCCCAGGAAAATACCGGCGCTCTTGTCGTAGTTATGATCGGAAAGATAATAGATCAAACACAAAAAGAAAAAAATGACTGGCGTGGTCTGCCCCAGGTCAAAGGAGTACAAAAGAGGATAAGAAAAGAACGTTACAGAAAGAATGATAGAAAGCTTCAGCCCTGGTTTCTCTGGAAATCTCACCATGGGGTAGAGTAGAGGAAGAGAAAGCAACATGAAAAAAGCGCAGACCGCAATCCATATTTTCCTGGCAGTCTGAAAAGAGTAAACAGTTAAAGGCAGAAATGGCAGGACATAGATTGGCGGATAGATGAACGGCGTGGGAATATTGGAAATACCTGCTTTTCTGGCTATCTCTTTACAGAGGGGCGAGGCAACTTCGTTAGCATTCTGGGGATCGATGGTATAGATCTCTCCATAATACCCGTTTTTAATCAATTGAGCTGCTGTATAATAAGATAAGAAATCATATCCTGTGGAATATTTTACAATACCTATTACATTGCGATAAAAAAAAACTACGCTAAAGAAAGCAAAAAGATAGATTGCTATTCTCAAGAAAACTCTCTCTTTTACAGAATTAGGCAAGAAAATCATATCCATGATTGACCGGCGGCTTCACCCTCATTTAATTTTGTGATGAGAAGTAGGAAACTTGTCCCCTTCCAGCCCTCCTTACTTTACTTTGTTAGAGGCTTAAATACAATTTCGCCTTCTTTATTTCTTGAGGATAGATAGTAATTTCTCCCCGGGAAAAAGAGCATCAACTCAGTGTTCCTGCTGCCGAGATCTCGTGCAAATATAATGCTGTCCTTCAGATCAGGAGAATTGTAAAGAAAACCGGCACCCAAACTGAATTCTGGATAGTTACTATAGCTCTTCTGAAAAATTACTGCATTCTTGATACCCATCATCTGGGCCTTCTTCATAAGCTTGTTATCAACTTCCCAAAAAGAATTCGAGTAAAATGCATAGAGCCCTGGCATGCGCAATGCGCTTGAAAAAATAAGGCATAAAAAAAGGAGAAAGACCAGAGAGTTCTTTACACTCTCTTCCGGAATTTTTCTTGTCAGGGAAATTCTCTTCACTATTTCAAAGAAGGTTTTACTCGTTAAAATAAGAATGAACGGTACGACGGTATAGTAAAACCGTGGCCCATGACACCACAGATCTTGATAAAAATAGAAAAAGTAGAGAATGGGAATGGATAAGAGGCAGCAGAGCAAGAAGTAATCACGCCGGTCTTTTGTGCAAAAAAAGGGCGTCCAAAAAATGAGCAGGGGCATCAAAGAAGGAAAAGGCCACTCAAAAAGGTACTCATTCAATGTGATAAGGTTACTCAACGTGTTAACCAGTCCCCGGAAAGGTGTATGAGGCGGCCTTTCTATTATAGGCTCATGAGAGAATCCGATCGTATGCTTCTCTCCCCACCGAACCTGATAACCAAAAATTAATGGATTACCATTTGTTGCATAATTGTAGAGAAGGAGCACACAACTCATGAAAAAGATTACGAGGACAAAGGTAATGAATGGTTTATATGTTTTCTTCATGAAACTGTGGACAATAAATGGGACTGAAAAAACGAGGCCTATCACGAGTGCATCCGGCGGTCTGATATTCAGCATGAGACCGAGTGCAAAGCTTGAAATGAATGCATAAAAGCTGCTGGCTGTATTCCGGGACAGGTTGAGTGTATAGATAAATAACAGCATGCAAAAGAGCATGGAAATATGGTTCATAAAACTCGATGACATAAAGAGTGCAAAAGGAGAGATGGGGAACAAAATTACCGAAAGCCGTGCCACTTTTTCTCCATAATATTGGAGGGCAACCTTATAGAGAAGTATAAGAGAAACAGAGGCAAGGAACGGATTGATGATCCAGGGGATTCTTAACCAAACTCCAAACATGAGGAAGAAAGGATGGCCGGGAGGATATTCAGAATACCAGTGATTCTTAAAAATCATGTTGTCATACTTATGTTGAAAGAATTCGGGAAGAGGAGGTAACGGTGCTGCTAAATGGCCACTGGCAAATATTTTTGCCTGAAAGAGCTGAGCAATCTCATCCGGAATATGTGGAATCTGTTCAAAAACTAATAAGGAAAATAAGGTGGTAGTAGTAAAAAATACCAGTGCAATGAGAAAAAGAAAGTATGGCTCGCGAAGCCTCCAGATAATTTTGCATATTTCGACCGGTTTTATCCAAAAACCTTTTGGATTCCGGAGGGTGTAATTTAAGGTAGAGAGGGAGAAGAGGACGCCGACAAAGGAAATAAAGAGCCACTGATTATTTCTGAAAGGATTGGGTCCTGTGAGTGGTATGTGGTTTTTAAATAGCGGGAATGAATTAACAGAAATGGAACAAAGGCAGGTAAAAAGCATGAAACAACTGAGAGCTACTATTCCCTTTGAAGAAGTAAAAAGAGCCTTTGCATTACCATTACCCCCCAAGAGCACCCATATGTTATAGACAATGAGAACACAAATCAGGGGAAGGGTCACCACAATCTGTTTGGGGAAACGCGTCTGGAGTGCAAGCCATACAATAAAACAAGCCGATAAAATCACGGTCCATCCTGTGAGCACCTTTTCACTGTTGCTATCAATAGTTAGGTTCATGATTTTGGGTTACCAATTGTATGACGAGGCTGTAAGAAATGAAGGAGGGAAGTTTATCATCAAACCTTTACAGAATGTTATCGAGCACATACATGAGAAAGACAGAAGCATTATTTTTCATCATTGTTCTTAATTTTCCGTTCTTCTTGGTATTTTAGCGGTATAACCCTCTAACATCGTTGATCCTTATTTTCAGGAGATCTAAGCCACATTTAAACACTTCTTTGAATGGGCTTACCTTGGAATCTTCCTCATAGTGATTCCAGTGGATAGGGATTTCTCTAATCTTGAAGCTAAGTTTTTTGGCCAGGAAGAGATCTTCAGCATCAAAGCTCCATCCATCCAGGATCTGTTTAGAAAAAATTGGCTTTACTGTATTTCTCCGGTAGCATTTAAACCCACAGGTAAAATCTCCGACTTCCATTGAGAGAAATTTTCTCGCTAAAAAGGAAAAACTCAATCCCAAGTACTTTCGATGGAAAGGTATATTGGTTGCCCTTACCCCCCCTTTGGCTTTTCTTGTTCCAATGAAGATATCATACCCTTTGTCAAAATTTGCCATGAACTTATCAAACTCCTCAATAGGTGCTGATGAGTCAGCATCTATAAAGAGGATGTACTCACCTTTGGCAGCTAACATCCCCTGCTTGACTACAAACCCTTTACCCCTATTTTCTTTAAAATCGAGGATAGAAAAGCTATCAAATTTTTCCTCCTTAAAAAAACTTTCTACAGCCTCTACAGTATCATCCTTACTCCCGTCATTTACAATAAGAACTTCATAGGTGAAATTCTTACTCTTAAGATAGTTGATAATCCCCTTTAATGTCTTCCTGATTCTTTTACCTTCGTTGTAGACTGGTATCACAATACTTAAATATATCCCCTCCATATCCCTGCTCATTCAATCCTTCCTAAGTACGCCATTTTTGTCATTGTATTGGCATTATACCTAAAAGATCTACAGGATTTAAAGGATTATTTCTTGCTTCTTCAATCCGACCATAGTAAGCATGCCGAGGATGAAGGCAGCCAGAAATATCTTGGAGACCAAGAGCTTTCCGAACCAATCCTGAGGGAAAATGTGGGGGAAAGAGTAAAAGTCGATCCCTATGATGGTTAAAAGGTTAGCTAAGCAGGCATGTGCAATCATACTATTAAAACTTTTTCCCCTCATAAATAAAAACTCAAGAAGTAAGAATAAAAAAGCTTTCAATACACCTCATTAAAAGATAAAATTAAGATAACAATATGTCCACTAAAGCAGTTACTATTATATTAGTTTTAATCTTCCTCTTATCGGCTTATTCGATTACCATATACCTACAACCAAAGGATATTTTCTCGAATTCTCCCATCTATACTGATGACTACTCGATGCATTTCTCTCATTGCCTCACTACAAAAAGATTCCTGTTATCTAGTGGAAAATGTTGGGGATACGATCCCTTCTTTCTCGCCGGATTTCCTCACGGCGCACTGGTCAACGCCGACAACAAAGCATGGGAACTTTTGTTTTTTATCCTCTCTCCCCTGCTGGGAGAAGGGTGTGCCTTTAAACTCTACCTGATTCTTCTTCTCCTCTCCTATCCTCTGCTCATCTACCTCTCGGCCAGAAATTTCTCCCTCTCCCGAGAACACGGCTTCCTCGCTGCACTCATGGCCCTACTCTTGTTCCACCTCTCCCTCGCCGTTGATTTCGTGAGCTGGGGAATGGTAAGCTTTGTGTGGGTAAGCTTCCTCTACCTCTACCTTCTCTCTCTTTTCTACACACTCTTTCACCACTTTACCTGGAAGCGGTATCTCCTCACTACCCTTCTCTCATCGCTGGTGCTCCTGATGCACATCCTCTCCCCCCTCCTCCTCGTGCCACCCCTGCTCATCCTCTATGTCTGCCACTTCAAAACACTCACCCCCCGGCACCACCTTTCGCTTGCCCTCATGGCACTCATCGTACTTTCACTCAACAGTTACTGGCTGATACCCGTCACCCAGTTTTTCCAAGACAAGACCACACGACCTGAAAACTACCGCTTCACCCTACAGATTGAAAATGTGCTTGAACCTCTCAATGTCTATATCCGGCAGACCCAGAGCATACTGCACCGGAAGACACCCGCGCTCAACAATACCTTCATGGATGCGCTCCTGTTGCTCTTCGGCCTCGCCGGGTTCTTCGGCTGGTGGAAAGAGGGGAAACAAAAACTCTCACTCTCCCTGCTGGGAGGAATACTTTTTCTCTTTGCTGCCGCCTACTATGGTTCACACACCTCCGTCTTTCCCCAATTACAACCCCAGCGGTTCACCCTCCCCCTGAACGTATTCCTCCTCCTGCCCGCGAGCGCAGGCATGGGTGCACTACTCCTCGCTCTTTTCAGGGGGAAAGGTGCACTCGAAACCGTCTTTATCCTCTCCCTGATCACGGTGCTTCTGGTGCAGCCGGTATTCAAACCCCTCAAGACTCTCGGCACCTACAATTTGTATCGATTGAGCTGCGAGTTTCCCGCTCCCTTGACCGAGCTCCTCAACTGGCTTGAACACGCTACCACCCGGGAGGGAAGAATCCTCATTGAAGACTCAGAATGCGATACGGCACATCAATACTTTGGAGCACACTTCCCTGCCCTCTTCCCCGAATACCTGAAGCGGGAATATCTCTGCGGACCCCGACCCCTGTATCCCATTAAACACAGCTATGCCAGCTTTACCGCAGGGGTACTCTTTGAAAAGAAGATCGAGGACTATGCGCTGCCAGCATTACAGTCCTGTTTCGACCTCTATAATGTAAAGTGGATTGTCTGCTGGAGTGAGGAGTCGAAAAACGTTTTTGACCAGTATCCAGGATATATGCTTAAACTGAAGGAGATTGATAAATTCACTATCTACCAAGTCAACCGGAAGCCCTCCTTTTTCATTAAAGGGGAGGGATTGGTAAAATCGGATTACAACCGAATAGAATTGAGTCAGGTAATTCCCCAAGATTCAGAAGTAATTATCAGCTACCACTGGATGAAATATTTTAAGACCAATCCCCCAAGGAAGTTGGAGAGGGTGTTCGTCGGTGATGATCCCGTCGGTTTTATCCGTATCATAGATCCACCCGAGTCCATAGTTGTTTACAACGGGTATTAGCGTGGAATCCTCTCCTGTCGCATGTAGAGCGTATACGGTTCCCCTCTGCAACTTCCGCTCGTAACCTCCTTGTACTTTACTAAAAACGGATATTCAGCAGTAGCGCCTTTATACACAATGAAATAGTTGATACCATATTTATCCATCTCTCGGTCAAGAATATCTGCATTAATATTATCTCCTGTACCATAGATTCTTGCCCGCAAGTGATATGCCAAAAACATTAATTGATACCAATCTGTACTCGATGCCAATTTAGCTCTCGGGGGAATATACTCTTTCATCTTCTCACTGAGGAGATAGATATCTTTCCCGGAATTAAACTGCCGTGCTAAATTCCTCACCGGAGATATGGCAAAGGAGAGTATGAATAAAAAAAGGAGTGAGTTTTTCCTAATGGGTGTAAAAAAGTTATTCTGAAAAAGTGTTTGCAATACGTACCCCCCCATCATTATCAACAGAAGACAGGTAATCCATATGTACCTCTCATCTATAAGAATCAAACAATATCCTGCTGCATACGGTACCACCGTCACCAGGGGATAAATAACTTCTCGCTGGGCCATTACCTGTTTCGGCGAACACAGAAGAAAGAGCAGGTATGCGATACCGATAAGAAAGGAAAATGGTGAAAAGCGGATAAATATCTTAACTGTTGGGGGAATATTCCTGACGAAAAATTTAAGCCAGTGCTGAAAAGCAGAGAAAGACTCAAAAGGGCTCCATGTACCCATGGGGATACAGGAAAATGGATCCTCCCACACGCTCACTGCTGTTTCATCCGGAGGCTCTATAAATGGAGGGGATGAAGGGGGACCATGAGGATTAATGAATTGCAGGTTGCCCTTCGTCTGGGTAGAGATGGTGAAATATCCGTATTTATTACTTATTGCGGCTATCCAGATGCCGCTGATAAAAAGGAAAAGAAACATGCCGCAGAAAAAAGAGAACAGAACTACTTTCCGATTTTTGGCAGGTGCAAAATAATGGAGGATACTCATGAATGGAAAATGAAAAAGTAGGAAGGGCAGACTATAACTTTTTGACAAATACGCCAGACCGGCTAACATTCCGCAAAGCATCCCGTGTCGGGGCCTGTCAGCATAGTTGGGATGAAAGATAAGAGTGAAATAAAAAAGGAGGATACACGACACCAGAAGATCCGGGGTAATCAGGTAATAGGCAAAGTACAACACAACAGGTATCAAGGTGAAGAAGATTGTCTCTCTGATCTGCTCGTGCATCTGAAATCGGTAGGATAACGAACGCATGGCTACTATTGTTACAACACCAAGTGCCAAATTCAGTATTTTTGTCGCGATGAGCGGGTCTAAGCCGAGGTATAAGAGTGGTATCAATAACCATGAAAACAAGGGGCTGAAGTGTCCGTTAATAGCGTGAGCGAAATCGCCACGTAAATATTTTTGTGCAATTGAGATATATGAAATGCCATCAGGATTTATCTGATAACGATAAAATGGAAGGAGGGCAAAACCTGATACTAAATATATTATTAGTACGATGATTAAGGGCAAACTTTTCTTCCAGAAATATGTTTCTTTATTCATGTTTTACCCCCCTTGATTTGCTTTTAATTTGCTAGGCATTATGCGTTGATTCTGCTTCCTAAATGAGCTTTAACTTTAAAAATGCTACCCAGCACATCTTGAGCATTATCCCAGCGTTCCGGAGCCTCCCTGTCATTTTAGTCTGGCCAGCTGTCCTACATATATAGTGAACTGGTAACTCTATAATCTTGAGGTTATGCCTTGCCGCCCCAAATATCCAGTCATAGTCCCCCCACCGATCAATATTACCAAAATATTCCCGTGTCTCAAGGAGCTTGAGATAATCCCGTTTCAGTACTACCTTGGTACCACAAAGGGTATCCTTAATCTGCTGCTCGAGTAAAAAGGTGAAGAGCATGGCAAATATTTTATTTCCAAAAGCATTTGCGGTCCTCATTGCCTGATCTTCCATGGGATAGAGGAGGCGTGAACCATTAATAAATTCACCCTTGCCCAGAGAAATGAGTTTGAAGAATTCCGGTAAGACTTCCGGCATGACAGTCATGTCAGCATCCAAGATCATGAAGACATCATGCTGGGCTATTGCAAAGCCAGCTCGACAGGCTGCACCTTTTCCAACCCCTGGACCCTCTACCATTTTGATATTCCTTTCACGGTGCTTTTTCATCTGTTCTTGTATCACTCGTGCAGTTGCATCCGTAGACTTATCATCCACAAAAATTATCTCTGTGCCGCCTCCTATTTCTGGGATACGATTGATAATTTCTTCAATATTTCCCTCCTCATTCTTACACGGAACAACTACACTTACAGTCATTTTTTCTGCATTTTTAAAGGGGATTAGGGGTCTAGCGACAACGAAATAGGTAACACCCAAACGGCGTAGGAATGGCATTCGCACTAAAAAGTTATTACAGAATTCAGCCAAAAGCGGAACATACTTTGGTATCATGGTCCGATAGCCCTCCCGTACAACTTCAAAATCAGCAGAGTGGAGGAGGCCCCGGATATCAGGGGGGGACAGCCAGTTCTCAGCAGGGCTCTTCGGTCTCATGCCCAACAGCGCACCCAGCTCGATCACGGGTTCCCAGAGGTAATTGTAGGTAACGATGACTAGGCGTGTCTCTGGTGACATAACTTTGTACATGCTCTCCAAACAGCGACGTACATCAGTCATTTCGGTAATCGAGTTTGACGAGATTATAAAATCGAACTTTTCGTTCAGATTGGCAACATCTTCAATATCCATGCAATGGAATGTCAGGTAACTATGTCTTTTTTTTGCCTCTTCTACCATTGCCCTGCTGAAATCCACTCCCACACCATAGGAAGGTTTAAGATAGGCGAGGATGTGGCCGGATCCACACCCCACGTCCAACACCCGTTTCGCAGGTGGGATGATCTGTGCAATCAGGCGTTTTAACTGGGAGTAATAATATTGATTTCTATTGACCCATTTTGTAGCGTACAGGGAAGCTTCTTTATCATAGAAAGAACGGATTTTATCCTTCTTCCTTTGAAGATAGGTCTCGTATTTGTTTAGATTGCTGATGTCCTTGGACACTCTGACGTTTTCCTAAAAAATATGACAATGCAGGAATTGCGAAAAATCTTCCCTTTCGTTTCGTAAACACTTTCAGAGAGAGAGTTTTCCCTGCTCAGCTTCTATCAATTCATCAATGATATCTTCAAGACTCCTCGTTATTCGCCATGCGGGAAAATGAGATTTCAACTTTCTCAAATCGCTTATATAGCAAATATGATCACCAATACGCGGAGTGTCTGTATAGGTGGTTCTAATCTCTTTACCTATGCGTTTCTTGATCATTGCTATACATTCGAGAACCGACGCATTGTTCTCCCGACCGCCACCCAAGTTATACACTTCACCGGGCCGGGGGTTTTTCACAAACTCGTCAAACGCGGTTATAACATCATAGCTGTGAATCTGATCGCGTACCTGTTTCCCCTTATAGCCGATGATCGTATAGGTCTCCCCCCTGACAGCTACTTTCACTAGATATGAAAGAAATCCATGCAGCGGGACCCCTGAATGGGCACGGCCGGTCATACATCCTGCCCGGAAAATGCCTACTTTCATTCCAAAATATTTTCCGTACTCCTGAGCCACAATGTCTGCTGCAGCTTTACTTGCACCAAAAAGGCTGTGCAGGCAGTTGTCAATTCTGCAGCTCTCGTTTATCCCGTAATAGTCATCTTCCCGGGCATACTCCCATCGGGTAGGCAGCTCCTTGAATTGAAATTCATTGGGTACATCCCCATAGACCTTATTGGTACTTGCGAATACAAACACGGACTCAGGAATATGTTGCCGAGTTGCCTCAAGGAGGTTTAGTGTGCCGATTGCATTGACTTCGAAGTCATCAATGGGACGGTCCTTTGCCAAATCGTGACTCGGTTGTGCGGCACAATGGATAATGACATCTGGCTTCCCCTTCTTAAAGACGTCAAATATCGCCTCGCGATTGCGAATGTCAACAGCAAAATGTTTAAACTTTTTACATTTCTTCTGAAGAATGTCCAGCATCCAGGTAGTGTCACCGAGGGGACCAAAAAAGTCGCGTCTCATGTTGTTATCAATACCGATGACGAACGCACCCTGTTTGTCATAGTATAGAACCGCTTCAGATCCTACCAATCCATTTGAACCTGTGACAAGAACTTTCATGTATCCCTTGCAGTCTTTACTACCATCGAGACAGATTACCTACCACACCCGTCGAAAAAATGTACATGGTACTAAAAATTAGTTAAACTCCCCAAAAGTACAAGGCTAATTTTAATCAAATCCTGGAATTTTTCAATTTTTTTATTCTTACCCTTTCCACATTTGAAAAAGTATCACTATGATGGACGTTCGCCCAGACATGGATAAAAAAACGTTTACATTCATACATCCAATTTATATAATGATTCTGCTTTATTATCATACCTTTTTGTGAGAAATTTTGGAATGATTTCTTTAGGCATCATAGGGGTCGGAAGGTGGGGGCCAAATATCCTCCGTAATTTTGTTTCTATGGAGGGTGTAGATGTCTACATGGTTTGTGATACCGACAGCAGCAGG